>Ga0209640_10000681_pt1 | contig 26927 bp, 35 predicted proteins | sample RifCSP10_1_FD_184018 | JGI IMG/M metagenome (GOLD analysis project Ga0209640, IMG submission 184018) | Soil microbial communities from Rifle, Colorado - Rifle CSP2_sed 10_1 (SPAdes) (version 2) | ecosystem: Environmental > Terrestrial > Deep subsurface > Rock core/Sediment | place: Rifle... | reverse complement strand
TGTAGCGCTCAACGACGAGCACGCGACGATCAGTGTGCCGGCCGATTCCCGACTGCAGGTCGGCGATCGCATCTACCTCCGGCCGTCGCACACGGACCCCACGATCAACCTGCACGACGTGTTCTATGCCGTCGATGGCGAACGCGTCGTGGATATCTGGCCGATTGCAGCGCGGGGGTACCCGGAGCACCGGCAGTCCGCCTAAAGTATGTGGCGCCAGGACATGGGTACCTAAGGGCGGACACTACGTACGTCGTTGCACGTCGTGGTCGTACGTGGTGTCCGGCTTCAGACGGACCTTGGCGGCTCCTCAGCGGGTCACCCGCCCACCAGAGCGCGCACAGTGAGGAACAGCACCGAGGGGCCCAACAGACAGCCGAGACCGGTATAGAAGGTGGCCGTCATCGCGCCGTATGGCACCAGCTTTGGATCGGTGGCGGCGAGCCCGCCCGCAACGCCGCTCGTTGTCCCCATGAGTCCTCCGTACACCATGGCCGTCTGCGGATTGTTCAGCCCGATGAACCGCGCTATGAACGGAGTGCCGATCATCACCACAATTGACTTCACCAAACCGGCTGCGATACTGAGCGCGATCAGCTCGGAGCTGGCCCCAATCGCCGCGCCGGTGACCGGTCCCACGATGAACGTTGCCGCACCAGCGCCGATGGTCGTCATGCTGACCGCGTCGCTATAGCCGAAGCTCCACGCGACGGTCGCACCTACGACGAAGCTGCCAACCACCCCGACGAGCAGCGACACCGTGCCGGACAGCCCGGCCTTCTTCATCTCTCCCGGGTCGACCCCGAACGACGTCGCGATAATCGCGAAATCGCGCAGCATGGCGCCGCCGAGGAGCGCAATCCCGCCAAACACCGGCACATCCGCAAGACCGCGTTCGCCGCCGGTACGGACTCCGCCGATCCATGCCAGTACCAGCCCGATGAAGATGGCGATCGCAGAGCCGTGGATGCGCCCGCGCGTGAAATGGTTCGAGATGAGGTACGACAGCCAGATGACGGCGCCAATGATGCCGAAGCCGGCCAGAAGGTTGTTTCGCTGTACGACGTCGAGAAAGGTCTGGGTCATGGCGTCAGTTCCACCCTCCGTGCAACGCCCCGCTCTTTATGGCTGAGTCCGTCGTCTTTGTGGCTGAGCCGATCGATTGTCGGAATCACAGCGGCACACGCCAGCACGGCGAGGAGCCCTGCCAGAATCGCCGCCAGTCCTCCTGACAGCGCCGCGGCGACATTCTGCTGCGCCGCCATCGCGACGACGATGGGGATGTAGATTGCGTTCCAAAACGCGACCCCCTGGACCGTGGGCTGCGCGATGCCACCGCGCCGCATCAGCCAGTTCGACCCGAAGATCACCATCAGCATCGCAAACCCGACGCCGCCGACGTTGGCTTCGACCCCAATCAGGATGCCGAGCAGGTCGCCGACGTACAGGCCGACGATGGTACAGAACGCCAGGAGCGCCACCCCGTAGATCACCATGGGGGCATCCTACAAGTGGAAAGTGGAAAGTGGAAAGTGGAAAGTGGAAAAATAAGTTCCCAAGTTCTGACGTAGAGCGCAGGCTTTAGCCTGCGCGAGCCTGCGCTCTACGTTGGCATCGCGGTGCTCTCGGGGGACCCGCCGCTCCCGCGACGTGCCATGAAGTAGTAGGCGAGATAGCCGAGCCCGAGGAAACCGACGATTGCGCCGCCAACGCCGGCCAGCCATGCCGGCGGGCCTTCGACGCCCGGCCTCGAGAGAACACCGTAGACAACGCCGAGGCCCACTCCGAGGAAGAGCAGCACCGTGCCTCGACGCAGGCAGTCCTCTGGACCGATCTTCTTTTTCGGCTGTTCCGGCAGCACAGGCGGGGGCGTCAGGCCCTTTTCAATCATCAGCTGCCGTTCCTGATATGGAAGGCGTTTCTTCTGGTGGTCCCAGTAGATCGCCCAAAACGCGATTCCAAGGCTCAGTACGACCGTCATCAGGCCAGTCAGCACGCCCAGCACGCCCGTCAGACCTTCCATCGCAACCTCCTTTTCGCAGACCAATTCATGAGACGCGAGGGAGGACCAATGGTTTCACCGAACCGAGTGAAACCGGTTGTTCCGATCTACGTCTCATCCAAGAATGAGCCGGGGCAGCCAGGTTGGACCGTGACGAGCGCGAGTTGGTCAGGCGGTGCCTGCAGAGAGATGAAGATGCCTGTACGGAGCTCGTCAGGGCGTATGCGCAGATCGTGGGGACCGTCATCTGGCGGGCGACGGGTGACCACAGCGTGGTTGAGGATCTCGCCCAGGAAACGTTCTTGAGAGTGTTCCGCGGTTTGCCCTACTTCGACGCGCGCGCGAAACTGTCAACGTGGATTTACACGATTGCGCATCGCGTGGCGATCGACCATCGGCGGCAGACAGGTCGCTGGCGTGAGGAGTCGAGCCACGAGGGCAAAGAATTCGACAACCAACCGGCCACTGGACTCAGCCCTGAAACGGCGGCAACCAGGAATGAGCTCGATCGGCTGATTCACGATCAGCTCGAGCGGCTTCCCGACAAGTACCGGCTCCCGGTGGTGTATGCAGCGCTCGAAGAACTCGACTATGGGACGATTGCGGCGATGCTGAAGGTGCGGCCAGGTACGGTGAAGACGCTGGTTTTTCGGGGCAAACAGCTGCTCAAGGAGAGAGTCGACGCAGTGCTCGGATTGAGGCAGGCTCCTGGGGGCTCGCGTGCGGATTGAAGACGTGCAACGGCTCGAGGACGCGCTCGAGCGCCAGCCGCCATGGGATCCGCCGCTGGGCTTTGTCCGCAGGGTGGTCGCGCTCACATCGGTAGCTGGTCAACAGTGGCCCGTCCGCGAGCGTTCGCGGCGCGGCGGGCTCCTGCGTGCTGCAGCCGCGGGTCTGGCTGCGGCGACCGGCGCGTACGTCATCGCGTTCCTCCTGTCCGTTTTGGCAGCGACGGTCATCCAGGAAACGCTGACAGCGATCGACAGCTATGCCGCGTTCGTGGAGCTGATGACGCGCGTGGTGGCCGCGCGCGCCCTGCACGTCGCATGGCTGAGTGCAGCGATGTCGCTGTCATTTGCAGCCTCGCTTGTCCACCGCGTGCGTGCCTAGTCGATTCAGGATGGTTTCATAACCGTAGGGCGGGCCTTCACGGCCCGCCTGGCGCTGCGTAAAGCCGCGCCCTACGTGAGTTATGAAACCGGTCTAGCAACTCAGGATGTTGCGCGCAGCCGGTTCTCGAGGATCTGATTGGGCGTGAACGAAGCAAGCTGCAAGAAGTGCTCGGCCGTGCCGACTATCGCCGCCGCGGGCACCAATCCGACGATCTCGCTTTCCAAGACGTTCACGCCGTACCGCGCGGCTTCCCGCTTGACGGCCTCGAACACCCGGAACATCGGCGTCTTCTCGTAGTTGGTCAGGTTGATCGACACCTGGACGATCCCGCGATCCTCGAGCGCCACACCCATGGCCTTGACATACCGGAACCCGCCGCTGCTGAACCGGATGGCCGCTGCGATCTTCTTGGCTACGTCCAGGCGGTCGGTCGCCAGATTGATGTTGTAGGCGATGAGCGGCATCCGTGCGCCAATCACCGACGCGCCTGCGCTCGGATGCGGTCTGGCCGGGCCAAAGTCGGGCGCCCATCCCGGAATCGACATCTTGGCCTCGAGCCCTTCGAACTCACCGCGGCGAATGTCTTCGAGACTCTTGCGCGCAGGATTTGCCGATGCCTCCTCGTACAGATACACCGGCACCTGAAACCGCTCCGCCACCTCGGCCGCGGTCTCCTTTGCGAGCAAGATGCAGTCGTCCATCGTTACGCCCTCGAGAGGAACAAAAGGCACGACGTCCACAGCGCCGAGACGGGGATGTTCGCCGGAGTGCACGCGGAGATCGATTGTGGTGAGCGCCGCGTCGAAAAGCGCGATCACGGCGGCCTTGAGGGAGGTGGCGTCACCCGCCATCGTGATCACGGAGCGGTTGTGCGCGCTGTCGGATGAGTAATCGAGCAGTCTCACGGACGGCGTGCGCTGAACCGCGTCGACGAGCGTGCGTACAACCTCCGTGCGGCGCCCTTCGCTGACGTTTGGGACGCACTCGATCACGGCCACGGGTTGCTTGTACCACATTCGTGCTTCGTGCCTGGTGCTTGGTGCCTGGTCCGGACTTGGTTCTCGGTGCTTGGTCAGGAATCTGGTTCGAACCAAGCACGAAGCACCACGCACCAAGCACTGGGGAGTGGTCTACTAGACCACTCCCCAGCACTGTAATTCGTTGACCCTAGAGGAGTCTTGCCCCATAATCGCGTCGTAGTTGTTCCCTTCTGATGCCTGATCCGCTGTCGACCAACCCGCTTCGCGCCACGGAACCGCGAGACGAGGGGGACCGCGAGGCGCGAATCGAAGAACTTCTCCTCTCTGGACTCGATCACTATTTCGGCGGGCAGTACGAACGCGCAATCAGTGTGTGGACCCGCATCGTTTTTCTCGATCGGCATCATGACCGGGCTCGCGCGTATATCGAACGGGCGCGGAGTGCACTCGCTGAGCGGCAGCGCGAGTCGGACGAATGTCTTCACGACGGTGTGGTGGCGTACAACGCCGGAGAGGTCGACAAGGCGCGCGATCTTCTGACCCGAGCTGTCGAACAGGGGAGCGACGCCGCAAGCGTCTTCCTCGATCGACTCAATCGGGTTGGGCCGGTCAGTAGCGGCGCAGATGTGCAGCTCGATTCGAAGCCGCGTGCGCCGTCGGGCCGACGCCGGATGGCACTGGCGCCCAGGCGACGCGAATGGGTCGTCGCGGCGTTGGCCGCGCTTGCCGTTGCGGTGATGATGCTCCTGAGTGGCTTGCCGATCGGCACATGGCTGTCGGAGCTGCAGATGGCGGCGCCCGCGAGCGCGCCGCAGCCCACGGTGGAGGAGCCGCTGCCGATCGTTCGTGCGTCGGAAGCGGCGCTTGTCCGCGCCCGCGCGTTGCACACAGACGGTCGGCTGCACGACGCGTTGCGCTCCCTCGATCGCATCGGCCTTGGAGACCCTCTTCGGGCGGAAGCCGACCGGCTTCGAGCCGACATCCAGCGCGATCTCTTCGCCGTCGCGGGTATCCCCGTCAGCGGGACGACCGCGGGGAGCGGTCGCCCGTGAAGTGTCCGAAATGCAGCTATCTTGGGTTTGAAACCGGCGACCGCTGCCGGAATTGCGGCTACGACTTCTCGCTGATGGCGATCGCCGACAAGCCGGCCATTGAACTCGATCTCGACCTGCGAGGTCCAGTCGTGGACGCGCCGGAAAGTCCTGATTGGCCGATGCGCGGCGAAGGGGAGGTCCCGCTGTCGGCGCCAGCGGTGCCCATCTCTGCGACGGTGCGACGGCAACGGTCTGAGCCGCCGCCCGTTCCGTCCGCGGCAAAGGGGCGCGAGTCGAAGCCGGCCCGCGACTCGAAGCTACCGCTGTTCACGGCTTCATCCCGCGACAAAGGGGACGAGCCGTTGATCAAGCTGCCGGTCACTCCGCGACCGCCGCTGGCAGTACGTCGCACTCCCGACACTGCACGACTGCAGGCGGTCTCTCGAGCCGTGCGTGGTGTCGAGCGTGAGCCGGCGCTTGAATTCGACCAGACGATTCGCCGCGCACCGGAGCGCGATGCCCCTGGACGAGCCCCTGCGCATCCGGTTTCGCGCCCCGCACCGAAGGCGGCTGCCCGGGTCGCCGTCGACGTCAGCCAGCCGGTGATTCGCATGATCGCCGCTGCGATCGACCATGTGCTGCTTGGTGCGATTGATCTGGTGGTGATCTACCTCACGCTGCGGATTTCCGGGCTCACGATGGGCGAGTGGACCGCGCTTCCGTTGGTGCCACTTGTTTTCTTCCTGCTCTTGGTGAAGCTGGCGTATTTCTATGCCTTCACGGCGGTGGGAGGGCAGACCATCGGCAAGATGGCGCTCCGCATCCGTGTCGTCACCGAGGACCACGGCTCGATTGACGCGGCGCTTGCGCTGAGACGAACGGTCATTGGGGCCGCCTCGACAGCGTTCCTCGGACTCGGCCTGCTTCCCGCGTTCTTCGACCCAGAGCGGCGGGCGTTCCACGACCGCGTGGCCCGTACTCGTGTCATCGCTCTCCGGCCTGCCTGATTTGCAACCACTGCACACTGTCTCGTAAGTCAAGAGTCACCTTTGACCTTTGACTCTCGACCTTTGCCTTACGCGTTTCTGATTTGATCGGTCATGAACCGGATCGCGCTGTTCATCGCCACCTGTGGCTACGTAGGGTACGCGCCCGTGGCGCCGGGAACGTTCGGATCCGTCGTCGGCCTGGCGCTTCTGTGGGCAGTGCGCTCCGTCGGGGACACATCCGTCGAGATCGCCCTCATCCTCGTTCTCCTGGGACTCGGTATCTGGACCGGCTCTGTCGCCGAGCGCCATACTGGTAAAGTCGATCCGGGCATTGTCGTGATCGACGAAGTGGCGGGCATGCTCATCACGATGATGCTGATTCCCGCGACTGCGATCGCCGCACTCGTCGGTTTCCTCGTTTTTCGTGCGCTCGATATCCTCAAGCCGTGGCCCGCCCGACGTCTGGAGCAGTTGCCAGGGGGTTTGGGTGTAATGGCGGACGACACCATGGCCGCGTTGTACGGAAACCTCCTGATGCGCGGATTGATGACGGTCGCACCGGGCTGGTTCGTGTGAGGCCGCTTCGCCGGGCTGCCATTGTCGCGGTGGGCAGCGAGCTGCTGACCCCGTCGCGCATCGACACGAACTCTCTGCTCATTACCGAGCAGCTCAACCTGCTGGGTATCGATGTTGTGTTGAAAAGCGTCGTTGGCGACGACCCCGAGGAAGTTGGTGCAGTCCTCAATGCGGCGCTGGCCCGGGTCGATGTCGTCATCTGCAGCGGAGGCCTGGGTCCCACCGACGATGATGTGACGCGCGACGTGGTGGCGCGGGTGCTCGATCGGCCGCTCGCTGAAGACGAGCGCATCAGCAAGCAGATCGAGGCGCGGTTCGCCGGCAGAGGACTGCACATGCCGGACATCAACCGGCGTCAGGCGATGGTGCCGGCGGGTGCGCGGATCCTCGAGAACGTCAAGGGCACGGCTCCGGGGCTTTGGCTCGAAGAGGGCGATCGCGTAGTCGTCCTGTTGCCCGGACCGCCCCGCGAATTGAAGGCGATGCTCGCCGACCTGATGGAGGGCGCGCTCAAGGCCCGCGCTCCAGGCCGCTCGCTCGTGAGGCGCGTTCTTCGGATTACGGGGCGCACCGAATCGCACACGGAAGAAACCATCCGCCCACTGTATGGGGAGTGGGCGCGGGCGCCGGTTCCAATCGCTGCCACCATTCTCGCGTCGCTCGGGCAGATCGAGTTGCATCTGTCCGCCGGCGCGGTATCGCGCGCCGAGACGGAGGCAGCGCTCGATGCAGCGTCGTTGCAGGTCATCGAGCGCCTTGGTGTCGACGTGTACAGTCGGGATGGGAGGTCGATGGAGGAGGCGCTCGGAGAGATGCTGGTCGAACGCAGCCTGCGCATTGCTGTGGCTGAGTCGTGTACAGGGGGGCTCATTACGTCGCGGCTCACCGACGTGCCCGGGAGCTCGCGCTACGTCGATCGCGGCGTCGTCGCCTATACGAACGACGCAAAAACCGAGCTGCTCGGTGTCGCGCGGACGCTGATCGAGGAACATGGGGCGGTGAGCGAACCGGTGGCGGTTGCGATGGCCGAGGGCGTTCGGGCGCGTGCGACCACGGATGTGGGCATCGGCGTGACAGGCATAGCAGGGCCCGGTGGTGGGACGCCAGAGAAGCCGGTGGGCACAGTGGCCGTCGCCGCCGTGATTCCAGGTCTGACCCGTTCGCGGCTGTTTCGATTCGTCGGCGACCGCGAGCACGTCAAAGCCCAGGCATCGCAGGCAGCACTGGACATGGTCAGGCGCATGCTGCTCGCATCGTCCCAATGAGATTGTTCGTCGCGGTCGAGATCGATCCTCGAATCGTGCAGAAGATCGCGCGGAGCGTCGATGAGCTGCGGCGTCGCGTCGACGAACGCGCACCTCGCGCCCGAATCGGTTGGGCGTCTACCGAGCGACTTCACGTGACCGTGCGATTCATCGGTGAAACCAGCGAAGCGCAGGCAGCGAGCATCGCCTCATCTTTGGCGCCGGCGCTGCCCGTTGAACCGTTTGACGTGACCGTTCAGGGCATTGGCGCCTTTCCGCAGTACGGTGCCCCGCGCGTGTTGTGGGCGGGTGTTGGCGCGGGGACAGAGGGACTCGCTGCGCTCGAACGGGAAGTGACGCGTCGCCTCGCGACGTGCGGCCTCGCCGCCGAGGAGCGGGCGTATCGTCCCCACGTCACCCTCGCGCGGGTGCGAGAGGCAGCCGGTCTTCAAACCAGGCCGCTGCTCGACGGGCTCCTCGATTGTCCGTTCGGAACGTACAACGTCAACGCGATTACACTGTTTCTCAGTCGCCCGTCGCCAAAGGGTTCAATCTACGTACCGCTTCAATCCACACGTCTTCGGTCGCCGGTGTTCAGCGACAGGTAGACTGTAAAAATCGGGCACTCGCATTCGCGTGGAAGAAGTCATCGCCATCACACTCGGTTATCTCGTCGGCTCCGTGCCGTTTGCATTTCTGCTGGCACGCCGTCGTGGAGTCGATCTGCGCCAGGCGGGCAGCGGAAACGTCGGCGCGGCGAACGTGCTCCGGACGAGCGGCGCCACGTGGGCGGTGAGCGCCATGTGTCTGGACGCGACGAAAGGCGCCCTGGCGGTCCTGATCGCGCAGCGTCTGGCCGCGGGGCAGGCAGCACCTGTTGCGGCTGGACTGGCGGCGGTCATCGGTCACGTCTACCCGGTCTGGATCGGTTTTCGTGGTGGCAAAGGCGTGGCGACTGCGGCGGGGGTGTTCGCGGTGCTTGCTCCCGTTGCGGTGCTGCTTGCGTTGGGCGTCTTCATTGCAACGGTGAGCGTCACCCGCTACATCTCGCTCGGCTCGATCGCCGCCGCCGTCACGTTGGCAGTGGCGACCGTGGCAGGCGACGTGCCGGCTTCCGTCGCGATGGGCGCAGCGGCTGCGGCGCTCATCATCGTGCATCGCCATCGGGCGAATCTCGCGCGGGTGATCGCGGGCACCGAACGCCGCATCGGACAGCGCGCGTAGGAGGGGCATATTCGTCACGTCGCGATACTCGGCGCTGGCGGGTGGGGAACGGCGCTGGCTGTGCATCTGGCCCGAGCCGGCCACGATGCCCGCTTGTGGGCGCGTGACGCAGCGTTCGCCGAGGACATGCGGGCGCGGCGGGCGAACGCGGTGTACCTGACTGACGTCACATTTCCCGACCGCCTGCGGATCACGGCGGATCTGCAGCAGGCCGTACACAACGTCGATGTCGTCGTTGCGGCGATGCCGTCTCACGGCACACGCCAGATTCTCAGGCAGGTCTCCGGAGCGCTCCGTGCGGGTGTGACGATTGTCAGCGCAGCCAAGGGACTGGAGCAGGATTCCCTCCTTCGGATGTCGGAAGTCATCGAGGAGGAGCTGGGACAGCGCGTGGCGGTCGCAGTGCTTTCGGGTCCCAGCTTTGCGGCCGAGGTCGCACGACAGCTGCCGACAGCCGTCTCTGTGGCGTCGCGTGACGCCGACGTGGTCGAGCAGGTGCAGGCTGATTTCCGCGCCCCCTATTTTCGACTGTACGGCACGTCCGATGTGGTCGGGGTGGAGTTTGGCGGGGCGTTGAAGAACGTGATTGCGATTGCCGCGGGCGTCGCGGAAGGCCTGGCCCTCGGGCACAACGCGTTGGCGGGGCTCATCACGCGTGGGCTTGCGGAGATCACCAGGCTGGCGTGTGCCGCAGGCGCGCAGCGCGAGACGCTTGCGGGCCTGTCGGGTCTTGGCGACCTTGTGCTGACGTGCACGGGCTCGTTGAGCCGGAACCGCCACGTGGGAATCCAGCTCGCGCACGGGCGCTCCCTGAACGACGTGCTCTCGGGCATGAAGATGGTTGCAGAGGGTGTGCGAACGACCGAGGCGGCGCTCGCGCTCGGCGCACGACGTGGTGTCGAGCTGCCGATCGCGTCGCAGGTGGCCGAGCTCCTTGCCGGGCGCAAGGATGCGCGGACGGCGCTGTACGAGCTCATGCTGCGACCCCAGCGTGCGGAGACGGGATAATAGGTGTGGAGCCTAGCAATTGGGATTCTTCGATCGCCTCGTCCAAGGGCTTACGCGCACCAAACAGCAGATCGTCGAACGCTTCGACGAAATCGTTCAGCGCGCCGATACCGAGACCGGCCGCACCACGACGATCGATGTCGACACCGTGGAAGCGCTCGAGGAGCTGCTGATCTCCGCCGATCTCGGCATAGCCGCCACCGAACGGATTGTGACCGCGGTTCGCGACCGGGCGCGACGCGGTGAAAGTCTACGCGAGCTCGTCAAGGCCGAGATTCGAGCGATCTTCGACGCCGTAGAGAACCCGCCGTCGCCCGACGGGTACACCCCGCACGTGACGCTCATCGTCGGCGTGAACGGCACGGGGAAGACGACCACCGTCGGCAAGCTGGCAAATCTGCTGAAGTCGTCAGGCAAGCAGCCGCTGGTCTGCGCCGCCGACACGTTTCGCGCCGCTGCGGTCGAACAGCTGGAAATCTGGGCGAAGCGCGCCGACGTCGACATCGTTCGTGCGAAAGAAGGCGCGGATCCGGCGGCTGTCGTATTCGACGCCATTCAATCGGGACGGGTTCGCGGCCGCGATCCCATCCTCGTGGACACCGCGGGCCGGCTGCACACGCGCACGAACCTGATGAACGAGCTGGAGAAGATTCGTCGAGTTGCCGCTCGCGCTGCGGAAGGCGCTCCGCACGAGGTGCTGCTCGTCCTGGATGCCACGGTCGGGCAGAACGGGCTCGCACAGGCGCGCGAGTTCACGAGCGTCGCCGGCGTCACGGGAATCGTGCTCACGAAACTCGACGGAACGGCCAAAGGCGGCATCGCCGTCGCGATCGCCCACGATTTGAAGCTGCCGATTCGGTACGTCGGCGTCGGTGAGGGGATCGAGGATCTGATCCCGTTTTCGCCACAGGAGTACGTCGACGCTCTGTTTCAGGAAAAGTGGTAGACGACACACGCTGGATGCGGCGGGCATTGGAGCACGCGCGCCGCGGCCTTGGCCGCACCACGCCGAACCCTGTCGTCGGCGCATGCATCGTTACCGACGAGGGGATCGTCGTCGGCGATGGTGCGCACGAGCGCGCCGGCGAGCCACATGCCGAAGCCTTCGCGCTGGAGGAGGCGGGACCCCGTGCCCGCCACGCCACCCTCTACTGCACGCTCGAGCCGTGTTCGCACACCGGACGCACCGGTCCCTGCACGGACCGGATTATCGCCGCCGGCATCAAGAGGGTCGTGGCGGCCATGGAGGACCCGTTTCCACTCGTCAGCGGTCGAGGGTTCGCTGCGCTTCGCGATCACGGGATTATCGTCGACACCGACGTCGAGCGGGAGCAGGCAGTCCGCCTCAATCAGCCGTTTCTCACCACGGTTCGCGAGGGCCGTCCGTTCGTCATTCTGAAATCGGCGACGAGCCTCGACGGTCGTGTCGCAGCGGCGGTGGGCACTCGGACGCAGCTGACGTCGACGGCGGCCGCGCGGCACACTCACTACCAGCGAGCCCAGGTTGACGCGATCGCAGTCGGGTCGGGCACGCTGCTCGTCGACGATCCGATGCTCACCGCCCGCCACGTGTACCGAGAGCGGCCGCTCACGCGGGTGGTTTTCGATAGACGTCTACGCGTTTCTCCGGCCGCGCGCGTGTTCTCGACCCTCCCCGCGGGACCGGTGATAATAGTCACATCTCCAGAAGCGATGCGGCTGCATGGCGAACGGGCAGAGGCCCTTGAACGTGCGGGCGCAACGCTCGAGGTGGTAGACGCCACGATGGCTGCGGCGCTGCGCGCGCTTGCCCGAAGAGGCATTCAGAGCGTCGTGCTCGAAGGGGGCGCCGGCGTGCACCGGGCTGCATGGGACGAGGGTCTCGTGGACTACGTCCAGCTGTATGTGGCCCCTGTGGCAATTGGGCTTCATGGACCTCCTGTCGCGGCAGGTCCCGCGCTTGCCACACTCGTCGAGCAGAACGTTCGGGTGCTTGGATCGGATGTGTTGATCGAGGGTTATGTTCACAGGCCTCATTGAGGCGGTTGGTGAAGTTGTAGAGGTGCAGCGGAACGATTCCGGTTTCCGCCTGCGACTTCAGACGACGCTCGCCCCCGAACTGCACACCGGTGACAGCCTTGCGGTGAACGGTGTATGTCTGACGGTGGTCGATGCGACCGCCAACCGCGTCGATGCGGATGTCGGACCAGAAACCGCTCGCGTAACGACACTCGCCACGCTGCGGAGCGGTCAACCGGCAAATCTGGAACGGTCGATGCGCTCAGACGGTCGGTTCGGCGGACACTTCGTTCAAGGGCATGTCGATGGAACGGGCGTTGTCGAGCGCATCCGGCAGGAAGGAGACGCGCACTGGTTGACGATCGCGTTCGGCAGAGAGCTGGCGCCGTATCTCATTCCGAAGGGATCGATTGCCGTCGATGGCATCAGCCTGACGGTCGCCCTGCTGGACGAGGGGACGTTCGATGTGATGATTGTGCCGTTCACGTGGGCACACACGAATCTGCGCGCCCTTCGGACAGGTGATCGGGTCAATCTGGAATGCGACATGATCGGCAAGTACGTCGCGAGAGCCGTGGAGATGGTGACCTCTACGGGCCATGGAGACTCGGAGACACGGAGCGCGAGCTTTTCTCAGCGAAGACTGAAATGACCAACGAACCGAAAATCAGGATCGCCAAGGGTGCGCGGCGTCGCAGCCCATTCGCCTCCATCGAGCAGGCTGTCGACGCAATTCGCGCCGGACAGATCGTCATTGTCGTGGACGATGAGGATCGCGAGAACGAAGGCGATCTCACGCTGGCGGCCGAGAAAGTGACTCCCGAAGCCATCAACTTCATGGCGCGCCACGGCCGCGGCCTGATCTGCATGTCGATGACAGGGGAGCGCCTCGATCAGCTCGAGATCCCGCTCATGGTCAACCAGAACACGACGACCTTCAACACGGCGTTCTGCGTGAGCATCGAGGCGAAGCAGCACGTCAGCACCGGAATCTCCGCCGCGGATCGAGCCGCGACGGTGAGTGCGGCGATCGACCCCAAGACGAGGCCGTCCGATCTAGCGCGCCCCGGCCACATGTTTCCGCTGCGTGCTCGTGACGGCGGCGTGCTCGTCCGCGCCGGCCAGACGGAGGCGGCTGTCGATCTGGCGCGAATTGCCGGCCTCTATCCGGCGGGCGTCATCTGCGAAATCATGAACGAGGACGGCACGATGGCGCGCGTGCCGGAGCTGGCGAAGTTCGTCAAGAAGCACGGTCTGCTGATGATCACGATCGCGGACCTGATCCAGTACCGGATGCGCACCGAACGGCTCGTCAAGCGTGTTGCGGCGGCGGCCCTGCCGACCCAACATGGCGCTTTCCGGATTTGCGCGTACGAGAACCTGTTGGACAGCGAGACCCATATAGCGCTCGTTCGTGGCGACATCGGCGACGGCAAGGATGTGCTGGTCCGCGTTCACTCGAAGTGCCTGACGGGCGACGTATTCCACTCCGCGCGATGCGACTGCGGGCCGCAGCTCGAAACCGCGCTGGCCCGCATCGCCGAAGAGGGTCGGGGAGTCCTGCTGTACCTGAATCAGGAGGGGCGAGGAATCGGGCTGGCGAACAAGATTCGCGCATACGAGCTGCAGGACGGCGGCCTCGATACCGTTGAGGCGAACGAGCGTCTGGGATTCAAGGCCGACCAGCGCGACTACGGCATCGGCGCCCAGATCTTGAGCGATCTCGGAGTGAAGACGATGCGGCTCCTGACGAATAACCCAAGAAAGTTCGTCGGGCTCCAGGGCTACGGCCTCGCGATTTCCGAGCCGGTTCCGCTGGAGATTCCGGCGTCCGATCTCACTCGTCGCTACCTGAAGGCCAAGAAGGACAAGCTGGGGCATCGCCTTTCGTCGGTGTAGCCCCGCGAAATCACAAGTCACAAGTCACAAGTCACAAGTCACAAGGCTCAAGGCACAAGAGGACGTGAGAATCCGATTGTGACTTGTGACTTGTGCCCTGTGACTTGTGCCTTGAGCTACCTCGGAGCAAACTTGCTCCGCCTGCCCGCCTCGCCTAAGATAAGAGTTTGCGCCACTTGGGGTTAGCGTCATCCTGTGTGGCTCGCTCACCAATTCCACTCCCGTGTTTGAGTCACTGAGCACCCGGGTCCAAGACGTCTTCAAATCGCTGCGGGGAGAAGTACGGCTGACGCCGGAGCACGTCGAGGCCGCGCTCCGTGAGATTCGGCTGGCGCTGCTCGAGGCCGACGTCAACTTCAAGGTTGTGAAGGCGTTCATCGACCGTGTCCGCGACCGGGCGATGGACCAGGCCGTGTTGCGCAGCCTCACACCCGGTCAGCAGGTCATCAAGATTGTGCGGGATGAGCTGCTGGCGCTCTTCGGCGAGGCGGAAGGTGGGCTGACCAAGACGGCTGCAGTTCCGCGTGTCGTCCTGCTCCTCGGTCTGCAAGGTTCGGGCAAGACGACCACTGCTGGAAAGCTGGGGAAATGGCTCGTTCGGCAGGGTCGGCATCCGCTGATGGTGTCCACCGACGTCAGGCGGCCTGCCGCCATCGAGCAGCTGTCCGTGCTGGGTGAGAAGGCGGAGATTCGCGTCTACGCTCCGGACACGATGGATCCGGTGACGCGCGCAACGGGCGCTCTCGCGGAGGCCAGAGCCAAGGGCTTCGACACCGTCATCGTCGACACCGCGGGCCGGTTGCACATCGATGACGAGCTGATGGGCGAGCTGCAGGAGATCAAGAACGCCGTGCAGCCCGCGGATCTGCTGTACGTCGCCGACGCGATGACGGGCCAGGACGCGATCAAGAGCGCCGGCGAGTTCAACAGACGGGTCGGTGTCACAGGTGTCGTGCTGACGAAGCTCGATGGCGACGCGCGCGGTGGAGCGGCGTTGTCCGTCGTATCGGTGGTTGGGGTGCCGATCGCGTTTGTCGGCAGCGGCGAGCGGCTCGACGATCTCGAGTTGTTCCATCCCGATCGGATCGTCTCGAGGATGCTGGGCATGGGCGACGTGCTGTCGCTCATCGAGAAGGCCGAGCAGGCGATCGACCAGAATGAGGCCGAGCAGCTCGAAGAGAAGCTCCGAAAGAACGAATTTACGCTGGACGACTTCCGTTCCCAGCTCAAGACGATTCGGCGGATGGGCCCGCTCGAGAGCGTGCTGGGTATGATTCCCGGACTGGGCGGTCTGAAACAGCTTGCGGACAACAAGCCGGACGAAAAGCAGATGGGACGCGTCGAGGCGATTATCTGCTCGATGACGCCGGCCGAGCGGCGCGATCACACGATGATCAACGGCAGTCGGCGGAAGCGGATTGCCTCGGGGAGCGGGACGTCGGTCGAGGAAGTCAATCGGCTGCTCAAGCAGTTCACGGAAATGCGCAGGGTGTTGAAGATGATCGGCCAGGGCGGCATGCCCCGCATGGGTCCTGGAATGAAACTTCCGAGTGTGCCGCAGCGCGTGGGGCCGGCATCCCCCGGCAAGAAGCGCAAGAAGGGCGGACCTTGGGGGCTGATCAAGACGAGGTGAGAGCCGTTGGTCTTTAGTCTTTGGTCTCTAGTCTTTAGATGATTCGCACCGACCAAAGACCAACCAGAGACCAAAGACCAGAGACTGAAGACGGCAGCAAGGAGGATAGATGTTATCGATTCGATTGAGGCGGGCAGGGTCGACGAAGAAACCCTTTTTCCGCGTGGTTGTGACAGAGGGGCGATCGGGTCGCGACGGCAGTTTCGTCGAGAACGTTGGCACGTACAACCCGAGGTCCAAGCCGGCGGCGGTGGCTATCGACAAGGCGCGCCTCAAGCACTGGCTGAAGCGCGGCGCGAAGCCCTCGGACACGGTGCGCACGCTGCTGAGCCAGCACGTGACGCGCGACCTGTCGGCCGCGGCCGAAACGCCCGCGGCGCAGTAGATGTCGGGGCCGCAAGCTGCACAGGGCGCTGTGAGCCCGCTGCGCTCGGTGGTGGAGGTCGTGGTGCGTGCCCTGGTCGATCACCCCGACGCCGTCAAGGTGACCGAGAGCGTGCGGCGCGGGATCAACGTGCTCGAGCTGAGGACTGCGCCAGGCGACATGGGCAAGATCATCGGCCGGCAGGGACGAACCGCCGCCGCGTTGCGGACGCTGCTCGCGGTGACCGCGGAGCGACACGGCACGAAGGCGCAGCTCGACATCAAGGACTGATCATGGACGGGATCCGGGATCCGGGATCCGGGATCCGACGGGATCCGGGACGCGGGATCCGAAACGATCGCCATACGGGTTCGAATTCCCCCGGATTCGGGATCCCGGATCCCGGATCCCGGACCTGGGACGACATGGTGCTGGTAGGTCGGATTGCCCGTCCCCACGGGCTTCGGGGCCAGGTGGCGGTGAATCCGGAAACGGATTTCGTCGAAGAACGATTCCGACCGGGTGCGACGTTGTGGACGCGGACGGGAGGGCAGACGGAGTCGCTGACGATTGCTTCGGCGAGGGTGCAGGGCGGCCGTCCCGTTATCGCCTTCGAAGGTCTGTCGCGCCGCGAAGATGTAGAACCGCTCGCCGGGCTCGAACTGAGGGTGCCCGAGGACACGCTGCAGCAGCTGGAACCGGGCCGTTATTACGAGTATCAGCTCGTCGGGTGCGTGGTCGAGACCGCGCAAGACGTTGTCCTGGGGCGGGTCGTACGCATTGAAGGCGGCCCTGGCGGCAGCCGGCTGGTGGTGGACGGGAGGGACAGCGAGATACTGATCCCGCTGGCTGTCGATATCTGCGTGGATATCGACGTCGCTGCAAGAAGAATTCGCATCGAGCCGCCGGAGGGACTGCTCGAGCTGAATGAGACCAAACGTAGTAGGCAGTAGGCAGTCACCAGGGGCGCGCGCTGCAATACACTGCCTACTGCCTACCGCCTACTGCGCACTATGAAACTGGACTTCGTGACGATCTTCCCGCGCATGGTCGAGGCTGGTTTCGCGGAAGGAGTGGTCGGCCGCGGGATCGAGCGGGGGATTCTGGATATCCAGGTTCACGATCTGCGGGACTATGCAACCGATCGTCACCGGAGCGTGGACGACGTGCCCTATGGCGGCGGGCCGGGGATGGTGATGAAGCCAGAGCCATTGGCGCGCGCGGTGGAAGAGATCAAGAAGCGCCGGGGTGAGCCAAGTGTCGTGATTCTTCTGTCGCCGCAGGGCCGGAAGTTCACACAGGTCGAGGCGGCACGGATGAGCCATCTGCCGCATCTCGTGCTGCTCTGCGGCCGATACGAGGGGATGGACGAGCGTGTCCGGACCGCGCTGGCGACCGACGAGCTGTCGATCGGCGACTACGTGCTGAGCGGCGGCGAGCTGCCGGCGCTGGTGGTCGCAGACGCGGTGTGCCGGCTGGTGCCGGGGGTTGTTGGTGACGCCCGGTCGGTGGAGCAGGACTCGTTTTCGCGCGGATTGCTGGATTACCCGCACTACACGCGCCCGTCGGAGTTCGCGGGCCAGAAGGTGCCCGACGTGCTGCTTTCGGGGCATCACGAGGAAGTTCGGCGCTGGCGGAAGATGACCGCTCTCAGGCGAACGTTGAGTCGCCGCCCCGAACTGCTCAACACGGCCGCCCTCGACGATGAGGAACGGCGGATGCTGGAAGAGATACGCAAGGAACAGGAGAGAGAACGATGAACGCGATCGAACTGGTCGAGAAATCGCAACTGACGACTCGACCGGACATGAAATCCGGTGACACCGTCCGCGTGCACGTGAAGGTTCGCGAGGGTGACAAGGAGCGAATCCAGATCTTCGAGGGCATCGTCATCGGGCTCCACAGGGGTGGCGCGCGCGCGTCGTTCACCGTGCGCAAGGTCTCTTTTGGTCAGGGTGTGGAGCGCATCTTTCCGTTGCACTCGCCCTCGATTGCTAAAGTGGACATCGTCCGGTCGGCGCGGGTGCGGCGCGCGAAGCTGTATTTCCTGCGCAGCCTGAAGGGCAAGGCCGCCCGCATGAAAGAGACGACGACGAAGCGGGTCCAGTAGCACAAGTGGACGTGGTTGGTGGTTCACCTACCAACTACCCAACTACCAACCACCAACTACCAACCACCAACTGTGAGCAAGCGATGGTACGAACGCACGCGATGCGGACCCTCGAAAACGCCATGCGGCGTTGGGGATTCCATCGCGTGGCCGGATGCGACGAAGTGGGCCGCGGATGCCTGGCCGGTCCCGTGGTCGCCGCGGCCGTCGTTCTCGATCCCGATCGCCACATCTCGGGCATCTGCGATTCCAAATTGATCACTGCAGCCGAGCGCGAGCGCCTGTACGACGTCATTACGGTCAAATCGCTCGGCTGGGCGGTTGCGTCGGCGCATGCCGGTGAAATCGACCACCTGAATATTCATCGTGCGTCGCTCGAGGCGATGTCGCGCGCGGTGCTCGCCGTCGTGCCGCTGCCCGATTTGGTGCTCGTCGACGCGTTTCGGATCCCCGGCCTTTCGATCGCGCAACGCGCAGTCATCCACGGCGATCGCCGGTGCGCGGCCATCGCCGCGGCGTCGATCGTGGCCAAAGTAACGCGCGACCGGGAGATGCTCGAGCACCATGCCGTCGATCCCCGTTACGGCTACGATCGTCACAAGGGCTATGCCACCGCGGACCATCTCGCCGCCGTGGCGCGATTCGGCTATTCCACGCTGCACCGCCGGTCGTTCAGGCCGCCATCACTGTTTGATACGATGGAGTAGATCGCGGGGTGTCCATAGATCGCGAGGCCGCTCTCAAGAAGGCGGAGAAGCTTCTTCGCCAGGGAAAGCTCAAAGGGGCCATTGAAGAGTACCTGCGGCTGATCGAGGATCAGCCTCGCGACGTCAGCGCGATCAACGCGCTCGGCGACCTTTACATCCGCGCCGGCGACATGGACCGCGGCATCGCGCAATTCACCCGCGTTGCCGATCAGATGTTTGCCGACGGTTTTCTGCCGCGAGCCCAGGCGATCTACAAGAAGACCCTCAAGGTGCAGCCCCATCACGAGCATACGCTGTCGCAGCTCGCGGAGATTGCGTACCGCCAGGGCCTGTCGGGCGATGCGATTGGCTACTTGCGTCAGTTGGCAGAGCGGCGACGCCTTCGTGGCGACGAGCGAGGCGTCTCGGACTGCGTCGAACGCATTCGGACGCTGGACGAGAGGGTTTCCGGTGCGTCCGCCTCTCAGGCTGCGCCCGCCGACGAGGCGCCAGACGATCCTGCCGTGCTGTTTGCTGCAGCGACGAAGGAGCTCGCGTCGGGAAACGAACTGCAGGGGCGCGCGGCGTTGATGCGCGCCCTCACGCTCGATGCGGCAAGACACGGCGACGTCGTCCAGATAGCGCTCGATCTGGCGGGCCAGGGACGAATCGAGACCGCATTTGGCTGCGTGGACGTGGCAACCGACGCGGCGCTGCTGGGAGGAAATGTGAACCAGGCGATCGAAGCGCTGCAGACGTTCGTCCGGGCGGCGCCGCACATACCGGCGCTCGTCAAGCTCGTCGAGCTCTGCGTGGACGCGCGTCTCGATGGGCCGCTTCGGGCGGCGCAGACGCAGCTGGCGGACGCGTATCTCGACACGGGCAAGGGCGCCGAAGCGCGCGTGATCGCTGAAGATCTCCTGGAGCAGGATCCCGATTGCGAGGCGCATGCGCAGCGCGTGCGGCGCGCGATGGAGCTGCTGGGAGATCCCGACGGCGGTCGGACGGTCGCTGATGTCCGCGGCCGCCACCGGGCCATGGACGGAGCTGAAGCCGAGGCGGACTCGCCCGGGGACACCTGGGACGGGTACGAGCAAGAAGAAATCGATCTGAGCGCCGTGCTCGCCCGCATCGGCAGCGGGGACCAGACGGTCGTCGATGATCCCTGCGACCGCGCCATCAGGCATCTGCAGGAGGGGCGAGTCGAACAGGGGATTGCCGATCTGCGAGAGGCCGCGCGCGTGCCGCAGACACGAGCCAGGGCCGCAGCCGAGTTGGGCAGGCTGCACGTCCGGCGCGGCGAGCTGGACGCTGCCGTCGAGTGGTTGGAGCGGGCCGCCGACGGTCCGGCCGAGACCCAGCAGGAAGGGTTTGCCGTGCTGTACGAGCTTGCCGAGGCGCTCGAGCAGCTTGGCGAGCCCGCCCGTGCACTGGCCATTCTCATCGATCTCGACGCGGATGCGGGGGAGTACCGTGACGTGCGACTCCGAATCGAGCGCCTCGCGCGCGCCCAGGCCGGGAGCCAGCAGCAGCAGTGAAGCGCCTTCTGCTGGTGGCGTTCTTCCTCGAGGTCGGCTTCGTGCTGATCGTGATCCCCTGGTCGGCGTTCTGGGATCGAAACTTCTTTGCGGAGCTGATGCCGCCGTTGCAGGCGCTCATTACGAACAACTTCGTGCGCGGCGCCGTCTCCGGTCTTGGTCTCATCAACGTGTCGGTCGGGCTCACCGAGCTGGTCTCCATCGTGCTGGCGCGCTCGGCGGAACGACCTGCCTCGATCTCTCCGGCCCGTTTTACGGAGGATCGTGATCTGCTCGGTTGAGCAAGTCACAAGTCACAAGTCACAGGTCACAAGTCACAAAGCACAACGTCCGGTTCGATTGTGACTTGAGCCTTGTGACTTGGAAGCGAATGCGCCCACTCATCTGTATGGTCACGACACGCCAGCAGTCGAGCGTGGAAAACGATGCCGCGCTCGTTGCCCGAATTGGCGCGGCGGTGCGCGCGGGCGTGCACCTGGTGCAGATCCGGGAGCCGGAGTTCGAGTCCAGGGCCTTGACGCGTCTGGTCGAAGACGCACTCCTTGCCGTCCGGGGAACGACCGCGCGCGTGATCGTGAACGATCGGGTGGATGTTGCGCTTGCCGCCGGCGCCCATGGTGTGCACCTGCGCGGTGATTCCGTTGCGGCGCCGCGTGTCCGCGCGATCGCCCCCGTTCCGTTCCTGATCGGGCGCTCGGTGCATTCACCGGAAGAGGCCGAGCGCGTCGCTCGTGAAGGCGGACTGGACTACCTGATCTTCGGAACGGTGTTCAGCTCATCGTCAAAGCCTGGTGCGCACACGACCGGACTTGCACCCCTCGCCGCGGCGTGCGCCGGCATTCCGGTGCCGGTCCTCGCCATAGGTGGAATGACCCCTGAGCGCCTCGGTGTGGTCGCCGAATCGGGTGCGGCAGGGTTTGCCGCCATCAACCTTTTTGCCGACTGCCCGTTGGATGCACTGCCATCCATCGTCGAGCGCTCAGCGCGTGCGTTTGACAGGCCACGAGGCGTCCCCTAGCATTCCAGTTCCTATGGAAGCGGGCGCTGGCACCCCTCTCTTGGACCTGTTCAGAAAGGGGGGTGTTGATCGGGACATACGTCTCATGGCGGCGCAGGGCGTTCTGGGCCTGCGGCGTTTCGAGCAAGTCGCGGTGTGCGAGTTGCTCGCCAACGATGCCGACGTGGAAGTAGCCCGAGAGGCAGCAGCCCTCCTCCGGACATTGAACAGTGAAGCTCAGGACACCGCGCCCGACGCCGGGTCGACCGTTCCAGACGACGAGCCGGAGGAGGGATCGGCGCTACAGAGGATCGCAGCCATGTCGCCTGCCCAGCGTCTGGCGCGCGCCATGAAAGGAACACGCGAGGAGCGCGCAATTCTGGTGCGCGACCCGAACAGAATAGTCGCCGTCGCGGTGCTGAGCAGCCCGAAGGTCACCCAGGCGGAAGTCGAAAGCATCGCCAAGATGGCCAACGTCTCCGAAGACATTCTGCGCATCATTGGCAACACGCGCGCCTGGTTGAAGAACTACGCGATCGTGTCGGCATTGACGAAGAACTCGAAAACACCGGTGGGCGTCTCTTTGAATCTGCTGTCCCGGCTGCTCGAGAAGGACGTCAAGGCGCTCTCAACCGACCGGAACATTCCAGAGCCGCTGCGTCTTGCCGCGCGCAGGAAGCTCGTGCCGAGCTGATTCAAACTAAGTGGAAGAAGTGGAAAAGTGGAAGAAGTGGAAAAGTAAGTTCAAAGTGGACGCAGCCTTACTTTTCGCTTACTTTCTTCCACTTTTCCACTTTTCCACTTCTTCCGCTTCGCTGCTTGCTCTCCCATTCGCTGCGCAACTGCGAGAGACCGTCCATGTACACGCGCGCTTTCTCCCGCTCCTCCTCTGTCGGAAGCGCTCTGAGCAGCTCGACGGCATGCATCAGGTCGTGCTGAATGGTCTGCTTCGTCGTCTTGAAGTAGATCGTCCGGATTTCAGCCAGCACGTGCGCTGGATCGACCGGTTTTTCCCGAAGTGCCCTCAAGGAGACAAATCCCTGCTTGTCGTCGGTCACGCGGCTTCCTTGTTCCGGCGAAGCAGCGGAAGCAGATCCTCGAGCGTCCTCGTGTTCAACACGTCCTCTGGTGCGACCCAGGCGCGACGCGCCGTCTGCACTCCCCATCGCAGGTTGCTGAGGGCGCCGACCGAATGCGCATCAGTCGAGATCACCAGTCTGACGCCGCGCTCGCGCGCCAGCCTGGCATGCGCGTCGTTGAGGTCGAGTCGATCCACCTGGCAGTTGATCTCGAGCGCGACGCCGTAGCGGGCCGCAGCGGCGATCAGTGCGTCCATCGCGATACGGAGAGGGTCGCGCTTCAGCAGCAGACGGCCCGTCGGATGGCCGAGCACGTCGAGCCATCGACACTCGAGCGCTTTGAGCACGCGATCCGTCATCTGCGCTTCGTCCTGGCTGAAATGAGAGTGGATGGAGGCGATGACGATATCGAGCTGTGCCAGACAATCCTGCGCGAGATCGAGCTGTCCGTCCGGAAGAATGTCGCATTCGATCCCGGCCAGGAGCGTCAGCCCTTCGAAGCGGCCGTTCAGCGCACGCACCCTGTCGGCGTGCTCCAGCGCACGATGTTCGTCCAGCCCGTTGGCCATTGCCAGCGCCTTGCTGTGCTCCGTCACGGCAATGTAGCGGTAGCCGAGCCGGTGTGCCGCATCGGCCATGGCCTCGATGTCATCGCGGCCGTCCGTGGCCGTCGTGTGCATGTGCAGATCGCCACGAATGTCGACGGCCGACACGAGCCGGGGCAGCCGCATCTCCTCAGCAGCCTCGAGCTCGCCGCGATTCTCGCGGAGCTCCGGCTCGATCCATCGAAGCCCGAGCGCCTCATAGATGGCTTCCTCGGTGTTCCCGGCGACGCGGACTTCGTCAGCGGTGCGAAAGAGTCCGTATTCGTTCAGCTTGAAGCCGCGCTGGATCGCACGGTCGCGCAGGGCGATGTTGTGCGCTTTCGAACCGGTGAAATACTGCATCGCGGCGCCGCGGCTTTCAACCGAGACGAGTCGAAGGTCGGCCTGATAGCCGCCCACCAGACGTACGCTCGATTTCGTGGCGCCGTGGCCGAGAACCCGGTCAACCTTCGAGTACGTGACGAAATCGTCCATCAAGGACGGCTGACCGCCGACTGCAAGGATGTCGATGTCGCCGCATGTGTCGCAGCCGCGTCGGAGGCTGCCGACGGGAATGAAGTCGACCGTTGGTGCATGCGCACGCAGGTACGCGACCAGCTCGGCCGACTCCGACGCGGTATCTGACAACAGGTGGCGTCCGGTATCCTTTCGCCGCTCCTCGACGGCCTTCAGGATGAGTCCCTCTTTTCGTGCTCCCATCCCCTTCAGTCCGCGAAGCCGTCCCGAGCGTGCGGCTTCGGCCAATTCGTCGACGGTTCGAATGTTCAACGCTGTGTAGAGCAGCGCCACGGTCTTGGGACCGACACCCTGCAGGCGAAGCATGTCGAGAATCGTCGGCGGGAATTCCTGCAGCAGTTCCTGATGAAAGCGGCACGTGCCGTCGACCACCAGCTCGCGAACCTTGGCGGCGAGATCTTTGCCGATGCCCGGCAGCTGGCGCAGCTGCGCCTCGTCCATGCCCGAGACCGCGTCGCCCCACGTGCCAATCGTGTCCGCACCGGTTCGATATGCCCGAATCTTGAACGCGTTCTCGCCCTTGATCTCGAGCAGGTCTGCGATTTCCCCAAACACCTGCGCAACCCGTCGGTTATCCACGCGTCAACCCATGGCGTTCGATGGTGAAATCGAGCAGACTGGCGCCTCCCTCTGCCAGCGCGCTGCGTACGGCATCGCGTCGATCGGGCGGCCCAAAGCAGAAGAGACAGCCGCCACCACCAGCGCCGCACACCTTTGCGCCCGTCGCGCCTGCGTGCATCGCCCGCGCAATCAGCTCGTCGATCACCGGGGTTGATACTCCCGGTGCAAGGCGCTTCCGGTTTTCCCACTCGGCAACAATCGCGCGACCGACGGCGTCCCAGTCGCCCCGTGCGAGTGCTTCGCGCATTGTCACGGCGTTATCGCGGATGCGTTCGAAGCAGTCGAACACGTGCCGGTCGCCGTCGATGTGCTTCTTCATGATTTCCCAGTTGTTCGTGCCGGAATTCCGCGGTTCGCCCGTGTAGCACAGGACGAGACGGGCCTCGAGATCCGGCAGCTCGACATCGAGCGGAACGCGCCGGATACCCTCGACCTGGAGCTGCAGCGCCGCGATCCCGCCGTACAGCGCAGGCCGGTAATCCTGCAGGCCGGTGGGCACACGAATCGCCTGCGCCTCCACGTTCATCGCGACCTGGAGCAGCACTTCCGGTTCGAAATGCATGCGGGCCCACTGCGCGAGCGCCGCGCACACGGCAACGTTCAGCGCCGACGACCCCGCGATACCTGCGCCAGCCGGAGATTCGCATGATGTGGTGAGCGTCACCCCGCGCGCCTCGAAGTAATGTGCGAGGAGCGACAACAGTCGCAGCTCGCGACTGTCGCGCAGCCCACGCCAGTCGTCGGCCTCGACCGTGACTCCGGTGTCGATCGACTTGAGGACGACACGATCGTCCGAGCGGCTCTCGACGACGGCGTGTGCCCGCAGGCTGATGGCGGCGTTGATCGTTTGAGCGCCGGGATGAAACAGGTAAAGAGGCCAGATGTCGAGGGTGCCGCCCGCAAGGTCGATGCGAGTCGGCGCTGATGTCGCTATACGCACCACGGGATTATAGAGCCCTGCCGTTCCGGGTTCCGGGTTCCATGTTCCGGGTTCGTGTTCGAGGTTCGAAACGATAGATAGTGCCGTCTCTGGGATTGCGACAGGCGCAGCGATGCGCCGAGGCTGGCTATCGGTAGTACGACCCGACGATCGCCACCAGCATGCTGGCCAGCAGCGCGACGGTCCACATGAAATGCCGGTCGATCTTCTGATCCATCCGCTCGAAGCGCCGGTCCATCTGGTCGCGCAGATCGCGAGCATCAGCTCGCACTTCCCGGAAAGACTCGCGAACTTCGCTTCGAAACTCCTTGAGCTCCACGACGTTGGCGCGCAACTCTGCGATTATGGAGTCGTGCTCCTGCAACTTCTGTTCGACCTGCGCAACCCGGCTCTGCGGAGTCGCCATTTCGCCTCCCTCGCGGGCTGCTGACAGCCCGATTCTACATCGTCAGTCGGCACCACCCGTGCCGGCGAAGATGCACGAATGCATGGGGCACATGGTTTGAGGCAGGCAATTTCCGCATCATCGAAGCCTATGGGAGAGCTGCGGAAATGACGTAGTTCACGTCGAACCCGGAACCTGGAAAGGAAGCTGGAACTCGGTGTCTACGACTGATTGCGCTCTTGGCCGGGTACAATTGAATCCGATGGATGAGCGCGCGATTCGCGAGTTTATGAACCGCCGGTGGCAGGAGGTGGCCGACGCGAGGACGGCGTTCTGGGCCGGTCGCTTCGCGCAGGACCGGGAGGTCTCGTGGCGCGTGGCGCAGGCGCTCCTCGATCACGTGCGGCGGCTCCAGCCGGCGTTCCCCGACGGCCGCGAGCGCGACGCCGATCTGGCCGGCCATCTGATGCTGCGCGCGCGCCTCGATCGGGCCGCCCATGCGTTCGCCCGTCGCTGAGCTCCTTGCCGATCTGGCGACGGCACTCGATGAGGCGGGCGTGGCCTGGTATCTGTTTGGCGCGCAGGCGGCGATCCTGCACGGCGCCGCACGGCTGACGGCGGACGTCGATGTCACCGTCCGATGGCCCGACGCGCAGCCGAATGAAGCGTTGGTCGCGCGGTTGGAGCGCCATTGGACCGCTATGCGGCTTCAAACGAGAATTTCGTACTCGTTGGCGCCAACCGCATAGCGGTCCTAGGCGCGCAAAGCGCGCCAAAGAGAGACTGGCCAACCAGCCAAGGGCTTGCACCGTCGCCGTTGGGCTTGAGGATAGCAAGGGCGAAGCCCTTGGCTGGTTCGTGCGCCGTATTGCCGACCCGGCGTTCACTGAACGCACACGCGTCATCCCACTGCTGCACGAGCCGAGCGGCTTGCCGCTCGACGTGGTACTGGCAGGGCCAGGTCTCGAGGATCAATTTTTCGACCGCGTCCAGCGCCGTGGGATCGAAGGCGTCGACATTCGACTCGTGTCGCCCGAGGATCTGATCGTGATGAAAGTTCTCGCAGGCCGCCCCAAGGATGTCGACGACGTCGTTGCGGTTGCGGCGGCGTATCGTCGCACGCTCGATACCCAGTACATCGAACGTACCTTGACGACCCTCGAGGCCGCGCTGGCGCAGAGCGACCTCCTCCCGCTCTTTCGGCTGGCACTGACGAAGATCCGGTAAGTTCCTCTCACGAAGCTGCGCCTCCCGACGCAGTCGACTGAGTGAATCCGTACACACCCGGCACCTCGTATAATCGGACCGCCTTCGAGCGACATGGCCCTGACCGCAGGCACCCGCCTCGGCCCCTATGAGATCGCCGCCGAGATCGGCGCAGGTGGG
>Ga0209640_10000680_pt1 | contig 26975 bp, 24 predicted proteins | sample RifCSP10_1_FD_184018 | JGI IMG/M metagenome (GOLD analysis project Ga0209640, IMG submission 184018) | Soil microbial communities from Rifle, Colorado - Rifle CSP2_sed 10_1 (SPAdes) (version 2) | ecosystem: Environmental > Terrestrial > Deep subsurface > Rock core/Sediment | place: Rifle... | reverse complement strand
GAATGCGTTGCGTGGGAGTTCCAAGGTTTCTCCAGGCCCCTTTTGTTTGCGGCGATTGTATTAGACTTTTTCTGCGAGGATGCGATGCAGCTTCGAGCACGACTTCTGGCAGCCGAAATTGCCGTTGCGGCGCGGCAGCCTCGCTTCTGGGGCATCGTCGCCCGGAATCTCGTACCGGTGATCGGTGTCTTCGTGCTCGGCTGGCCCGCGTTCCTCGCCGTGGCGTACTTCGTGGTGGAGACGTGGCTGTTCTTCTCGCTCATCCTCGCCGCCGAAATCTCCGTGGATCCGGCCTATGGCGGGAGCGCGGAACTTTCCGCCGAGCAGACGGCGCAGGAAATGCTGAAACGGTTTCTGATCTACGCTCCCTTCACCGCGATTCTGCTGGGGTTGCTCACCTGGCCATTGCTCATGGCGGCGATCCATGCCGAGCGCTGGGAGAAGAGCCTCGTCGAGGCGATGGCGAGCGGCCTTCGCCCGGCTGACGTCGCGGTCGCGCTCGGCCTGATTTTCGGCACCCTCGCGATCGAGGCGTTCCGGCTCGCACGGCGCTTCCACGCGCGCTCGGAGGCCCAGCGAAGGGAAGACGATCTGCGACAGTTGTCCATGATGCTGCGCGTCGTATGCATGACCGGGGCGGGCCCCCTGTTCTTCCTGCTGCTTCTTCTGGTTCCGACCGGCTACGCCAACCGCCTCATCGTCGTCCTGATAGCGGCGACTTCGGTCTGGCTGGAGGGCATGCCGCATCACGCGACGAAGTATCTCGGCGTCGTCGCCAAGGCACGACGCACGCTGTTCCGGAAGCGGTAGCGAATCCGCTCCTGCGGCTGTATTACACTGCGCGTCGGAGAATCCGACGTGCCAGAAGCAAACGTGTTCCGATCCGGGCCGCTCGCGCGCGCGATCGAAGCCGTGGTTGCAGCAGGTGGCAGCGACGCGCGCGAGGCGAAGCGCGTCGCCGAAAACCTCGTCACCGCAAATCTCACCGGGCACGACTCGCACGGCGTGGGCATGATCCCGCGCTACGTGGAGTCGCTGCTCGAGGGCGGGCTCAAGGTCAACCGGCATCCGAAGATGGTGTTCGACGGCGGCGCGATGATTTCCCTCGACGGTCAGTCGGGCTACGGCCAGGTGATCGGGCTGGAGGCGATGGAGATCGGCATCGCGCGGGCGAAGCGGCACGGCCTGTGCGTGATGGGGCTCGCGCGCTCGCATCACCTGTGCCGCATCGGGCAGTGGGCCGAGCAGGCGGTCGCCGCGGGCCTCATCTCGCTTCAGTTCACCAACGTCATCTCGCGCTCCATCGTCGCGCCCTACGCAGGGGCCGATGCGCGCTTCGGCACCAATCCGGTGACCATCGGCATTCCGATCCCGGGCGAGCCGCCCTTCATCCTCGACATGGCCACGAGCGCGGTGGCGCAGGGCAAGATCCGCGTCGCGCACAACAAGCGCGAGAAAGTCTCGCCCGACTGGCTGATCGACAACGAGGGCAAACCGACCTCGGACCCGAGGTACGGCGTCATCGAACCCTTTGGCGCGCTTCGCACCTTCGGCCTGTACAAGGGCTACGGTCTGGCGGTCGTGTGCGAGCTGCTCGGCGGCGCGCTCACCGGCGGCGGCACCTGGCATTCCGACGACCGCTCGAAAAAGCGCGTCTGGAACGGCATGCTCACCATCCTCATCGACCCGCAGCGCCTCGGCACCGCAGATACGTTCGCGGCGGAGACCACCGCCTTCCTCGAGTCGCTGCGCAAGTCGCCGGTCGCGCCGGGCTTCGACAAGGTCCGCATCGCCGGCGAGCCGGAGCGGGAAATGCGCGCCAGGCGCGAGCGCGAGGGCATTCCGGTGGACGAGAACACCTGGGAAGAAATCGTCGCCGCGGGGGCGAAGCTGAAGCTGGAGCGCGCGGTGCTGGAGAAATTGGTGCGCGAAGGCGCATGAACCCCGCGCGTCCGCTGCTCGACTGGCTCACCGGCTGGGCGCGGGCGGTGCGGTTCGCGGGCCTGGCGCTCGCGGCGGCGATGTCGCCCTCGGCGTATCGCGCAGCCACGCGCGATGTGGCGCTCAAGCAGATCTACTTCACTGCGTGGCAGATCCTGCCGGGCTTCACGCTGTTCACGACGCTCTTCAGCCTGGTGGTGATCGAGATCTCGGTCAGCGCGGCGCGCGGCTTCGGCCTCGCGCAGCACGCGCTCGAGCTGGTGATGCGTGCGCTGGTGCTCGAGGTGATCCCGCTGGTGACCGCGCTGTTCGTCGCGCTGCGCTCGGGCGCCGCGATCGCCACCGAGATCGCGCTGATGAAGGCCGCGGGCGAGCTCGAGCGCATGCAGGCCGCGGGCGAGGACCCGCTCGAGCGCGAGTTCGTGCCGCGCGTTGCCGCGGCGGCGCTGTCGGTGTTCTCGCTGACCGTGGTCAGTTGCGCCATCGCGCTCGCGCTGGCCTATGCCGCCATGTACGGCATGTCGCCGCACGGCTTTGCCGAGTTCACGCGCGTCGTGGCGCTGGTGTTCGGACCGGCGGCGCTCGGCGGCTTCGTGCTGAAGTGCCTGGTGTTCGGCGGCCTGGTGGCGGTGATTCCGATCGCCGCCGGCCTGCATGCCTCGCCGCGGCTGAAGTCCGTGCCGGTCGTGGTGCTCGACGGCATGGTGCGGCTGTTCTTCGCGCTCGGCGCCGTGGAGGTGCTCGCGCTGGCGGTAAAGTACGTCTGAGATGGACATCGAAACCCCGGTCACGCCGGTGCCGAAGCACCTGCAGTTCCGCGTCGCGCTGCTGCTCGCGCTGACGTTGTTGATCGCCGTCGGCTTTGTGGCGTATGTGCTCTACGCGCGCGGCGTGCTCGAGGCGACGCAGCGCCTGACGCTCGTCGCCGAGAACGCCGAGGGCGTGAGCGTCGGCATGGATCTCACCTTTTCCGGATTCCCCGTCGGCGTCGTGCGCCGCATCACGCTCGCCGAGGACGGCAAGGCGCGCATCGAGATCGACGTGCCGCAGCGCGAGGCGAAATGGCTGCGCACGACGAGCGTGTTCACTCTGGAGCGCGGCCTGGTCGGCGGCGCGAAGATCCGGGTCTTCAGCGGCAACCTCCAGGACCCGCTGCTTCCCGACGGCGCGGTGCGCCCCGTCCTGCGGGGCGACGCGACCGAGGAGATGCCGCAGATGATCGCCACGCTGCGCGGCATCCTCGAGAACCTCGAGCGCCTGACCGGTCCGGGCGGAACCGTGCAGTCGTCCCTCGCCAATCTGCAGACCGTCACCGAGCGCATGGCCGGGCGGCACGGCGTGCTGGGCGCGGTGCTCGGCGGCGACGAGCACGCCGCGAAGGTGATCGGGACGATCGAGCGCGCGAACGCGCTGCTCGCCTCGCTCGAACGGGCGTCTTCGCGCCTCGATACCTTGCTTGCGAATACCGACCGGCGCGTGCTGGGGGAGGGCGGCGTCGTGGATGATACGCACAAGGCCGTGGTGCAGGCGGAAGCCGTGCTCGGCGACCTGCGCGGGAGCCTGAAAAAACTGGATGCAGTGCTCGCCGAGGCGCAGAGCGTGGGCGCGAGCGCGAGGGCGGCGACCACGGACCTCGCGCAACTGCGCGCCGAGGTGGACGAGAGCGTGCGCAAGATCGCGCGGCTGATCGACGAGATCAACCGCAAGTGGCCCTTCCGGCGCGAAACGGAGATCACGCTGCCGTGAGAGCGATCGCGTTTCTTGCGGCGGCGTTTTTCGCCGGCTGTGCCGGCGGACCGCCGCCGCCCGACTGGCAGCTCAACGCGCGCGGCGCGCTCGCGCAGTTCGAGCGCCACTACCTTGCCGGCGACACGCAGCTCGCGGAAAAGGAGTACGCGTACGCCAGGGCGGAGATCGCACGCACCGGCCGCGGCGATCTGATGGCGCGCGCGGAGCTCGTTCGCTGCGCCGCGCGTACCGCAAGCCTCGAATTCGACGATTGCCCGGGGTTCCAGGCGCTGCACGCGGACGCGGGCGCGGAAGAGCTGGCCTACGCCGAGTACATTGCCGGGCGTGGTGCGCGTGCTGCGACGGAAGAGCCGCTCTCGCGCCTGGTGGCGGCCGGGGTACAGCTCAGGACCGCGAAGATCACGCCCGAAGGAATCGCCAACGCCGTCCATATTGCTTCCTCGCAGGGGTGGCGGCGTCCATTGCTCGCGTGGCTGGGCGTCCAGGCGAAGCGAGCGGAGGAGGCGGGGGATCAAGCAGCAGTAGCGCACATCCGCAGGCGGATCGAGCTGATCACCGCGGGAAAATGAGCGCGCGATGCGACGCGCGGTCTGCTTGGTTCCTTGTATCCTGAGAGCTAGCTTTCACTAAGATTTGCAACCTCCTAATTATTTGCGGTTTTCAGGTTTCTAGAAGCGCCCTCCGATAGCGCTGCTAAGTCTTTGTTGGGCCAAAGAAAATCATGAAATTTGGCTTGACCTCTGCTCCTCTTTTCGCATAAAGTGGGAAAACGTAGAAAAAAGTGGTGTAGTTCCGGCTTCAGGCAGTAAAAGAAACCGAGGAGGGCGAACGAGGGATGGGCGGAACCTTTCACGGCGCGACCGTCATCACGCTCGATGCGAAGGGCCGGCTCGCCATTCCCACGCGCCATCGCGAGACGCTGGTCGCACCCCGCAGGCCGCTTGTGCTGACCGCGCACCCGGACGGCTGCGCGCTCATCTACCACGAAGCCGAGTGGGAAACGGTGCGCGCGCAGGTGGAGACATTCCCGAGCTTTCACGCCCAGGCAAGCTGGTGGAAGCGCTTGCTGCTCGGGTTCGAGGAGCACGTGCTGCCCGACGGCGCCGGAAGGATCCTGGTTTCCCCCGCGCTGCGCATGCACGCCAGGCTCGAGCGCGAAGTGATGATGGTCGGCCAAGGGCGCTATTTCGAGGTCTGGGATTCGGGCGTTTGGAGCGCGAAGCGCGATGGTGCCCTCGCGGGCGGGAGCACGCCGCCCCCGGGGATGGAGGATTTCTCGCTGTGAGCCCCGGACCGACCGATGAGCCAGACGCAATCCGGCCATCGCGCCGTCCTGCTCGAGGAATCCATCGCCGCCCTTGCGGTGCGCGCCGACGGCCTCTATGTCGACGCAACCTTCGGGCGCGGCGGCCACAGCCGGGCGATTCTTGCCCTGCTCGGGCCCGCGGGCCGTCTCATCGCTCTGGACCGCGATCCCGAGGCGGTGCGTGCCGCCGGCGAAATATCCGACCCGCGGTTCTCGATCGCGCACGCGTCTTTTTCCGAACTGGCGCGCGTGCTCGATGCGCAGCGCGCGCGCCTCGTGCACGGCGTGCTTGCGGACCTCGGCGCGTCATCGCCGCAGCTGGAGGACGCGGCGCGCGGCTTTTCCTTCCGCGCGGATGGACCGCTCGACATGCGCATGGATCCGACGCGGGGCGTGTCCGCGGCGGACTGGCTGGCCGCGGCGACCGAGCCGCAAATCCGGGAGGCGATCGAACAATATGGCGAAGAACGGTTTGCTAAACAGATTGCAGCGGCGATTGTTGCTGCTCGCGCACGCGAGCCCCTCGTCCGCACGCGGCAACTTGCCGATCTCGTGGCTGCGGCGGTCCGCACACGGGAAGCCGGCCAGAATCCGGCGACGCGCACCTTTCAGGCTCTACGGATTCTCGTCAATCGGGAGCTTGAGGAAGTGTCGCTGATGCTGCCCCAGGCGGTGGCGCGCCTTGCGCCGGGCGGAAGGCTCGTCGTCGCGAGCTTCCATTCGCTCGAAGACCGCATCGTCAAGCGTTTCTTGCGCTCGCTCGCGCGGCCGGCGCTGCCACGGGATTTGCCGATTCGCGCCAGCGAGATGCCACAACCGGCGCTCAGAATCGTCGGTCGCGCGGTCCGCCCCGGGGCGCGCGAAGTCGCCGCCAACCCGCGCGCCCGCAGCGCCGTGCTGAGAGTCGCAGAGCGCACCGAAGCGCCGCTGGATCCACAACTGTTCACCCGAATCGAGCCCGACGCGTGGCGAAGCTGAACCTTCTCCTCCTCCTCGTTCTCCTCGCCTGCGCGCTCGGGCTCGTCACATCCCAACAGCAGGCACGCAAGCTCTTTTCGCGGCTTGAGCTCGAGCAGGGACGCTCGCGCGAGCTCGACGTCGAGTACGGGCAACTGCAGCTCGAATCGAGCACCTGGGGCCTGCACAGCCGCGTCGCGAAAATCGCCTCCGGCACGCTCGGCCTGCGAATGCCCGATCCCCGGCGGGTGCGCGTGATCGAACTGCGCGACGCGGTGGCCAAGCCGTGAGCCTCGCTTCCGCACCGGCGCTGGTGCGCCTGCCGACCTGGCGCGCACGCTTCATGCTGTTCGCGTTTCTCGCCGCGTTCGGCGTGCTGGTCGGACGCTCCGTGTACCTGCAGGCGCTCAGGACCGAGTTCCTGCAGGAAAAAGGCGAAGCGCGTTACGCGCGGGTGCTGGAAGTTCCCGCAACGCGCGGCCGGATTCTCGACCGCAACGGCGATGCGCTTGCGATCTCGACGCCGGTGCGGTCGGTCTGGGCGATCCCCGAGGACGTGAGGGCGTCCCCGGCGCAGCTGCAGCGGCTCGGCGCGCTTCTCGGCACGCCGCCGCACGAGCTGGAAAAGCGGATTTCGGATGCCGCGCACGATTTCGTCTACCTCAAGCGCCAGATCCCGCCCGAGATCGCGGCGCGGGTCGCCGACCTCGGCATTCCCGGGCTGTATCAGCACCGCGAGTTCCGCCGCTACTACCCGGGCGGCGAGACCATGGCGCATGTGGTCGGTTTCACCGGCGTGGAGGACTCCGGCCAGGAGGGCATCGAACTTGCCTTTCAGTCCAGCCTCGCCGGCACCCCCGGAAGCCGGCGAGTCATCAAGGACCGCCTCGGGCAGGTGGTCGAGGACGTCGAGTCCATACGTGCCGCTCACGACGGCAAGGATCTGCACCTGGCGCTCGACGGAAAGATCCAGAGCCTCGCGTTCGCCGCGCTGAAGGCGGCGGTCGAAGCGCACAACGCGAAGGCGGGCGCAGCGATTGCGCTCGATGCGCGCACCGGAGAAGTGCTGGCGCTCGCCAATGTCCCCACCTACAACCCGAATAACCGTGCCAGGCTCACCGGAGCGCAGCTGCGCAACCGCGTCATCACCGATCTTTTCGAGCCCGGTTCGACGCTGAAGCCTTTCACCGTGGCGCTCGCGGTGGAACTCGGCAAGGTGACGCCGCAAAGCGTGATCCAGACCGCGCCCGGCACGCTCACGATCGGCCACTACACGATCCACGACGCCCATGCGGCGGGGGCGCTCACGGTGGCGCAGATCATCCAGAAGTCGTCCAACGTCGGCGCGGCGAAGATCGCGCTCGGGCTGCCGCGCGAGGAGATGCGCGAGCTCTACCGGCGGACCGGCTTCGGCGCGCCGCCGCAGCTCGGCTTCCCGGGAGAGGCGGCCGGCAAGGTGCGCGAAGCGAGGACGTGGCGTCCGATCGAACAGGCGACGATGGCCTATGGCCACGGCATTTCGGTGAGCCTGGTCCAGCTTGCGCGGGCCTATACGGTGTTTGCCCGCGACGGCGACATCGTTCCGCTCTCGTTGGTGAAGACGGGCATGCCGGCCGCGGGCCGCCAGGTGGTGAGCCCGGAGACCGCCCGCGCCGTGCGCGAAATGCTCGAGGCGGCGGTGCAGCCGGGCGGAACTGCGCCGCGCGCCCGCATCATGGGTTGGCGCGTGGCCGGCAAGACCGGCACCGCACGCAAGCAGGAGAACGGCGGTTACGCCGCGCACAAATATATCGCCTCGTTTGTCGGCTTTGCCCCGGCGAGCGACCCGCGGCTGGTGGTCGCCGTGATGATCGATGAACCCGCTGCGGGCCAGTACTACGGCGGCGCCGTGGCGGCTCCCGTATTCGCCCAGATCATGCAGGGCGCGCTTCGCCTGCTGAACGTGCCGCAGGACGCGCCGCTCGCGCCGGTGGAGCTGCCGGGCGAGAGCGACGACGCAAAGGAGAGCACGTGATGCGCGACTGGATCCTCGCGCTGGTCGACACCGTGTGGGCGCTCGGGTGTGTTCGCGGCGGCTGCTGGGCGGACGGGTGGGACTGGAACGACCTGATCTCTTCGGACGGCTCGCGGCCCAGGGCGCGATGATCGAGCGCCTTGCCGCGGACAGCCGCCGCTGCGCGCCCGGCGTCGCGTTCTTCGCCTATCCGGGAGAATCGTCCGACGGCCGCCGCTACATCAGCCAGGCGATCGGGCGGGGCGCTGCCGCGGTCATCTGGGAAGCCGATGGCTTCGCCTGGCGCGACGAATGGCGCGTGCCGAACGCGAGCGTCCCCGGCCTGAAGGCGCAGGCCGGATTCCTTGCGCACCAATTCTACGGGCGCCCCTCGGAGTCGCTCTGGGTGTGCGGGGTGACCGGAACCAACGGCAAGACCTCCTGCTCGCAGTGGCTTGCGGCGTTGCTCGGCGACTGCGGCGCGAAATCAGGCGTGATCGGCACATTGGGAAGCGGCTTTCCGGGGGCGCTCTCCGGGGACGCCAACACCACGCCCGATGCGCTGGAGCTGCATCGCAGGCTCGCCGATTTCATGCGCGAGGGCGCGCGCTGCGTCGCGATGGAAGTGTCCTCCCACGGCCTGGTGCAGGGTCGGGTGAACGGAGTCGCGTTCGACTGCGCGCTGTTCACCAACCTGTCGCACGATCATCTCGACTACCACGGCTCGCTCGAGGCGTACGCCGAGGCGAAGTCGCGGCTTTTCGACGCGCCGGGGCTGGCGGCTGCGGTCCTCAATCTCGACGATGTGCTCGGTGTGCAGCTTGCGCAGCGGCTTTCCGGCCGGGGCGTGCGCACGATCGGCTACTGCCTGTCGCAGGCAGCGGTGGCTCCGGGAAGCGTGACCGAGTACGTCGCCGCGCGCGAGATCCGCGTCGCCGGCGAAGCGTCGGACGCGGTGCTTGCCTCGAGCTGGGGCGAGACCGAAGCCAGAATCAATCAGCCCGGCCGTTTCAATGTCGCCAACGCGCTTGGCGTGCTCGGCTGCCTGGTTGCCTACGGGATCCCGTTCGGCGAAGCCGCCGCTCGGCTTGCCGCGCTCCCTGCGCTGCCCGGCAGGATGCAGCGGGTCGGCGGCGTCGGCCGGCCGCTCGTGGTCGTCGATTACGCGCATACGCCGGATGCGCTCGAAAAGGTGTTGCAGGCGCTTCGCCCCGTGGCGACAAGCCGGGGCGGCAGGCTCGCGGTCGTATTCGGCGCGGGCGGCGAGCGCGATCCCGCCAAGCGGCCGCTGATGGGCGCGGCCGCTTCCCGCCACGCCGATCGGGTCGTGCTCACTTCCGATAACCCGCGAAGCGAGGATCCGCTGGCGATCATCGAAGCGATCCGCGCGGGAGTCACCGCTCCCCACGCAGTGGAGCCGGACCGCGGAACGGCCATCCGCCGCGCGGTGCGCGAGGCGCAGGCGGAGGATGTCATTCTCGTTGCGGGCAAGGGGCACGAGGCCTTTCAGGAAATCGCCGGCCGAAGACTGCCGTTCTCGGATGCCGAGGCGGCCCGCGGTGCGCTCGGGCCCGGCGAGGGAGCGGGAGAAGCCCCGTGCAATTCCGGGCCCGGGGAAGCGAGATGATGAGCCTCGCCGACGCCGCGCGTGTGCTGGAAACCCGCCTCGCAGGAAAAGACGGGCGCTTCTCGGGTGTTTCGACCGACAGCCGCACGCTGAAGGCGGGCGAGCTTTTCGTCGCGCTTCGCGGCGAGCGCTTTGACGGGCACCAATACCTGGACTCGGCCCGGCAACGCGGCGCGGCGGGGGCGATCGTGGACCGCAGTTACACGGGCGCGGCAACCCTGCCCGCGATCGTCGTCGAAGACACCCGGCGCGCGCTGGGAGACCTCGCGCGGCACTGGCGCGCGCGCTTTTCGCCTGCGCTGGTCGCAGTGGCGGGATCCAACGGCAAGACCACGACCAAGGAGATGCTCGCTTCGGTCCTGCGCGTGCACGCGGGCGAAGGCCATGTGCTGGCGACGGCCGGCAACCTGAACAACGAAATCGGCCTGCCCCTGACGCTGCTCCGGCTGCGCGGCGAGCACAGCCACTGCGCGATCGAACTCGGCATGAATCACGCCGGCGAAATCGCGTATCTCGCCGGGATCGCCCGCCCGACGGTCGCGCTTGTGACCAACGCCCAGCGCGAGCACTTCGAATTCATGGGATCGGTCGAGCAGGTTGCCGCCGAGAACGGCTCGGTGTACGACGCCCTGCCCGCCCAGGGTACGGCCGTGGTGAACGCCGACGACGCTCATGCGGCGCATTTCCGGGGGCGCGCCGGTGCCCGGCGCGTGATCGATTTCGGGCTGGATGCGCCGGCGGCGGTGCGCGGCGGCTACGCGCTGAAGGCGCTTGCGAGCGAGATCCGGATCTCGACCCCATCCGGCGAAGCCGCCGCAACGCTCGCCATCCCCGGGGTGCACAACGTGCGCAACGCGCTCGCGGCCGCCGCCTGCGCCCATGCCGCCGGGGTTTCTCCCGAGTCGATCGCGAAAGGCCTGTGCGCATTCCGGCCCTGCGCCGGGCGCCTGCAGGTGATCCGGCTGGAGAGCGGCACCACGCTGATCGACGACAGCTACAACGCCAATCCCGATTCGCTGCGTGCCGCGATCGACGTGCTTGCAGCTGCGGGCGGCGACACCGTGCTCGTGCTCGGCGATATGGGCGAGGTTGGCGACCAGGGGCCGGATTTTCATCTCGAAGTCGGGCGCTACGCGGCGCAGCGCGGCATCGGCGCCCTCTATGCGCTCGGCGAGCTGACGGCGCACGCGGTCGCCGGCTTCGGCGGCGGCGGCCGCCACTTCGCTTCGATCGACGGACTGATCGAGGCGGCGCGCGCGCGCGCGGTTCCCGGGTTCACGCTGCTCGTCAAGGGCTCGCGCTTCATGCGCATGGAACGCGTGGTCGCCGCGCTCGCGGGCGGGGCCGCAGGCAGCGCGCCGGCGGGCGCACGCCCGGGCGCGAGGCACTGATGCTGCTCGCGCTCGCCCAGTGGCTTGCCAGGGATGTCCGGCTCTTCAACGTCTTCAGCTACATCACGCTGCGCGCCGTGCTGGCGTGCCTCACCGCGCTCGCGATTTCGCTCATCCTCGGGCCGTACGTGATCCGCAAGCTCACCGCGTACAAGATCGGACAGTCGGTGCGCAACGACGGACCAAAATCCCATCTGACCAAAGCGGGTACGCCGACGATGGGCGGGGCCCTCATTCTGCTTTCCATCGGCATCACGACGCTGCTTTGGGGGGATCTCGAAAACCGGCTCCTGTGGGTGGCGCTGCTCGTGACGCTCGCCTTCGGAACGATCGGCTGGATCGACGACTACCGGAAGGTCGTGCAGCGCAATCCGAAAGGGCTGTCGGCGAAGGCCAAGTTCTTCTGGCAATCGATGATCGGGCTCGCCGCCGCGGCGTATCTCGCCTATCTCGCGCAGACCTACCCGGCGCTGAACGAGCTGATCGTGCCGTTCTTCAAGTTCGTCGCCTACCCGCTGGGGCCGATCGGTTTCATTGTGCTCACGTTCTTCGTGATCGTGGGCACGTCGAACGCCGTGAACCTGACCGACGGCCTGGACGGGCTGGCGATCATGCCGACGGTCATGGTCGGGGGCGCCCTCGGGGTCTTCGCCTACGTCGCCGGCCACGCGGTGTTCGCGAAATACCTGGGGCTTCCGCACATCGCGGGAGCAGGCGAGCTCGCCGTGTTCTGCGGCGCGCTGATCGGGGCGGGGCTCGGCTTTCTGTGGTTCAACGCGTATCCCGCGGAAGTGTTCATGGGCGACGTGGGCGCGCTGGCGCTCGGCGGCGCGCTCGGCACGGTCGCGGTGATCGTCCGCCAGGAGATCGTCCTTTTCATCATGGGCGGCGTGTTCGTCGCCGAGACGCTCTCGGTGATGATCCAGGTGCTGTATTTCAAGTGGACCGGGGGCAAGCGGATCTTCCGCATGGCGCCGCTGCACCACCACTACGAACTGGAGGGCTGGAAGGAATCCCAGGTCGTGGTGCGATTCTGGATCATCACCATGATGCTGGTGCTGTTCGGCCTCTCGACGCTCAAGCTGAGGTGACGCGAGTGATGCGCGAGCCCCTGTTCCAGTCGCTCCCGCGCCCCCGGCCCGCCGCGCTCGCGGGCGCGCGGGTTCTGGTGCTCGGGCTGGGCGACACCGGTCTTTCCGTCGCGCGCTGGGTCGCCCGCGAAGGCGGCGTTCCCCGGGTCGCCGACACGCGGGCCGTTCCGCCGCGCGCTTCGGACCTCGGGAATGCGGATCTGGTGACCGGAGCCTTCACGAGCGCGCTGCTCGAGGGCGTCGCCCTGCTGTGCATCAGTCCCGGAATTCCGGTGGAAGAACCGGTGGTGCGCGAGGCGCTCGCGCGCGGCGTTCCAGTGGTCGGCGACGTCGAGCTCTTCGCCTGGGCGGTGCGCGGGCGCTCGCGCACGAAGGTGGTGGCGATCACCGGCACGAACGGCAAGACAACCGTGACCGCGCTCACCGGACACCTGCTGCGCACCGCGGGCATCGATTGTGCCGTGGCCGGAAATATCGGCCCGGCGGTCCTCGACGCGCTGATGCAGCGGCGCGAATCACCGCCTGACGTGTGGGCGCTCGAGCTTTCCAGCTTCCAGCTCGAAACCACCTGGACGCTCGAGCCGGATGCCGCCGCGATGCTCAACCTGAGCGAGGACCACCTTGATCGCTACCCGGACATGGAGGCGTACGGCGCCGCGAAGGCGCGCGTATTCCAGGGCGACGGCGTGCAGGTTCTCAACCGCGACGATCCGCGCACGATGGCGTGCGCCCGTGCCGGCCGGAACGTCGTCACCTTCGGCGTCGAGCCGCCTGGACACGGCGAGGATTTCGGAATCGCCGAAGCGCAGGGGCGTGCATGGCTCGCGCGCGGCGGCGAGCGAATTCTCGCCGCGGAGGAGCTGCCGATCTTCGGACGGCACAACGCGGCGAACGCGCTTGCCGCATGCGCGCTCGCCTGCGCGGCCGGCGCCCCGTTCGTTTCCCTGGCCGCCGGACTGCGCAGCTTCAGAGGGCTGCCGCACCGGCTCGAGCGCGTGGCGGTTCGCCGCGGGGTGACCTGGTATGACGATTCAAAGGGGACCAACGTCGGCGCCACGCTCGCGGCCTTGCGCGGCCTTGCGCAGAAGGCCGTCCTGATCGCCGGCGGCGACAGCAAGGGGCAGGACTTCTCGCCGCTGGCGCCGGCGGTCGCCGAGCACGCAGCGCGCGTGCTGCTCATCGGGCGCGACGCGGCGCGGATCGAGCGCGCGTTGCAGTCGGCCGGCGTGCCGCTCGAGCGCTGCGCTTCGCTCGGGCAGGCGGTTGCGCGCGCGGCCGAATGCGCGCGCGCGGGCGAGGCCGTGCTGCTCTCGCCCGCATGCGCAAGCTTCGACATGTTCCGCGATTACAGGCACCGCGGCGAGGCGTTCGCTGCCGCGGTGCGCGCGCTCGGGGACTAGGCGGGCCGTGGCGAGCTACGTCTTCGCACAGCGGGCGCCGGCAGCGGAATACGACCGCTCGGTCGCCTGGGCGGCGCTGCTGCTCGTCGCGATCGGCCTGGTGATGGTCTACTCGGCTTCCATCAGCACGGCGGAAGCCAGCCGCTACACCGGCCGGAACCCGGCCTACTACCTGCTGCGGCACGGGGCCTTCCTCGCGCTTTCGCTGCTCGCGGCGACGGCGGTTTTCCTCGTGCCGCTGCGCGTCTGGCAGCAGGCCGCGCCCTGGCTCTTCGTCGGCTGTCTCGCGTTGCTGGCCTGCGTGTTGATTCCGGGCGTCGGCCGGGAGGTCAACGGCGCGCGGCGCTGGATCAGTTTTTACGCATTCAACGTGCAGCCTTCCGAAGCGGTGAAGCTCGCCGTGGTGCTCTATGCAGCCGATTACACGGTGCGCAAGCACGCGGTGATGAAGAGCTTCAGGAAGGGCCTGCTGCCGATGCTCGGCGTGATGCTGCTGGTCTCGTGGCTGCTGCTGCGCGAGCCCGACTTCGGCGCGCTGGTGGTGATTGCGATCACCGCGTTCGGCATTCTTTTCCTGGGCGGCATGAACGGCCGGCATTTCGTCGCGCTGGTCGCGATGCTTGCGGTCGGATTCGTCGCGCTGGTGCTGTCCTCGCCCTACCGCATGCAGCGCATCTTCGGCTTCATGGACCCGTGGGCCGATCCGTTCGGCAAGGGCTACCAGTTGTCGCACGCCCTGATCGCGTTCGGCCGCGGCGAGTGGCTCGGCGTGGGGCTCGGGGCAAGCGTCGAGAAGCTCCAGTACCTGCCCGAGGCGCACACGGATTTCCTCCTCGCGGTGATCGCGGAGGAACTCGGCTTTGCCGGCATTGCCGTGGTGATCGTGCTGTTCGCCTGGATCGTGTTGCGGGCATTCGCGATCGGCCGCCAGGCGGCGCTGCGCGAGCGCCATTTCGCCGCTCTCGCGGCGCAGGGCATCGGGATCTGGATCGGCTTTCAGGCGCTCGTCAACATGGGCGTGAACATGGGTCTCCTGCCGACGAAGGGCCTGACCCTGCCGCTCATGAGCTTTGGCGGCTCGGGGCTGGTGGCGAACTGCGTCGCGGTCGCAATCCTGCTGCGGATCGACTGGGAGAACCGCCAGCTCGCCCGGGGGTTGCCGGCATGAGCCGAACCATCCTCGTCACCGCAGGGGGCACGGGCGGGCACGTCTTTCCCGGGCTTGCGGTGGCAGATGCGATGCGCGAAGCCGGCTGGCGTGTCGTGTGGCTGGGTGCGAAGAGCGGCATGGAGGCGCGCCTGGTTCCCGCGCGCGGCTACGAGATTGCCTGGGTCAGGGCAGGTGCGCTGCGCGGCAAGGGAATCGCCGCGGCAGCCCTGCTGCCGATCAACCTGCTCATCGGGTTCTGGCAGAGCGCGCGTGCGATTCTTGCGTACCGCCCCGACGTCGTTCTCGGCCTCGGTGGCTACGTCGCCTTTCCCGGCGGCATGATGGCTTCGCTTCTCGCGCGGCCGCTCGCAGTGCACGAGCAGAACGCAGTCGCCGGACTCACGAACCGGATCCTTGCGGGTGTCGCCGACCGCGTGTTCGTCGCCTTTCCGGGAGCGCTGAAGAACGCCGAGTGGACGGGCAATCCGGTGCGCGCCGAGATCGCCCGGCTCGCGGCGCCGGAGGAGCGCTTTGCGGGACGGGGCGGGCACCTGAGGCTGCTCGTGGTCGGAGGCAGCCGCGGCGCGCAGGCGCTCAACGATGCGCTGCCGAAGGCGCTCGCACGGATCCCCGCTCACGAGCGCCCCCGGGTCGTACACCAGTCGGGCGAATCGCATCTCGAGAGCTTGCGCGCCGGCTATGCGGCGGCGGGGGTCGAGGGCGAGCTGGTCGCGTTCATCGATGACATGGCGCGCCGCTACGCGGAAGCCGATCTCGTGCTGTGCCGCGCCGGCGCGATCACCATCGCGGAGCTCGCCGCGGGCGGCGTGGCAAGCGTGCTGGTGCCGTTTCCGCACGCGGTGGACGACCACCAGACGGCGAACGCGCGTTTCCTCGCCGATCATGGCGCGGCAATCCTGTTGCCGCAGGCGGAACTCACACCCGAACGGCTTGCCGCACTGTTTCGTTCTCTCGACCGCCCGAAGCTGCTCGGGATGGCCCGCAAGGCCCGCTCGCTCGGCAAGCCCGAGGCGACGCGCACCGTCGCCGAGCGCTGCATCGCGCTGGCCGAAGGGAGAGCGGCGTGAAGCACAAGGTGCGCAGGATTCATTTCGTGGGGATCGGCGGCTCCGGGATGAGCGGCATCGCGGAAGTGCTCGCCAACCTCGGCTATGAGGTAAGCGGTTCCGACCTCGCGGAGAACGCCGCCACGCGCCGCCTGAAGAGCCTCGGCGCGAAAGTGGCGCTCTCGCACGCGGCCGAACACGTCTCCGGGGCGGACGCGGTGGTCGTCTCCTCGGCGGTGCCTGCCGATAACCCGGAAGTGATCGCGGCACGCGGCCGGCACATCCCGGTCGTGCCGCGCGCACTGATGCTCGCCGAGCTCATGCGCCTGAAACAGGGCATCGCAATCGCCGGAACGCACGGCAAGACCACGACCACGAGCCTGGTGGCAAGCGTGCTGGGCGAAAGCGGCCTGGATCCGACGTTCGTGATCGGCGGGCGCCTGAACGCCGCCGGTTCGAACGCGCGGCTCGGCGCGGGCGAATTCATCGTCGTCGAAGCCGACGAGTCGGACGCGAGCTTCCTGCATCTGCAGCCGGTGATCGCGGTCGTCACGAACATCGACGCCGACCACATGGACACGTACCAGCACGACTTCGCGCGGCTCAAGCAGGCATTCGTGAGCTTCCTGCAGAACCTGCCGTTCTATGGCAGCGCGGTGCTGTGCGTGGACGACCCGCACGTGCGCGAGATCCTGCCGCTGGTCTCCAAGCCGGCGATCACCTACGGATTTGCGCAGGATGCCGCGGTGCGTGCCGATGGGGTCGAGCATGCGTCCGGCGCGATGCGCTTCACGGTCCGGCGCGACCGAGGCGCCGCCCTCGACGTCTCTCTGAACCTGCCCGGCATGCACAACGTGCAGAACGCGCTTGCGGCCATTGCCGTGGCCACCGAGCTCGGCGCGCCGGATACGGCCATTCTCAAGGCGCTCGCCGAATTTCGCGGCGTCGGCCGACGCTTCCAGCGCTGCGGCGAGATCCCGTGCGCGGGCGGCAGCTTCACGCTGATCGACGACTACGGCCACCACCCCGCCGAAATGGCGGCGACGCTCGCCGCGGTGCGCGGCGCCTTTCCGGGGCGCCGCGTGCTGCTCGCGTTCCAGCCGCACCGCTACTCGCGCACGCGGGACCTGTTCGAGGATTTCGTGAAAGTGCTCTCGACCGCCGACCTGGTCCTGCTCACGGACGTGTACGCGGCGGGCGAGCAGCCGATCGTCGCGGCGGACGGACGATCGCTCGCTCGCGCGGTTCGCGTGGCCGGCAAGGTGGAACCGGTGTTCGTGGAAGACGTGGAGCAGCTCGCCGCGGCGATCCGGCGCATCGCGCGCGACGGCGACGTGGTCCTGGTGATGGGCGCCGGGTCGATCGGAAACGTTCCCTCGCAGCTCGCATGAACATGCTCGAACCGATCCAGCTTCAGGGACTGCGCGGCACGCTCAGGCGGAACGAGCCCATGAGCCGTCACGTGACGTGGCGCACGGGCGGCGCCGCGGACCGCTTCTATATCCCGGCCGATCTCGAGGATCTCGCGACGTTCCTGCGCCAGTTGCCGCACGCCGAGCCGCTCCTGTTCGTCGGGCTCGGGTCGAACCTGCTCGTGCGCTGCGGCGGTTTTCGCGGCACGGCGGTGCTCATGCATGGGCCCGCGCGGCGTCCCGAGCTGGCGGGCGGGCGCATTTATGCGGAGGCGGGCGTCGCGAGTCCCAAGGTGGCGCGCTTTGCCGCCATGCATGATTTTGCGGGCGCGGAATTTCTTGCCGGCATTCCCGGCACCGTGGGCGGCGCGCTCGCCATGAATGCCGGCTGTTACGGCGGCCAGACCTGGGACATCGTCGAGAGGGTCCTGACGATCGACCGCTTCGGCGCGGTGCGCAAGCGCGCCAGGGAGGATTTCGAGATCGGCTACCGTCATTGCGCGCTCAAGACGCGCGGCGAGGAATGGTTTGCCGCCTCCTGGTTCAGGCTGCCGCCGGGCGATGGCGGCATTGCACGCGAGAAGATGAGGATTCTCCTCGCGCGACGGGTCGCCTCCCAGCCGCTGCAACTGCCGAACGCCGGGAGCGTTTTTCGCAACCCGCCGGGCGACCATGCGGCGCGACTGATCGAGGCCTGCGGTCTCAAGGGCCTGGAGCGCGGCGGAGCCCGGGTATCCGAGCAGCACGCAAATTTCATCGTCAATCCGAAGGGCGCGGCACGCGCGTCCGACATCGAGTGGCTGATCGAGCGGGTTCGCGAAACGGTGCGCGAGAAAACGGGGATGGAGCTGGTTTGCGAAGTCAGGATCGTCGGGGAGGCAGGGTGAGCTTCGGCAAAGTCGCCGTTCTGCTCGGCGGCAAGTCCGCCGAGCGGGCGGTGTCGCTGAAGGGCGGCTCGATGGTGCTCCATGCGCTCCGGCGGCGCGGCGCCGACGCGCACCCGTTCGACCCCGCGGAGCAGCGTCTCGATGCGTTGCTTGATGAGCGCTTCGACCGGGCGTTCATCGCGCTCCACGGCCGCTTCGGCGAGGACGGTACGGTGCAGGGAGTCCTGGAGTGGCTCGGCATTCCCTACACCGGCAGCGGCGTGCTCGCCTCGGCGCTTGCAATGGACAAGGTCCGCGCAAAGCTGCTGTGGCAGGCAAACGGGCTTCCAACGCCGCCCTATGAAGTGCTCGACGCCGGCACCGACTTTGGCGCGGTTGCGCGGCGGCTCGGTCTTCCGCTGATGGTGAAGCCGGTGAACGAGGGCTCCTCGATCGGAATGAGCAAGGTGCGCGCGGCCGGCGCGCTGGAAGAAGCCTACACCCTCGCGGTCAATTTCGATCGCTCGGTGATCGCGGAGAAATTCATCGAAGGCACCGAGCTGACCTGCGGGGTGCTCGGCGACGAGTCCCTGCCGCTTATTCGTCTCGAGACGCCGCGCGACTTCTACGATTACGAAGCCAAATACGTCGCCGACGACACCCGCTACATCCTGCCTTGCGGCCTGCCCGCGGACAAGGAAAGGGCGCTTCAGCGGATGTGCCTCGCCGCGTTTCGCGCGCTCGGCTGCCGCGGCTGGGGGCGCGTCGACCTGATGCTTGACCGCACGGGCGATCCTCACCTGCTGGAAGTCAACACTTCGCCCGGGATGACCGATCACTCGCTGGTGCCCATGGCGGCGCGCGCGATCGGGCTTTCGTACGAGGACCTGTGCGTGCGCATCCTGGAGGGTGCCCATGTGGGATAACCCCAGGCTGCTGAATGCCGCGGCCAACGTTCTCGCGGGCCTGGCCGCCGCGATGTTGCTCTTCGCCGCGGCGCACGCGCTGTTGCGCTCATCGCTCTTTCCGCTGCGCGAGATCACGGTGCTCGCGACCCTGGAACACACCTCCGCAGGCGAGATCGGGCGCGCGACGCGGGCGGCGGTCTCGGGCAATTTTCTGGCGGCCGACCTGGACGCCGTTCGCGCGGCGCTGGAGCAGCTGCCCTGGGTGCGGCGCGTGCAGGTGCGGCGGGTCTGGCCCGACCGTCTGGAGATTGCGCTCGAGGACCATGTCGCGCTGGCGCGCTGGGGCGACGCGGGTCTGGTGAACACCTACGGCGAACGCTTCGCGGCAACAAGCGCCGAGCGCCTGCCGATGTTCGCCGGTCCGGCGGGCGCCGAAGCGGAGGTCGCGCGTCGCTACCGGCGTTTCGCCGAGCTGCTCGCGCCCCTGGGCGAAGCGCCCGAGCGCGTGATTCTCACTTCCCGCCATGCATGGCGGATTCGGCTCACGGGAGGCCTCAATCTGGAGCTGGGGCGCGATCTCGCGCATGAACCGGTCGAGCGGCGCCTGGCGCGCTTCGTGGCGGCGTACCCGCAGACGCTCGCGCGCATGCAGAGGCGGCATGAATACGTCGACCTGCGCTACCCGAACGGTTTCGCGCTGCGCGTGCCCGAATTGAACGGCTGAATCGCGATGGCAAAGGACAACAAGAACCTGATCGTCGGCCTCGACATCGGCACCTCGAAGGTGGCCGCGCTGGTGGCGGCGCTCGGCGCCGACGGGGCGATCGAGATCCTCGGCATGGGCAGCCACGAGTCGAAGGGCCTGAAAAAGGGCGTGGTGATCAATATCGAAGCGACCGTGGCCGCGATCCAGCGCGCGCTCGAGGAGGCCGAGCTGATGGCGGATTGCAAGATCGCCTCGGCCTACGCCGGCATCGCGGGAAGCCACATCAAGAGCTTCAACTCGACCGGCATGGTGGCGGTCAAGGACCGCGAGGTGGGCGCGCTCGACGTCGAGCGCGCGATCGAGACCGCCAAGGCCGTCAACATCCCCACGGATCAGCAGATCCTTCACGTCCTGCGGCAGGAATTCATCATCGACGGCCAGGAGGACGTGCGCGAGCCGATCGGCATGTCCGGCGTGCGGCTCGAGGTCAAGGTTCACATCGTCACCGGCGCCGTCTCGGCGGCGCAGAACATCGTGAAGTGCGTGCGCCGCTGCGGGCTCGAGGTGAATGACCTGATCCTGCAGCCGCTCGCCTCGTCGCGCGCGGCGCTCTCGGACGACGAGAAGGACCTCGGCGTATGCCTGATCGACGTCGGCGGCGGCACCACGGATCTCGCGATCTTCACGCACGGGGCGATCCGGCATACGGCCGTGATTCCGATCGCCGGCGACCAGATCACCAACGACATTGCGATGGCGCTGCGCACGCCGACCGCCGAAGCCGAGTCGATCAAGATCCGGCACGGCGTGGCGCTGCGGCAGCTTGCCGACGCCAACGAGATGATCGAAGTGCCGGGGATCGGCGACCGGGCTCCGCGCACGATGTCGCGACAGACGCTCGCCGAGGTGATCGAACCGCGCGTCGAGGAGCTGTTCTCCCTGGTGCAGCAGGTGCTGCGCGAGTCCGGCTACGAGGAGCTGCTCTCTTCCGGAATCGTGCTGACCGGCGGGTCGTCGGTGATGCAGGGCATGGTCGAGCTCGGCGAGGAGATCTTTCACATGCCGGTGCGGATCGGCGTGCCGCGCTACGCGGGCGGGCTGTCCGACGTCGTGCGCAATCCGCGGTACGCGACCGCGGTGGGCCTGCTGCTCGAAGGCGTATCGCAAATGCAGCAGGGAAGAATCTCGCGCCAGAACGGATCGTTCAAGGCGGTTCTGGGGCGGATGCGGGAGTGGTTCCAGAGGAATTTCTAACGGCAAGGAGGATAACGACATGTTCGAGATCGTGAATGACCAGGCGCATGGGCCCGTGATCAAGGTGATCGGGGTCGGTGGAGCGGGCGGCAACGCCGTGAACCACATGATCCGGCGGGGCGTGGAGAAAGTCGAGTTCATCGCAGTGAATACCGACGCGCAGGTGCTCGCGCGCAACCAGGCGCGCAACCAGATTCAGCTCGGCAACAGCGGCCTCGGCGCGGGCGCCAGGCCCGACGAGGCGAAGGCCGTGGCGCTTGCGGAGCGGGACCGGCTCGAAGAAGCGATCGCCGGGGCGCACATGGTGTTCATTACCGCGGGAATGGGCGGCGGCACCGGCACGGGCGCGGCGCCGGTGCTCGCGGAGATCGCGCGCGCGCTCGGCGTGCTCACGGTGGCGGTCGTGACGAAACCGTTCACCTGGGAAGGCTCCAAGCGCCTCAAGATCGCGGACACCGGCATCGACGAGCTCGCGCCCCACGTCGATTCGCTCATCGTGATCCTCAACGACCGGCTCGAGGAAGTGCTGGGCGACGATGTCACCCAGGTCGAGGCCTTTTCCGCGGCCGACAACGTGCTGTGCAGCGCGGTCGGGGGGATCGTCGACATCATCCACCGCGACGGCCTGGTGAACGTGGATTTCCAGGACGTGCGCACCGTGATGCTGGAGCAGGGCATGGCGATGATGGGCTCGGCCGTGGCGAACGGCATCGACCGCGCGCGCATCGCCGCCGAGCAGGCCATCGCCTGCCCGCTGCTCGAAGGCGTGAACCTTGCGGGCGCGCGCGGCGTGCTGGTCAACATCACGGCATCGGAAGCGAGCCTCAAGCTGCGGGAAACCAAGGAGGTCATGAATACCATCCGCGGGTTCGCCGCCGACGACGCGACCATCATCTACGGCGGCGTATTCGACGAGACGGTCGGCGACGATCTCCGCGTGACCGTCATTGCGACCGGCCTCGGCGCGCCGGTGGCGGCGCGCCAGGGCAAGCCGCAACTGGTGGTTTCGCAGAAGACCGGCACCGATAACCAGCCGGTCGCCGCACCGGGGGCTGCGGTGGACTACGGTGCGATCGCGGACACGCCGGCGGTATTCCGCCGGCGCGACCGCGCGGCGCAGGTGGAAGCGCTGCAGAACAGCGGTGTCGACAAATACGACATACCCGCGTTCCTGCGAAAGCAGGCGGATTAGCGGCGCACCCGGGCAGGCCAGGCACCCTTTTCCTTGCCGGGTGCCAGGCCCTGCCTGAGGAACAACGACGCGCCGCAAATCGGCGCAACCGCTGCGTCGCAGCGCGAAACGCTCGGGAAAAGCCTAAAATCACGGCCTTGCATGCTGCACCAGCGAACCCTCAAGTCACTCGTTCGGGCCACGGGCGTCGGGCTGCACACCGGCCGCAAGGTCGTCATGACCCTGCGGCCCGCGCAACCCGATACCGGGGTCGTTTTCCGCCGCATCGACCTCGCTGCGCCGGTGGATCTGCCGGCCCGCGTCGACCGCGTTGGCGATACGCCGCTCTGCTCCTGCCTGGTACACGGCAACATCAAGGTCTACACCGTCGAGCACCTGATGTCTGCCCTGTCCGGCCTTGGCGTGGACAACGCCTATGTGGACCTCGACGGACCCGAAGTACCGATCATGGACGGAAGCGCGGCCCCCTTTGCCCTGCTCGTGCAGCAGGCGGGCATCGAGGAACAGGGCGCGCCGAAGCGCTTCCTGAGAGTGAAGAAACGCGTCGAGGTGCGGGACGGCGACAAGTCGGCGTGCCTTGAGCCCTACGAGGGATTCAAGCTCTCGTTCTCGATCGTCTACGATCATCCGGTCATCGACCGTTCCACGACCTCGCTGACGGTGGATTTCGCCGAGACCTCGTATTTGAAGGAGGTCGCACGGGCGCGCACCTACGGCTTCATGCAGGACGTCGAGCAGCTGCGGGAAAGCGGGCTCGCGCTCGGCGGCGGGCTGGACAATGCCGTGGTACTGGACGAATACCGGGTGCTCAACGCGGAGGGCCTGCGGTTCGCCGACGAGTTCATCCGCCACAAGATGCTCGATGCGATGGGCGACCTGTACCTGCTCGGCAGGCCGCTGCTCGCCGCTTTCGTCGCCCACAAGTCCGGCCATGCGCTGAACAACCGGCTGTTGCGCGCGTTGCTCCACGATCCGGGCGCGACGGAAACCGTCACGTTCGAGCGTGCCGAGGACGCCCCGGCCGGGGTTGCTTTCCTGACGCGCCAGTCGGCGGCATAACCGAAGCGATGCGCGAAGTCCGGCGAACGCCCGCCGGCGGGATCAGGTTCTTGCCCGATCGGTCGTGCTGATCATCCGGATCATCGGACTGGCGGTGGCGGTCGCCCTGGGGGTGTTGGTGGTGTTGTTCATGATGAGCGGCGACCGGAAGTACCTGCGCACTGCGTGGCGCGTGTTCAAGGTCGCGCTCGCTTTCGTCCTGGCCGTCCTGCTCGTCCTGGCGTTCCAGCGACTGGCGGTCGTGACATAGGGCCGACGGCTCCCCTTTCGCGGGCAAGCAGGCGCTCCAGCGCGCGGCGCGCCGGCGAATCCCCAAGCTTTGCGTAAAGCTCTGATAATGCAGCAAAACCCAATGGAGGGATGTGCGCGGACCGGACCGCCGCGGAGGGGGCCGTGTTGATTCCGCCTGGTTGCACCTTCACCGAAACTGAATTAACCTTCGCCCCTCGTTTCGACAAGAAGTCGCCCAGAGACTCGGAAAGAAGCTTGAGCTTGGCCGCCGCCGCGGCGTTCGCCGCGAGGACGACCAGCTTGCCGCCCTGGAGGTTGGCCGGACGCAGTTGAGCGGCCAGTTCGGGCGGGAGGAATTCATCGCAGAGCTTGGAAAGCGCGTCAATTTCGCGCGCTTTCGCGACAACCGGCTGCAGGTCGTTGTCCCTCGCGAGGAACCGGTCGATCCTGGGGAGTTGCATAGCGCCGCTTGGGGAGGAAGGTGACGAGATGCAGATTATCTTGATTTCCGATCGGCTGGGAAGGGCAAGGACTCTCGCTCTTACCCTGCGCCATATCGTCGTCTCGGCCGGGCTCGCGCTGCTGGTGCTGGGCGTCCTCACGGCAGGGTTGTACTGGGTCAGCCTGCGGTTTGCCGCGGAGCTCAAAATCCCGGTCGTCCGTCAGCTGCTGCTCGCGACCCAGAAGCGCGACAGCGAGCGCGCGCGCGAGTTCGTGCAGCAGAACCTGAATGCGATGGCCGTGAAGCTCGGCGAGATGCAGGCCCAGCTCACGCGCCTGGATGCGCTCGGCGAACGGCTTTCCACGCTGGCCGGCATCCGGCCGCAGGAATTCCGCCTGTCGGAGGCGCCCGGCCTGGGCGGTGCGGAGGCAACCTCGGTGCCGGCGCGCGACCTTTCGCTCGCCGAATTCAATGAAAGGCTTTCCGCGCTTTCGCGGCAGGTCGAGAATCGGACCGACATGCTCGGCGTGCTCGAGGAACAGCTGTTCCTGCAGACGGTGAACAAAAAGCGGATGCCGACGATCCTGCCCGTGGACGCGCCCTACAATGCCTCGGGGTTCGGCATGCGAATCGATCCGATCACCGGGCAGCAGGCGATGCACGATGGCGTCGACTTCATTACGGACGCGGGAACGCCGGTGGTCGCCGCCGCCGGGGGGGTGGTGCAATTCGCCGGATTCCACCCGCAGTACGGCTACGTCATCGACATCGATCACGGAAACGAACTCGTGACCCGCTACGCGCACCTCTCGAGGCTGCTGGTGAAGGAAGGAGCGATGGTGCATCGCGGCCGCGAGATCGCCGAGACCGGAAACAGCGGCCGCTCGACGGGGCCGCATTTGCACTTTGAAGTGCGCTTCAGGGGCGCGGCGCAAAATCCTGCCCGCTTCCTGCTCGCCTCGAATCCGCAGCTTCCGAACAGCCGCGACCGAGGCGCGGCGCTCGCGCGCGTCAAGTAACGTCTGCCCTCTCGTTTGCCACGCGCTCGCAGCGGCGGCTGCGGGCGTCGGCGTGATAAAATTTCCATTTTTTCCGGGGGTTAGAACGCCCGAGCCCCCGTATCTATGATCACGGACGTTCTTAGCAGGATCGCTCGTATGGTTCAGAACGTTCTTACCAAGATCTTCGGCAGTCGCAACGAGCGCCTGCTCAAGCAGTATTCGCGCACGGTCGACCGAATCAACGCGCTCGAGGCAGAGGTGGCGCGGCTATCCGATGCGCAGCTTCGTGCGAAGACCGACGAATTCCGCAAACGGCTTGCGGACAAGCTTGCCGCGGCGCCGGAAGCGGAGCGAGCTGCGGCCGAAACGGAAGGACTCGAGGAGCTGCTCCCCGAAGTCTTTGCAGTCGTGCGCGAGGCGGGAAAACGCACGCTGCGGATGCGCCACTTCGACGTGCAGCTCGTCGGCGGCATGGTCTTGCACTACGGAAAAATCGCCGAAATGCGCACCGGCGAAGGCAAGACGCTGGTCGCGACGCTGCCCACCTACCTCAATGCGCTGACCGGAAAGGGCATTCACATCGTCACGGTGAACGATTACCTCGCCCGGCGCGACGCCGAGTGGATGGGCAAGATCTACGGCTTTCTCGGCCTGACGGTCGGCGTGAACGTCCCCCAGATGGACCCCGCGGAAAAGCGCGCGGCCTATGCCGCCGACGTCACGTACGGCACCAACAACGAGTTCGGCTTCGACTACCTGCGCGACAACATGGCGATGCACGTCGAGGAGCGGTTCCAGCGCGGGCTTGCCTACGCGATCGTCGACGAGGTGGACTCGATCCTGATCGACGAGGCGCGGACGCCGCTCATCATTTCCGGCCAGGCGGAGGACCGGACCGAGATCTACCACAGGATGAACCAGGTCGCGCCGCTCCTCACGCGACAGAAAGAGGAGAAGAAGCCCGACCAGCCCGAGCCGCCGGGCGATTTCTTCGTCGACGAGAAGAACCACCAGATCCTGCTCTCGGAGGCCGGCCACGCGAAGGCCGAGGAGGTCCTGGCGCGCGTCGGCATGCTGCCGCAGGGCGCGAGCCTGTATGAGCCGGCGTACATCAATCTGGTGCATCACCTGTACGCGGCGCTGCGGGCGCACCACCTCTTCCACCGCGACCAGCACTACGTGGTGCAGGACGGCGAGGTGATCATCGTCGACGAGTTCACCGGCCGGATGATGCACGGGCGGCGCTGGTCCGACGGCCTGCACCAGGCGGTCGAGGCGAAGGAGGGGGCCTCGATCCAGAGCGAGAACCAGACGCTCGCCTCGATCACGTTCCAGAACTACTTCCGCATGTACCGCAAGCTCGCGGGCATGACCGGCACCGCGGACACCGAGGCGTACGAGTTCCAGGAGATCTACGGACTGGAAACCGTGGTCATCCCGACCCACATGCCGATGATCCGGGAAGAGCGGCATGATCAGGTCTACCGCACGGCGAAGGAAAAATACAACGCCATCATCGCCGACATCCGGGACTGCCACGCGCGCGGCCAGCCGGTGCTCGTCGGCACGACCTCGATCGAGAATTCCGAACTGCTCTCCGGGATGCTCGGCAAGGAGAAGGTGCCCCACCAGGTGCTGAACGCCAAGCAGCACGCGCGCGAGGCCGAGATCGTGGCCCAGGCGGGGCGCCCAAAGATGATCACGATCGCCACCAACATGGCCGGCCGCGGCACCGACATCGTGCTGGGCGGCAATGTCGAAAAACAATGCGAGCCGATCGAGGCCTCGCCGGACATCGCGGCGGAGGAAAAGGGCGCGCGCATCGAGAAACTGCGCCGCGAATGGCAGGAGCTGCACGACCTCGTGATCCGGGAGGGCGGGCTGCACATCATCGGCACCGAGCGGCACGAGTCGAGGCGCGTGGACAACCAGTTGCGCGGGCGATCGGGGCGCCAGGGCGACCCGGGGAGTTCGCGCTTTTACCTCTCGCTCGAAGATCCGCTGCTGCGGATCTTCGCCGGCGAACGCATCAACCGCATCATGGTGATGCTGAAGATGCCCGAAGGCGAGGCGATCGAGCACTCGATGGTCACGCGCTCGCTCGAGAGCGCGCAGCGCAAGGTCGAGGCGCGCAACTTCGACATCCGCAAGCAGCTGCTCGAGTACGATGACGTCGCCAACGATCAGAGAAAGTCCATTTACGCGCTGCGCAACGAGCTGCTCGAGTCCGAG
>Ga0209640_10000679_pt1 | contig 26989 bp, 27 predicted proteins | sample RifCSP10_1_FD_184018 | JGI IMG/M metagenome (GOLD analysis project Ga0209640, IMG submission 184018) | Soil microbial communities from Rifle, Colorado - Rifle CSP2_sed 10_1 (SPAdes) (version 2) | ecosystem: Environmental > Terrestrial > Deep subsurface > Rock core/Sediment | place: Rifle... | reverse complement strand
ACACCTTCGAGCTGACCTTAACCTTCCAATCGGCAGCGGAGAGAACGGTAACCGTCGAGGTGGTTGAGAATTAGATTATTCTTTGGCTTCTACTCAGCCATGTAGTGAAGATTATCATTAGCGGTGTGTAATTTTAACACCAAGGACACCAAGGATTACACAAAGGAACAAAAAATAAGAAATATGCCTTGGAGTCCTTGGTGAAGTTCCTTTGTGACCTTAGTGTTAAAAAATTAACCCTTGTCTATTGTAGCCTGAGAAGTCACACTCGTTTTTTATAAGAGCGCGTCGATCATCAAAGCCGCGAACAGGAACGCCAGATACATGCTCGAGTGGCGATACATGGTCCAGGCCACTTTGTTCCCCGAGCCTTTCCAGACTCTCCAGGCCGAATACAGCAGGCCAGCGCCCAGGACCGCCGCGGCCACCAGGTAAATCCCCCCGCCTAAGCCAAATAAAGGCAGAAGCAAAGTAAGAGCGACCAGCTCTACTGTGTAAAGAAAGATCTGCCAGCGCGTCTCTCGCTCGCCGCGCACCACCGGCAGCATGGGCACCCCCGCCCGAGCATAATCCCTTTGGCGCACCAGCGCCAGGGCCCAGAAGTGCGGCGGCGTCCACATAAAGATCACCGCAAACAGGAAAAGCGAGGGGATATTCAGGTGGCCGGTCGCCGCCGCCCAGCCGACCAGCGGCGGAATGGCGCCAGCCCCTCCGCCGATAACGATGTTCTGCACGGTGGTCTTCTTAAGCAGGATGCTGTATAGCAAAACATAATAAATGATGCCTGCAAGGGTCAGCAGGGCGGCCAGGAAATTCACCGTCGCCACCATAAGATAGAAGGAAGCCAGGGTCAGCGCCACGCCGAAAGCCAACCCCTCGCCGGGCGTCAGGCGCCCGGACGGGATCGGCCGGCGCGCAGTGCGCTGCATCTTGAAGTCGTCATAGCGGTCGATATACTGGTTGATGGCGCCGGAACCACCAGCCGCCATGAAGCCTGCCAACAAGGTCCACAAAACCAGGCCCAGTGGCGGCCAGGCTTCGCCTCCGACGACCATGCCAGCGAAAGTCGTCACCAAGAGCAGGGCTACCACAACCGGCTTGGTAAGGGCCAGGAAGTCTTTGAGGAGCCCGGTGCGGTTCCGGGCTAAACTGGCTTCCAGCCGCTCCTCGGCGTCACTGCGCCTGGCCAGGCCCGTCAGGGTAACCTGCACGATCAAAGCCGCCCACACGCCAGCCGCGGTGGCGACATGCAGGCCAAGCAGGTAAGCCGGGTAGTTCTGGACGGCTTCAAATGCGCCCATCAGCGCCTGAGAGAAAAACAGCACCGCTACAGCGGTGGTGGAAACCAGGATGGCCGTTTGGCTGCGCTGGGAGCGCCAGGATTGAAGCAGTGTAATCGCCACAAGGGCACCCGCCAGAGCCGCTATGAGCCGGTGGGACACATTGATCCAGCCCAATAAATCGGCGGGCAGCTGCCAGCCCCCGCACAGCGGCCATCCCGGGCAAGCCGCCGCTGCACCGCTGGCGCCGATGAATGTCCCGCTCACCAGCAGGGCGAAGGTGGCTGCTAGAGTCCAGAGCGAGAGTCGGGCGAAGGGCGAACTGAATGCCAGCCCCACGGGTCTCTCCGGAAAATGGGATCCATAGAAGGCCGCCACGCCGGCCAGGATGACCAGCGCCTGGATGAGCAGGGCCAGGCCGAGGTGCAGGGCGGTGAAGGCCGGTTCCAACGCCGGATCAAGCGGGATTGCCGCCGGATTGGCCCCCCCGTAAATCACCTCCAGCCAACCGAGCAGCACCTGTACGCCGAGCACGATCAGGGCCATCGACAGCGGCCGCCAAATCCACGCTACTCTGCGATAACGAAGACCGGCGAAGGCTGTCGCAACCAGGAGCAAAACTCCGCTCAGGACGGCGACGAGCCGGTGAAGATAGGGAACCAGGGCGCTGCTGCCCACGGGCGGTGTCCAGACGCCGTAACAGGTCGGCCAACCCGGGCAAGAGGAACCGAGCTCACTGACGCGCAGCACGATACCCAGGACGATGAGCAAAAAGGTTGTCAGGGCGGCAGCAAGGAGAAGATAGCGGAAGGTATTGGACGAGCGGAAGGCTGGAAGATTGGAAGATTGGTCAAACATTATCACGTCCACCTTTCCAAGCAGGTAGCTCATGGACTTGATTGGATTCCGCGCCGGCTCGGGAAGACCGGGCGGGATTTGGAACTTCCATCTCCTGTTTTCGAACGAAGAGAGGATAGCCGCTGCCCAGGATCAGGGCGAAGGCGAACCACTGGATGGCATAGCCCAGGTGTGACCCTTCGCTCAGTTCGATTTGCGGCAAGCTGCGATAGGGGAGCCGGGTCCAGGCCGGGTCAGGCGCCTGCTGTATATAGACCGGCAGAATCGGATACGGTATCTGCCCGGCGAGGAAATCGGCACTCAAGATGTTCCAGGACTTGCGCGGCTCCGACTCGGGAGCCGGGGTCGGGTCGCTGCGAAAACCAATCGTGGGGCGATTCTGCGGAACCCGCAGCATGCCACGCACCTCCACCTGCCCCGGTTCGTCAAATTCGGACCAGTCCCCGTCCTCAAACTCTTCAAACGGTATCCAGCCGCGATCCACCAGGATAGCGCGGTCGCTTCCGGCGATCCGCAACGGCGTGACCAGGTGGACGCCGAATTGGTTGTTCCAGGCCTGGTTGCGCAGGGCAACTTCAGCGGCGTGGTCGTACTCCCCAAAGGCTACCACTTCCCGGTATTCCATCTGCTCCAGGTCGGCATCCAGGACCGGGCCGCTCAAATCCAGCGGCGGTTGGTCCAGCTGCGCCTGCACGCGGGCGTTGAAAGCCCGGCGCTGCTCCAGGCGGTCGAGCTGCCAGACACCCAGTCGAACCATGGCGGCCAGGGCGATAATCACCATTACCGTCGTCTTCCACCAGCGGCGGCTGAACAGCGGTTTAAGGTCAAATATTGAAACTTGAAAATGGAATCTCATTCTGAATGCTGATCGCTGACTGCTTTCGGCTGTATTGGCCGCAATACCAGGCTATAGACGAAGAGGAAGAAGGCCAGGGCCGGGGTCGCCAGGCCCAGAGCCGTCGCCCGGGTGACCCAGGTGGTGGCTTTGCGCACGTCGAGGCCCAGGTAGCGGTTAGGCTGGAAAGAGCATGAATAGGCGTATTTGCCGGGCTGCTCCAGCACCAGGCTGGCCTGCGAGCCGGCCGGAACCCAGACTGGACCCAGCTGGTGATCAACGCTATCCTCGTTCTTGACTACCAGGGTATCTCCTAAGACAAAGATCATTTCCTCTGGGATCGATGGCGCAGGCTGCCCGGCCTCCACCCGTTCGAAAGTGCCGGCCGGGATCACCAGGTTCACGTGCTGGGGCGGTCGATCATGCTTTTCTCTCTGGAGGCCGAAAGCCACCTCGCTCACCAGCCACACCGCTGCGAGTGATATCCCGAACAGAACCAGCAGGCGCTTCGCCCCCGAGCGCAGGATATTTTTGTCGATCATTGCTGCGATGGTTTCTCAGCCAGCAGGTGAGCGACATCCTGCGCGATGGCCTCGCTCTCCGTACCGAAGGCATAGGTCATTCGCAGGTCCCCGTTGGCATCGATTGCATAGACCCGGGTAGTATGGTCCACCAGGTATCCCGAGGCGCTGGCGGCTTCCGCTTTGGCTGCGTACACTCCATAAGCTTTCCAAACGGTTTCCAGCTCTACCCGGTCGCCGGTCAAAGCGATAATGGCAGGGTCAAAATTGGCCATGTGTTCAGCCAGTCGATCGGGAGTGTCCCTTTCCGGATCAACGGTGATGAATACGAAGTTTACGCGGCCAGCTTCCGCTCCCAATTCCGCCTTAATTTGCTTGAAATCGGCCAGGGTCAGCGGGCACACATCCGGGCAGTGGGTATAGCCAAAGAATATCAAAACAACCTCGCCGCGCTGATCAATCAAGCGGAAGGGCTCGTTTTGCTGGTCGTAAAGGGTAAAGTCCTCAGCCGGGAGGGGCGGTTCGATCATCGAACCTTTGAAGGTATAGGATTGGCCCAGTTCCTGGTACGCGAGGACAGCAGCCAGTCCGGCGATAATCGCAAGACCGAACAATAAAACGCTGCGATATCTCATATTATAATCCCGGTTCCCTCCTACAAACCTACATTAGACCTTCAACCTCGAGCACTCCTATCAACCCGCCACCGTCCCCATCAGATACAGCGCTGGATAGAAGAATACCCACACCACATCCACGAAGTGCCAGTATACTGCGGCGGCCTCGACGGGAAAATGGCGTCCCTGGGTATACAAGCCTTTGCGCCCGTTCCGGTAAACGACGCTCAGGAAGATCAAACCGGTGAGCACGTGAAAAGCGTGGAAGCCCGTCATAGCGTAGAACACCGAAGCCATGGCATTATCACCCGGCCCGAATGGAGCGATCTGCCACTCCACGGCCACCACGCCCAGCAGGAATAAACTTCCCAAGACGATGGTGATCAGGGTGCCGTTCAAGAATGTCCGCTGGTCTCCGTGAGCCACGGCGGTCTCCGCCCGGTTCATGAAGAAGCTGCTTAGTAGCAAGACGGAGGTTACGATGAACCCCAGGAGCTGGTTCAGCTCAGGCCGCTCGCCGCCAAACAGGTAAAAACGGGTGACCAGCAGACCGACGAATACAAAAGCATCCGATAGGATGAACAGCCATAAGCCCAACCGGTTGGTGGCGGTCTTAAACTGGTAGCTGCGACCAATGTGGGTATCAGATGTCATTCGTGTACCTCCTCTCCCTCCGCGAACAAACGCGAGAGATGCATATACTCTCGGACGATGAAAAAAGCTTTGATCAGGGCAATTCCCCATAATGGCGCGGCCCACACCGGCGCGATGTTGCCGAGGAAGTATTCGCCGACGGTCAAAGAGCCCAGGACGATCAGCACCGTCAAGCCAATTTGAAACGCTTCTGCTTTGGTTTTGCTTTTGTTTTCAATATTTTCTGTCATTGGATATTCTCCTTGGATACCCGGCGGGCGGGGGTGCGCCGGCCAGGAACGATTTCGCTGCAGGAAGGCCTTCCCCATGCCCCTCGCCACGCTGCATATACCGTCAGTCGGCTGCCGCGGGCTGCGCTGGCGGCGGGAGCGGGCGGGTATATATGGCGCCCGGTAAACCGTAATCGTAGGGCTCGCCCACCACCTCGACCGGTTCTGCGTAGTTGTGCGCCGGGAGCGGCGAAGGCAGTTGGAACTCGAGCGAGCGAGACCGCCAAGGATTGGCCTCAGCCACCGCGCCCCGCTGCAGGCTGACGAAGAGGTTAATGACGAAGATGATCATCGCGAAGCCGATCACGTAACCGGCGATCGAGACGAGCAGGTGGGTGGTGTCCAGGCCCAACGCCGGATCATAATCAGCAATCCGCCGGCGCATACCCAGCAGGCCGACGTACATCTGGCCCAGCGACTGCACGTAAAAAGCGGGCAGCATCAGGAAGAAATGGAGCTTGCCCAGGGTCTCGCTGTACATCCGGCCGGTGATTTTTGGGAACCAGTAATAAATTGCCGCGATGAAGGGGAAGACGAACCCGCCGAACATGGTGGCGTGGAAATGCCCGACGACCCAATAGGTGTCGTGCAGGTGCAAGTCGGTCGCTACCGTTCCGTTGGGCGGGCCGCTCAAGCCACCCAGCAAGAAGATGGAGATGGCGCCCAATACAAACAACATAGGAGTCGGGAAGGTCATCTTGCCGCCCCAAAGCGTCGCCGTCCAGCTGAAGAACTTCACGCCGGTAGGCACCGCCACCAGCAGCGTGCTGAACATAAACGGCACCCGCAGGTAGCTCTCCATCCCGGCAGCGAACATATGGTGCGCCCAGACGAAAAATCCGACCAGGGCAATCCCCAGCGAGGACATGGCCACCCAGCGATAGCCGTAAAGCGGTTTGCGTACGAATACCGGCAGCAGCTCGCTGATCACACCGAGACCGGTCAGAATGAAGACGTAGACTGCCGGGTGCGAGTAGAACCAGAACAGGTGCTGGAACAGGATGACATTGCCGCCCTGGTTGGGGTTAAAGAAATCCATGCCGAACAGGCGCTCAAACAGCACGAGCTGAAAGGAGAGACCGATCAGCTGCGTGGCGGTCAATGCGATGATGGCCGTCGCCAGCGCGGACCATACAAAGATCGGCATGCGGAAGGGGTTCATACCCGGGGCGCGCAGGCGAATGGTGGTGGCGATGATGTTCAACGCGCCCAAAACCGAAGAGAGACCGAAAACATACACGCCCAGGAAGAACATGCCGAAGGCCATCTTACCCAGGTTGGCGCTGAGGGGCGGGTAGGCCGTCCAACCGGCGTCGATGCCGCCCAGGAAGAGCGTGCTTAGCAACAGGAAGACGGCCGGCACGTTGATCCAATAGGCGAAAGCGTTCAGCCGCGGAAAAGCCATGTCATTGGCGCCGATCAGCAGAGGCACCAGGAAGTTTGACATGGCGCCCACGCCCAATAGCATGCCGAAGATCATCACGATGCCATGCAGACTCATGTAAGTGTTGAAGACATCTGGTACCATGATCTGCATGCCGGGGGAAATCAGTTCGGTGCGGAAAATAATGGCGAACAAGCCGGCCACGAACAACATCAGTACGGAAGTGATGCCGTACTGAATGCCGATTACCTTGTGGTCGTAGGATAAGTTGACGATCTGCTGCAGGCCAATCGGCGGCTCATAATGGGCCTCGGCTTCAGGGGTCGATTCCCCTCTCATCCATTTGAACCAGTCGTCCAAAACACCCGTGCCGATCACAAAAGCGATCACCCCAAACAGGGACCCTACCACCCAAACCGGCTCCGGTTTCCAGGGCTGCAGACCAAGGGCAAGGCGGATAAGCAGCATAAAGCCCATCCCAACCAGCGTTCCAACCACCTGGCCGATCAGGCCCCGGATCAGGGAAGCGGATAATAATTTCATGTTTTCCTCCAAGTTAGCCTCGGCGCTATTTCAAACTCTCTATGAATGCGATCACGTCTTCAATTTGCTCATCGGTCATGTCCCGGGCGATATCCGCAGGCATGATGTTTTGAAAGCCCTCGGTGATCTTAGCGCCCGGCTCGACGATGGATTCACGAAGGTATCCAGGATCCACTTCAACCGTGGTTCCATCCTGTAGCCGTTCCTGGGACCCAAATAGCCCTTGCCAGGTCGGGCCTACGCCCGGCGCGCCGTCGGTTGTATGGCAGGCCAGGCAGCCAAATTGCTCCACCCACCTCCGCCCGCGTTCGACGGGATCTGCGGAGAGCGGGCCGGTCTCGGCCTCGACCCAGGCCTGGAAATCGTCCTGCTCCAGGATGAGAACCGCCGCCGTCATGTAAGCGTGCTGGAGGCCACACAGTTCGGCGCAGCGCACCTTATACTCTCCGAGTGTCTTGGGCGTGATGCGCAATTCCCGGACCATTTCCTCATCGCCTGGCAAGGCGTCCTGCTTAAGGCGGAATTCCGGAACCCAGAAGGAATGGATGACATCCGTTGACGTTAATAGCAGCCGCGCCTGCTTATTAACTGGCAGGCGCAGCTCAGTCCCGGAGATGCCCAGCTGCGGGTATTCGAACCGCCAGGACCATTGGGAACCCACCACTCTGACTTCCAGCGGCTGCGGGTCGGGGACCAATGTTTCGCCTAACACCTGGGCGCCCAAGAAGGAGATGTACAAAACCGTGGCTAGAGGCGCCAGGGTCCAGAGCACCTCCAATCGGGTACTCCCTTCTACGTGCTCGGCGTCCGTGTCGTCACCCGGCTTGCGCCGGAAGACGATGATACTGTACAGCATAAGCCCGACGATTAGCGCGAACAGGAATGCAATGATCTTGAATTCGACATCGAACAAGAAATCAATCGGCTCCGCCTGGACGCTGGCCTGTTCCGGCAGCAATTGGATTTGCTCCAGGCCAATGATGCTGAGGATGGTAAGAATGGCAACCAGCACGGCTGCGAAAATGGTATGTTTCATATGTTTTCTCCTCGTAGGATAAGCGCTTGCGCCGCCGCCGTTGTCGATGGCAATCACCGGCAAATCGGAGGGTTCTTGGCCGTCTGTCCATTTTTCCAACCAGTCTTCAATTTGCGAGGCGGCCATGGTGCGACGATCGTATACAATAGCCTCGTCGCCTCCCGAACCCAGGGACAGCAAGACGACTCTGAGCCGCCCTTCCCCCTCCACGAGCCGTGCCAAAATCTCATCACGATTGAAAATCTTATCGTCATAATCGACAATGACGAGATCCGGGCGGTGTTCGCGCAACGCGCTGAGCGCCTCCTCGATGGTTGCAGCCAATCCCACGATGATGACGTCCCCTTGAGGTCGTTTCTGCAGCAAACCCCGCAAACCCTTGGCAAAAAGGGGGTGGCTGGAGGCAATCAAGACCCGCCAGGGACCGCCTCGATTTTCACTGGTCATAATTTATAATCTACCAATTATGGTGCGGGATGTCATTCCCCAGCCGGTCTAATTTAGGAGTATTTTTAAAACACAAAAGGGTGACTGTAAAATCACCCTTTGTCAGGCTTCTGAAAGCGACAGCGCTTACTGCCGGATCAATCCGATTTGGATGGCTTTGCTGACCGCCTCGGCCCGGTTGGATGCCTCCAGTTTTTCGAGGATATGGCGCACGTGGGTTTTGACGGTGTTCTCAGAGATGAACAGATCGTCAGCGATTTGCGCGCTGGTCATACCCCTGGCCAGGCAATCCAGCACCTCCCTCTCACGCTTGCTCAGCCCCACTTCCGAGTAGAGCTCCTTCCCGCTGCCGACCATCTGGAGCACCCGGCGGGTGACATCCGGGGAAAGCACCGATTTCCCTTCGGCAACCAGCAATATCGCCCGGCGCAGTTCTTCCGGTTCGGCGCTCTTGAGCAGGTAGCCATCTGCGCCGGCGGCAATCGATCCAAACAAATCTTCATCATGGTTTGAGATCGTCAGCATCACGATCCGGCAGTCTTGCGCTTCCTTTAAAGCTTCCACTGTCTCGACCCCGTCCATGACGGGCATATTAACGTCGAGTAGGACCACGTCTGGCTTATTTTGTTCGACGATTGCCACAGCCTCGCGCCCATCGCCGGCCTCGCCTACCACCTCCATTTCAGGCATCTGCGCCAATAAGTTGACCAGTCCGGCCCGAAAAAGAGCGTGGTCGTCGACCACCACCAGGCGAATTTTCTTCATGCGATTTTTTCCCCAACTGCCATCGGCAGGCGCACCCTCACCGTTGTGCCCTCCTGCGGGCAGCTAATCACTTGAAATTCCCCGCCAATTAACTCCGCCCGCTCACGCATTCCCTGCAAGCCATAGCGGGAGGTGCTGGGAACATCGTCGGGGGCAAAACCACGGCCATCATCACGCACCTCCAGGAAAAGGTCGCGCCCGTTGATATAGCAGCGAACACATGCCCGGCTGGCACGCGCGTGCTTGCGAACGTTGTTCAGCGCTTCCTGGACGATGCGCATCAACTGGGCCTGGACTTCGGGAGGCAGATCCGCCCCGCAATCTTCTACCGATAGTTCAACTACAAAATCATGGTTCTCTTGAAACTCCACGACAGTCCGTTCCAGCCAGGCAACCATCCCTTCTTCCGCTGGGTGGATGCGCAGGCTGTCAATCGCCTGGCGAGCGTCCTTGTAGGCCTCGGTTAAGGTCTGGTACGATAAATCTAAGCTCTGCTGCAGGCGGGCAATGTCGCCTTGTGCCAGGCTATTCTTCATTTGGGCGGTTTGCAGTTTCAAGAAACCCAGGGTTTGCGCCAGGCCATCGTGAATCTCGCGCGCCAGGCGGGTGCGTTCCTGCATCATGGCTTTATATTCCAGCTCCGCCATCAGGTTTTCGTTCTGCATGATTAGAGCCAGCTGCCCTGCCAGCGTTCGGAGCAGCGTGAGATGGCGACGGGTGAAATATTTCGGTCGCCGGTTGCCAACCAGAACAGCGCCGAGTACGGCGCCCTCCTGAGGCATGAGCGGAACTGCCAGCAGGGAGGTAAATCCCTGCGGCGTTTCCGGATCGCCGGCTAAGCCATTCCTATGGCCATCTCCGAGCAGCACTGGTTCCATCGAAGCCAGCACTCCCTGCAGGATGCTATCGATGAAGGCGCGGCCCAGAACGGGGATCTCGCCCAGGGTCAGCATCATCGGCCCTTGCTGCAAATTGTGCGCCTCGACGCGTAGCAAGGCTAAATCTGACTTGAAGGTGTCACGCACATTCTCGAGAAAGCCATCCAATAAGCTTTGCAGGTCCGTCCTGCGTCGCACGGCCTGCAGCTGGCTGAGGGCGGCCATCTCCCGCTTTTGTAAGCGCATGATCTCCAGGACCAGGGCGGTTTCATCCACCATGGTCTTTAGAAAGGCCTGGTTTTCCGGCGTAAGGCGATGCCCATCGGGCAGGTAGAGATTGAGTACTCCCAATTGACGGTCACCCCGGCGCAATGGCAGGCAATACAACGCCACGGTCTCCGAGAAAGGCCCGTTAAGCAGCGGACAGGTTTTCGTAATGGCGCCGTGATTCTGGCAGGTGCTGCAGCGTTGGCGGATGGCAGGTGAAGCCAGGTATTCCACCCATGCACTGAACACCGGAGTAGGTAAATCGCCGTAGTTCACTGCCGTCATCGGTTGGCCGCGCTCGTCGACGGGCACCAGCGAAGCTCCCTGGGCTCCCACGGAATCAACCGAGAGGCGCAGCACCAATTCGACCACCTCGCGTTCGTCGTTGGCTTCCAGGAAACTGTGGGTAAATTTGAAAAAGGCCGCCAAACGTTTGTCCGCCTCAGCAGCCCGGGACTCCGCCGCTTCAGCCCGCTGTTCCAGTCGCCGGCGTTCATCTTGAAAGCCCCTTAAAGGTGAAAATCTACGAAGTCTCTCGATGAAATTTTTCACGATCTCCATTTTAACCGAAAATGAGCCAGGGTGCATATCCCAACCCAAATCAGGTTATACCACATCATCCGTTTGGAAACCACAAAATCACTCTTTAATCATTCTGCTCAGGATACCCAATCGAGAAGAATAGGAATATAAATAGCTAAACTGCCTGGTTGGCTGACAAACCTAATTTTTTACCACGAAGGCCACAAAGTATCACAAAGTAGGAAGAATAATCCTTTGTTATATGCCCTTTGTGCTTCTTTGTGACCTTTGTGGTGAGAAAGATTAAAAAGGAGAAGTTTCATGCTTAAACGACATATTTTGACGCTCGGCGCAATCTTGCTTTTGGCCAGCCTTATGCTGGCCGCCTGCGGCGGCCCGAGCACGGCCGAACTGACCGTAGACATGCACGATTTCGCCTTCGAGCCGGCCCAACTCAGCGTCCCGGCAAACGCCCAGGTCACCCTCAACCTGAGCAACTCTGGCACTCTCGAGCACGAGCTGGTTATCGTCAATCTGGGTGAACGGCTGAGTGCGCCCGTGGATGAGGAGGCGCTCGGGGAACTTGTCTTCTGGGAAGAGGAACTCCAGCCAGGCGAATCGGAGACACTTGAATTCCAGGCTCCCAGTGAACCGGGCACATACCAGGTCATCTGCGGCATCGCCGGTCATCTCGAGCAGGGCATGGAAGGCACATTATCGGTGACACAGTAGATTAGAGGTATACAAGGTAGACAGGTAAACAGGTAGACAGGTAGGCAAGTAATAAGTGTCTGGGGAACACCTTCCCCCCAGACACTTTTATAATTTCTAAAAACTCCTTCAGTCGCCCTCGGCCGGGACTCAGCAATTCTCAATTTGTCATTGCGAGGAGCGGTCTTTGCGGAGCAGCGTTCTCCGCTGCCGCAGTCTCCTGCACGGCTTGGATGAGATTGCTTCGGCAGAGAACGCCTCGCAATGACAGCATAATGAGAATTTCTGGCCTGGGCTCCTTTTGCTGCCAGTAGGGGCGATTAATTTGGTATAATGGGACAAAATTGGTCTGGTTTCTTTTTGCATGGAGGAGAGTGCCATGGCAACGACCCACCAACGAGCGGTGAAAGCCCTTAGTCCTCTATACAGAATCGTTGAAGCCGGTGAGAAGGGGTATGCAGTTGCAGCGGCCAACGTCAACCACCGAGCTCTGAAAGTCCTTTTCAAATCCTACGCCCAACAACGCGCCAAATTCAAATCAGAAATACTGGCCGAAATAAAACGTCTGGGTGGTGAATTTAAACCCAGGAGTAGCATTCGCGGAATTATTCACCGCGGCCGGATGGCCATCGTCGCAGCTCTGACCATCGGCGCCGAGGAGAGGGAAAACGGCGTTTTGAAAGAAGTGGTGCTTGGCGAAAAGGTCGCTTTGAGAACCTACGAGACAACGTTGGAAAAAGAACTGCCCAATGAAACCCGAGAGATCGTTGAGCGGCAATTTGAAGATGTTCGCCGGGTCAGTGAGCGGGTTAATCTCATGCGGGGGCAGGATGGAAAGCGCCTGGTTGTCCGGTTGCTAGATACAGAAAAGGATGCCGAGACGGCTGTCCGGGCGTTGGAGAACGTCGGTTTTCCTCAAGAGATGATTGAGCAGAGCTTCCTAAATGAGGCGACTGAATTGTATCAGGGCAAGGGCACCACGGTACTCGAGACGGTTGTCTCCGGGGCTTTTGGGGGATCGTTATGGGGAAGTATTTTTGGAGCCGTAGCCGGAATCGCCGTGGGTCAGACGCCTGGAATAGAGCCAATTGGGACAACGACAATTCAGGGAACCTGGGCGCTTATCGCGCTTTTTGGGATCGTGATCGGTGCTTTCATTGGAGCTGCATTGGGCTTCTTTATTGGAGTGGGGATTTCAGAGGAAGATACCTTCTTGTATGGTCAAAGTATTAAGCACGGGCAGATCATCGTCAGCGCAGTGGTAGATGAGAAACGTGCCTCCGAAGCAGGAAAAATCATGGCCCATGTGAACATCGAGTCCAGATCTCAGGCAAGGGGAGTAACTGCCTGATCTCGATCCCAACAGCAGCGAAAACCCACCGCTCCGTTTCGAAAGCGGGGCGAAAAGTACACCCGAGATGCACACCGGGCGTCTTTGATTCCTTTATAATCCCATCCTCCACCCTTCAAAACCCGCCATTCCTGCCCCTCCTCATAGAGCGTGCCCGTCCACTCCCATACGTTCCCGGCCATATCCAATATGCCGTAGGGAGAAGCACCGTCCGGGTGTGCATCTACCGGACGCGTACCCTCGGTCTTTGATTCGCTCGTATTGCAGAGTGCCAGGTTGAATTCGTTCCCCCACGGATAGGTGCGTGCATCGGTTCCGCGCGCGGCCTTCTCCCATTCAGATTCCGTTGGCAACCGGCCATCCACCCATCGTGCGAATGTGTTTGCATCCTCCCAACTCACGAACACGACTGGATGTCGCGCCAGTTCCGGAGGATAAACTCCCTCCCGGAGCCAATGATCCGGGCAGCGATAGGCTGTAGCCTGGACGAAATGAAAGTACTCCGCATTGGTCACCGGATATTTGCACATGGCAAATTCAGGGAGCACGACCTCTCGCAAATCGTCGCCCATTCGAAAATTCCCGGCAGGGATGAGAATACTATCCGGTCTCTGGTCTTCTTCCATCTGTAACTGTGACGGTTGCTTCCCGAATATGCGCTCAGTCAGTGCACTTCCCCGGGAAAGCTTTCAATCGGGTAAAACTCATAATGCACGGAAAAGTCCCTCACCTCTGGCGGCACATCCCACGCTACCCGGAACACCACGGACATTTCCATCTCTTCCCCGGGTTTCAGGGTTTGCTGTATCAGACAAAAGCACTGGATCGTGTCTAGAAAATCGTGATATTCCTCGGGTTGAACGATATGCCGGGCCTTAGCCGTAACCTCTTGCTCCGACAGATTCTTTGCCCGGTAAATGGCTCGCACATTCTCCCCCGGCTTGGCCAGCACCACCTCCTGGAGCGCTTCGAACTCCCAGGGCAACCCATGCCTGACCTCGCCGCTCAGATGAATTCGTGCAGCCTGTGCCCAGTTCTCACGGATTCGCCAGCCCAGGTTTTCCCGCACCAGACCAAAGGATTGTACGCCCTCGTATGTCGGAATCCGGCCCTGCTCGTGCAGCAGCTCAAGATTCTTGAGCAAGTCACGGCGCTTTGCCTCCGTCAATCCATTTTCATCGGCGAAGATGATCCCTCGCACTGCTTCGGCATTGCCGTCAGGGACAACGAAATCGACGGTTACCACGGCGTTATCCCCCTGCACGTCCACCTGAACTTCCTTGAACTCGATATAGGAAGCAAGTTTCCGGCTGGCCTCCAGGCGAAAACCGGTGAACGAGCTGTTTTCCCGCAAGTACTCCTCTAACGATTTGTATTCTTTGTCCACTTCAGAGACCAGCGGATAAACCTGGTCATAATCTCTGGCGTATACCTTGCTCATGTACTCCCGAACCACCACTTGAGGGTCGGCGAAACGGGCGGACTGGCCACGGAAATAGATCAGACCTCCTGCCAGCAGAGCAGCTCCGACCAGGATAACTATCCGGAACAGGCCAGATCGGATAATGGTATGCAGCCAATTTTCCTTCGCAGGATTGTTCATCCTCTCATCACTCCCTATCCCTTAGGGTCGTTCTGATTCGGGGTCATAGCGCTGGTAGAACACGATCATGCTTGCCATCACGAACATCCAGCCGTGAAGCCACATGATCAACCCGCCATAGCTCTGGTCTTCCAACACAGAGAGGCCCCAGCGGCGCGGCAGCGGTGGGTAAAGATAATAGGCATACAGGACGGAGTTTGTCGCCCATAGGATGGAACCAAGTATGTAGCTGGGAGGCGCAGCCACCAGCAGGTAAATCCATTTGGCCGGAGGCCACTCCCAGAGAGGGTACCAGCCATGCGTCGGATCAACGACGCGCCAAAAGAAAAAAAGACCGGTGTAGAAAAACAAGGCGTGTTCGACATTATGAATGAGCGAATTGTGCAATGTCGCATTGTAAAAACTCGGCACATGCCAGAATAACAGATTGACGTTGAAAAAAGCGTATGCAATCAAGGGATGGGTTAGCCCGGTCAAGACCCCTCTTAACCTGGTTTTTAGGATCAGCCATCGAAGAACTGGGGAGGGCAGGCCAAGCAGAACGAGAAGTGGTGCCACCATCATCAGCAAAATGTGCTGGACCATGTGCGCAACAAAGAATTGGTGGGCCAGCGCGTCGATGGGCGATAACAACGCAAGGTAAAGGACGGCAATAGCCGCTGCAAAGTAGAAGGGGTGACTCCAGCGGACCAAACCTCGCCGCACGAGTCGTACCAGCCAGCCGTGGCTTTGGAAATAGTAAAATGCGTAGGCGTAGCCGCCTAGTGCAAGCGCCAGGCCCAAGGAGACCATACTCTGCTAATCTCCATCGATGCTGGCCTTAGCCAGACTGGGGTGGCGTGCACTCTCATCGCCCCCGGGGACAATTGCGTCTACCGGGCACACTGCCAGGCAGTCCTCGAAATCGCAGCAAGTGTCGTTGATCACGTAGATTGGATCGCCCGCTTCGATGGCATCGATCGGGCATTCTGGCAGGCAAAGTCCGCAAGCGGTACAGGTTTCGATAATCTGGTAAGGCATAGGTCTAAGACGTGTTACGTATTGCGTATTGCGTGGTGCGTGTTGCGTCGTGCGTATTGCGTATTCCGGATTTCATGGCGCTTGCCACAGAATACGGAATACGGAATACGAAATACGCAAAAATCATTTATACTCGTCATTTTTCATGGTCCATGCCGGCCGTCCCGTCCCGGCCATGCCTTGTTTCAGCACCTCTGGGGTGATGAGTCGAATGGCGTTGCGTTGGGCGTAGACCTCCAATCCTTTCTTGACTTTCTCGCGAATAAAAATAAGGGGGATGCGCTCCAATCGTGCCCAGGCCTCCGAGCTCCAGAGAACCTGCTCAATGGGAAGGGGTTGGCCGGTCGGCTGATAAGTACAGGCGGGGTCTTCGTGCAAATAGTCCCCGAAAGCGGCGTATGCGCGGCAGCGACAACCACCACACAGTTCGTTGAACTCGCAATCGCCGCAGCGTCCCTTGAGATTCCGCGCGTCTCGAAGTTGGAGCAAAACCGCAGAGGATTCCCAAATCTCGGTAAAGCTTTTTTCCCGCACGTTGCCCGCTACTACGGTCATGTACGGACAGGGGGTGACGTTCCCCTCGGGCGTGATCCGGCAGTACTCGCTCCCGGCCATGCAGCCGCCGCTCTCCAGGCCGCCCAGGCCTCTCTCGTAGGAAATTCGCTTGAAGTGGGGGGCACACTTGGAACGCACCAGCATAGGTTTGTGCTGGTCTTGTACGTCCACCAGATAGGAGAGCATCTCCTCCGTGCCTTCCGCTGAGAGGTCGTTCATCTCCTGGCCGCGGCCGGTTTGCACCAGGAAATACAGATTGAAGGACCAGGCGCCCTTTTCGCGGGCGAATTCGATCAACCGGGGAACTTCAGCGTAATTCATATCCATGATCGTGGTTTGCACGAGAACTTCCAGGCCGTGAGCCCGGCAGATGTCCAGGGCCTTGACGGAATACTCCCAGGCATCCGGCCCGCCGCGGAAACTGTTGTGCTTTGCGGGATCCAGCGAATCGATGCTGATGCCCACCCCCTTCACGCCACATGCCACCATCTTCTCCGCGACCCTGTCAGTGATCAGCACGCCGTTGGTGCCCATGACCACCCATATCCGTTGATCTGAGGCATAGCGGGCGATTTCGTATATATCCTTGCGCAATAGCGGCTCCCCTCCGGTCAGGATCAACATCTCCGTGCCCAGGGCTTTCATCTCGCCAATCAACTCGAGGCACTCCTCAGTGGTGAGTTCATCCTCGGCTTTGCGCCCGGCTTCCATGTAGCAGTGCGGGCAGCGCAAATTGCACTTTTTGGTGAGGTTCCAAGAGATTAAAGAGGGTCGGAAACCGTTGGTTGCCCTCATAATATCTGCTCCTGATGTCGCTTGCGCCAATTTGTAAAGCCGGTCCACGCCGAACGCGCCAGCATAAAAACGATAACAGCCATCAAAGCCGCATTGACAAAGGCAACCGGCTGCGCTCGGATTTGGGTAACGCTGAACGGCAGTAGCTCCACATGCACACCGCGCCCATCGTTGAAATAGGTAAACGCTCGCCAGCTATTTGAGAACACAAGTAATCCCGAAAGGGGCCACCATCCCCGGTAGATCAGCACCGCAAAAATGAGAAGGAAAATCGCTCCAATGCTCAATTCAGCAACTGGGTTCTCGCGACCTTCCGGCACAAGTCCGGCAAGAAATGTGATCAGGATCACCAATAAACCTATCCCGCCGTAGGCCAGGGCCGCGGATTTGTGGGGGTCGCGCAGGCGTTCCATATCCTACATTTCTGTCATTCCCAGAGCGTCGCGGGCTTCAGTCATGATGGCTGGCGTAATCTCGGCATAGCCTTTTTGCCGGGCGTAGTCGCCATAAAGGCGGCGAACCATGCCCTGCACAAACACGGGCGCGGCGGCAAGGCGTTTGAGAGCGGCCTCTGTCCACTCTGGCTCCGGACCTTCATAGACCGTCGGGGCGGTTCTCTGTCCGGCCAGTGCTCCCCGGATCATCGCCATGGGTTCCGGCGCTGCGTGGATCGCTTCGTGCCCGATGGTTACTCCCAGGCTGCGCACTACCTGGGTCTCCCCGGAGTTTGTGATCATGGATATCGAGCGTTCACAATTGGGACAGGCGTAGCGAATCGCCATCGAGCCACCACCCTCCGAGGCCATATTGTCGACAAACTCCATGACTCGCTGGCAATCGTTGCATAGAAATTTCATGTTAACACCTCTTCGAGTTTCCGGGCCAGAGCCAGGATTGCCCGGCCGGTGGGTGTGTCGCCATAATTTAGCACGAATGGCCTGCCGGCGTCGGTTGTGCGCGCCAGGCGGGGGTCAAACGGTATTTTTCCCAGGTAAGCGATTTCCATCTCGGTGGCAAAGGCCTGTGCTCCACCATCCGGGAAAAGCTCCTGAATGGTCTCTCCCTGGATATCTGCCAACCCGGCCATGTTTTCTACCAGACCAAGCAGAGGCGCTCCCGCCTGTCTGGCTGATTGGATCGCCCGGCGCACCACCATATGAGAGACCTGGGAAGGAATGGTTATCACCAGCGCGCCGGAAAGCGCCGGTGCGATACGCATCAGCGTCTCAAAGCGGTCCGCACCGGGTGGCATGTCAATCAAGAGGTAATCTAACGTGCCCCAATCCGTGTCCCCCAGAAACTCACGCAGCACGTTTGCTTCCAGCGTTCCCCGCCAGACGAAGGTATCAGCAGCCAGACCACCGGGATGCTGCCAACTGACCGGGGTATTGTCATCTTCCAGGAAGAGGTCCATGGACATTACGCGCACATCGGCCATTCCGATAGCGGGAAGCGCCCCCTCCGGGGCCATCGCCACCCCCTGTCCTCGGGCACCCAGCATGGCCGCGGCCGAAGGACCGTGAATATCAGCGTCCAGCACCCCGACCGCCCAACCCCGCATGCCCAGCGCCGCAGCCAGGTTGGCGGTCAGGGCCGACTTGCCCACGCCCCCCTTCCCACTCATGACAGCGACCACGTGCTCGATCTTCGCCAGGCGCTCAGCCACGCGTTGCCGCTGGACAAGAACCTGGTTCAGGATGTCGGATTTATCCGTCATGCCTTTTCTCGTTTGCGTCTGAGCTCCGTGGGTTTCCCCAGGTCTCGGCCTCACCATCTCGACCCGCCATTCCCTTGAAGTACCCGAACGCCCCGTCGCTCTGGGATTCCCACATCTCGCGGATTTTGCGCAGCAGCTCGTCGGCCACTTCGTAATTGATCAGGGATTGACCCTTATCTCGGGCCAGGCTCTCGACCATCTCGCGTACCATGGCGCGCTCGAATTTCGGCACTCGTGAAAGCCTCTCCAACGCCTCCTCCGTCCACTGCATTTCCGCTCCCAGACCCTCGTCGGCGGCATACCCCAGCCGGCGGGCTACTTCGAGAGTAACTTCCAGTGTAACTTCTGGCAATTGTTTTTCTCGAGCATAGCGCTCCATGGCAAGCATTGCCATTGGTCGTACGAAAGCGGGGACCCGGTTGTTTACCCGGTCGATGGCTTCCTGAGTCCAACGGAAAGCGCGTTCGTGAGGGACGAATTCCTCGATAGGAGAGCGGGCTTTGGCCCGGGCTTCGGCCAGCTTGCGATCCTCATGCTCGATCCCCATCAGGTGTTTGGCCGAGGGAGGCAGAATCCCTTTCAATGCCCCATACAGCAAGTCGAGAGTAATGCGATCGTACCCTTCATTGCGCGCGTATTCCTCAACGGATACCTTCGCCATGGCCTGGGCAAAGGGAGGTGCCCGCAGGATTAGTTTCAGCGCATCGTCGTCCCATTCGAGAGGCTCCTCTTCGAATTCCTCCAGGGTAGGGACATCGAACGGGCGAGCATCGGCAGCCCCGACGATTAGCAGGTTGCAGGGAATCAGGCGCATCAGGTTGTCGGTGTTCGATCCCATGTCTGCCCCCTCGACGTGGTGAGCGCCCCAGCGAGCGATAACCGCCAGGTCGTAGTCGTCTCGCTCGCAAACATCGATGATCTTGGCAAATGGCTTGCCCACCAGCACCTCGGTGGTAATTGGCACCCCCATATCCTGTGCTACCTGCGCGGCGCGAATCAGGTTGGCCTCGCAGACTTTCTTCAGGCCGCGATCGATGATGTTGTTGTGCAGCTCCTCCTGCTCCTCGAACTTGAAGACCTTGCCAGCCTGGTAGGAGAGCACATAGCGGATGTTGTTGAAGGCAGCGTAATGGTAAAAAGGGTCGAAGGCAGAGACACAGTGCACAGTGGCACCAAAGGTCTCCGCCAATCGTAGCGCCTTACGCAAGGCCACAAAGCAGTAGGCAGAGCCATCCACGCACACCAGGATTTTTCCGTCCTTCAGGCTGCGATCCTTTTGCTTCATGATCTGCATGTCGGTGGTGATCAGGCGGGCCACGCGAGCGGTAACCTGGCCGATAACGCTATGCTTAACCTGCCCGATGCCGTGCGCTCCCATAATCACTAAGTCATAGTCATTGCCGTTGATGTCCTTGGCCAGTTGCTCAAAATGAATACCCTCCATCAGCTTGCGCTCTGTTTTGATGTTGTGTTCCTCCCCTTTTTTGTCCAGGACGTCCAGGAAGGAGTCGGAGATCAGGATTAACCCGGTTTCGATCAGCTTGTCGTGAATGTTGCGCTGGCGGGCGATCTCTTTCTCCGTCTGGAAGCGGGCTGGGAGGCCAACCTCGAGTTGCCGGAAACGGTCGTCATGCAAGCGGGCAGCGTAGACGTGATTGCCCACCAGAACCGTGTCCCACTCTTTGGCAAACTCGACCCCCCATTCTATCGCCGCATGGCACAGTTCCGAGTTATCTGCGGGGATGACAGCTTTTTTGTACAATGAGCCGGATTCCCACTCACGGGTGGCGGCGGAAGACGGGCTTTGATTTGTTGAAGTAATCGCTTCGTTCATGAAATCCTCTTTTCTCTAGCTCTGGACCACCCGGTCTACCATCAGGATGATCAACATGACAAGCACCAACAGCAGCGGAAAACCGCCTATAACGGCCAGAAGACGATGGTCGTAGCGGAGATGCATGTAAAACAGCGCGACCAGCGCTGCTTTAAAAGCGGCGAGTCCTAATAGCACGAAAACTCGGAGCGCGGGTTCGAAAGCCAGGCCGGCGACGATCACCTCAATCCCCGTCAGCGCGGCCAGGCTGATGAAGATTGACAGGTAGGGGCGTTTTGGGTGTGCTCTTGTTTCCATGTGTACTCTCCGCGTCAAATCAGATAAATAATCGTGAACAGGATGATCCACACGACATCCACGAAGTGCCAGTACAGGCCGGCCAGCTCGATGCCGAGGTGATTCTCGTCGTAACCGCCCCGGAATGCCTTCAGGGCAACGGCCGTCACCCAGATGACGCCAATGGCGACGTGGGTACCGTGGAACCCCGTCAGCGTATAGAAAGTTCCGCCGAACATGCTCGAGGCGGCCCGGACGCCTTCGCCCATCAGATCTGCCCATTCAATGGCCTGGATGCTCAAAAAGATCGCACCCAGGATGGCCGTCGCCAACAGGAGGTACGAAGATCTTCGTAAATCGCCCCGTTCAGCCGAATCATAGGCGAGCACCATGGTGACGCTGCTGCAGATCAGGATGAAAGTGTTGAAAGCTACCAGGGGGACCGAGAGCAACTCGGCCGCAACCGGCCAGTCCGGGAGACTGTAGCGCAGGGAAATGTAGGCGACGATCAGCCCCGTGAAAAACATGATCTCCGATGCCAGGAACAACCATACCGCGAATTTGGGGGTTGGGATCCCCTGCCAGATGGGGGTGATGTGAGCATGGCCGGGGGTGGAGGATGCATGTGACATTAATATTCTCCGTTTCGCTTGATCTCTCCGAAAAATTCTCAGTCTGCCGGAGCGGGAAGCAGCTCCCGGTTTTGGGGCAGCCAGTCTTCTTCTGCTTGTGGCGAGCTATACTCGTATGGACCCCGGTATACCATGGGCACCTTGTGGAAATTCTCCAGCGGTGGTGGCGAAGTCGTTGCCCACTCGAGCGTGTTGGCATTCCAGGGATTGTCAACCGCCCGCTGGCCGCGGAACAGGCTGACAAAGAAGTTCGCGATCAGCACTACCTGAGCCAGGGCAAGCACGTAGGCGCTGATCGTCATGAATTGATTGAGCCCTTGCAGGTTTTGCAGGTAAGTGTAGTTATAAGGATCGGCAATACGGCGAGGCATGCCATTCGCGCCCAGTAAAAACATAGGAAAAAAGACCAGGTTGAAGGTAACGAAGGTGAGCACAAAATGCACCTTGCCCCAGGATTCGCTCATCATGCGACCAAACATCTTCGGAAACCAATATTGGACCGCTCCAAATACGCCGAACAGGCTGCCGCCAAATAACACATAGTGGATGTGACCCACGATCCAAAAGGTGTCATGGAGAAAGATGTCTACCGGGGTCGCCGCAGCAAAGACCCCGCTCAGTCCCCCGATCACGAACGTCGAGACGAATGCCAGGGCATTGAGCATTGGCGCAGTCAGTTGGATCTGGCCCTGCCAAAGCGTTGCCAGCCAGTTGAAGGTTTTGATGGCCGAGGGCAGGGCAATCATCATCGTCGAGGTCATGAAGGTGATGCCGAGCACCGGATTCATGCCGCTTTGGAACATATGATGGCCCCAGACGATGAATCCCAACCCCGCAATGGCCATGATGGAATAGACCATGGGTTTATAGCCGAACAGAGGTTTTCGGGAGAAACAGGAGATCATGTCGGATGCCATGCCCATCGCCGGAAGGATCATGATGTACACTGCCGGATGGGAGTAGAACCAGAACAGGTGCTGCCACATCAGCGGATTGCCGCCGCCCTCCGGCAGGAAGAAGGATGTGCCAATCGTGCGGTCGAAGAGCAGCAGGAGAAGTGCAGAGGTGAGCACAGGTGTGGCCAGCAATACCAGGATGGCGGTGATGAAGAGAGCCCACAGAGTCATCGGCAGACGGAACATGTGCATGCCTTCAGCCCGCATCATCACGATGGTGGTAATGTAGTTGATTGCCCCCATCGTTGATGAAGTCCCGACGAGCACCAGGCTGATGATCCACAGGGTCTGGCCCAACCCAGAGCCAGGGATCATATCGGACAACGCGCTCAGGGGCACGTATGAAGTCCAGCCGGCGGCGGCCGTCCCTCCCTCTACGAAGAAACCGGCCAGCATCACCAGGAATGCCGGCACCATGAACCAGTACGAAAGCATATTCAGCCGTGGAAAGGCCATGTCCCTGGCGCCGATCATCAGGGGGATCAGGAAGTTACCAAACGCTCCAGAGAGCACCGGGATGATGAAAAAGAAGATCATGATCGTCCCGTGCATGGTGACCAGGGCAGGGTAGCCTTCGGGAGCCAGGATGTTGCCCGTGCTGCCGTAAATGTACTTGCCAAGGATCGGGATTTCCTGCCACGGCCAGGCCAATTGCGTACGCATAAGCAGGGCGAGCAACCCCCCAAACATGAAGAAGATCAGGCTCGAAAAGAGGAATTGCTTCCCGATGACTTTGTGGTCGGTTGAGAAGACATATTTGCGCAAAAAACTCAGTTCCGGTGCGGGAGCCATTTCAAGTTGTTGGTCGATTTCGTGCACATGCGTCATACTCACCTCCCGGGTCAATGACCCGCGGTTCTTTCCCTTATTGACTTCTGGCAGCGACATCAGCCAGCCAGGCGTCGAACTCGGCCTGCGATTCCAGCGTGACCTGACCTCGCATCCGGTAATGGCCCAGGCCACATAGCTCAGCGCACGCCAATTCGTACTCACCTGGTTCGATGGCTTCAAACCAAAATGTAACCTGCCTCCCCGGCACAGCGTCTTGTTTCACCCGCAGGGCGGGGATGAAGAAGCTATGCAATACGTCGACCGAGGTCAGCCGGATGATCACCGGCCGGTCGACCGGGAAGTGGAGCAGGTTGATGGGCGCCTTGATGTCGTCTGGACTATCTAACAACCCGTCCGGACCGGGATAGGTGACCTGCCACTCAAACTGGTTTGCCGAGACGTCAACGGTGAGCGCCTCGGATGACCCCGGCAAGAAGATCTTCGCGTTGATCCAGGTGTTGTATTGGTAAACTGCCAGCCAGAAAAGCATCAGCCCCGGTACGATCGTCCAGGCGAGTTCAACCCGCCGGTTACCATGGGTGTACGTTGCCTTGCCCCCCTCGCGGTGCCGGTAGCGGACGAGGAAGTAAACGAGGACTCCTTCCACCAGCACAAAGGCCACCCCGGTGACGACCAGCACGATCATAAAGAGAGAATCGATCGGACCGGCGAATGTAGAGGCTCCAGGGATCAGACCACCCATAGTTTCCTCCTGCTAACTACCCTCAAATGTAAATTCAATCTCCGTCGTCTCTTGTTCGCCAACGGTCACGGACATGGTTTGCTCCCCGTACGATTCGTGCCAGGCGGCGATCGTATACGTGCCTGGGGGCAAGTTGGGCAGACTGAAAGTGCCATCATCTCCGGTGGTATCAAAGTAGGGGTGATCCAGGACACTGAGATATCCCAGCATCCAATCATGGATATCACATTCGATCGGGATGAACATCTCTACTTGATCGAAGGTCCTGACAGTATCCATTTCCACCGGCTGGCCCACGTTGAAAGGCCTGTTGACGCTTGGCATGGGATGGATGTTGTGCAAGATGCCGTCACTGTTGCGAATGGTCAGATCCTGGCCGACCTGAATTCCGAAAACGTGGGGGACGTACTGGCAGCCATTTTGGTCGAGCAATACAGGCTCTTGAGGGGTCGGAAATTCCAGGTCACCCAGACCTTCTTTGATGTATACGAATACATTCATCAGGGTACCGTTATCATTGACGACAACCGTTTCTCTGAATGCCCCATCGGGATGTTTTTCCAGGCAGATTGGCTCGGCGTCCATCAGGATAGGCTCTGGCTCCGGAGCCGTGCCGGTAAAGAGCACATTTCCGGAAATGGTCGCCGCAGTGGCTGGATCTACAGGTCCGGTCACCGCCTCTCCCGCGCCGGTCTCCTCCTCGTCAGGGGCCGCTGGTTCCCCTCCGCCGCCACAAGCGGCCATCACCACGGTCAGCAGCAAGGCTATCGTTATCCAGAGCAGTTTGGGCAGCCTCATAAGGCACCTCCATTTGGTTTGGTTAAAATGATCAAATTTATCGTCTCAATAATTGGGGGAAGGTCCGATCAAATTCCGGATGATGACCCTCCTCGGGCCTTTCGCACCAGCGCCCATTCCGCTGCGGCGACTGCGATCACGCTGATCGCGGTATAGGCATACACGGACACCGGAACTGGCTTCTCCAACAGCAAGCTATACCAGGAAGAAAGAGACATTCGCATGCCCGCCTCCCCGTTGGACCCCTCCCAGGCCTGGAAGGCGATGGGAATGAATTCGCCTGGGACCAGTGGGACGTCGTTTGCCTCTCCGGTGATCAGCGGGCGGGTGAACAGCAGGCGGTATTGCCCCTCGGCCCACGTTGCGCTGGCAGTAATGTCGTTGCTTTCCTGGGGTCTCAATCCATTGTCAAAGCCTGCGGCGTTGGATTCCGTTACCGATCCATCCGCCTGCCACTTCCATACGTTTACCGGCTGGCCAGCCTGGCCCCAGAAGAAATAAGGTTTTTGAGTTCCTCCGCTCAGGCTTTGGGAAAATTGCACGGCCAGGGCATCTGGAAAGGGGCCGGCGGTCCCCACGAATTGATCGAGATTCACGTATGTCGTGTCGCCTGTGTCGCCCTCATTACCGCCTCCTTCGGTGTCTTGGAAGGGATCGTGCCATTCAACCAGCAGAGCCACGCTTTCGTCGTTGTGCAGCGCTCGGACGGTCACGCCATCTACGCCCGGAGTTTGCCAGCGCGGGCTGGCGATCACCTGGCCGGTGAGGAAGATCGAGACCGGTCTGGCCTGCTCCCAAACCGGATCGTCCGGCGTGGCCGGTAATGGATCGCTGATACGATTGGCCCTTACAACGCTGGTCTCGCCAGGCTGGTTGGCTTGAAGCGACCTGACATACGCCGAAAGCGCCCACAGTTTGGCTTCTCGTTCTTCCTCCGGGAACACGTCATAGAATGAGGGCATAGGTGTGCCATTCATTCCGGTGGAAAATCGGGTATAAATATCTGCCAGCTCGCTGCCGCCCTTGTAACGCCAGGCCTTGGTCAGGTCGGCGGCCCGAATGGGAAAACCGAGGTCGTCGTTAAGCGTTGGAGCTGAAGGGCCATCGGCGCGCCCGCCCCGGCCGTGGCATCTATCACATTGCAGTTCTTGATAGATGATTTCTCCCTCCTCGATCATAGCCTGGGTCACCCGCGGCGGGTCAGGTATCGGAATCACAATTGGTTCATAGGTCCCCCAATCCGGCACAAAGTTCTGGGTGACATAGTCTACAACCGCTCCGATTTCGCTCTCAGTCAGGATTTCTTCCCAGCTTGGCATAGCCGTGCCCCGCACGCCTTTCTCGACGATGTCGATCACATTTTCGCGCAGGGGAAGTTCACCGGAGACTGTCGTTCGGAACTTGAACTGGCTGGTGGTGAAATCCCGCGGCCGGGGGTTGAGGTATGGCGCTACCGGACCATTCCCATCTCCATTTTCCCCATGGCAAAATGCACAGCGTTCCTCGTAAATCGATTCGCCGTTCGCTTGCGCTTGTGCGGACACGGGTCCGGCGCCCTTCATGAATATACTGTTTGCCGCCGTAGCGATTATAAAGCCGCCGGCAATCAAGGAGAGAATGCCCCATTTCGTCCGATATGCTTGCCGTATAGCGCTGTATAATCTAGATCGCATGCGGTCCTACTCTCCCGAGAGAGCCTCAGGTCGCCGGGGCTCCACGCCAGCAATGTCATACTCGGCGGCGATAATCTTCCAGATTTGGTCATCGCTGAGCTCGCCTTCCCAGGATGGCATGGCCGAATCCCACGGGCTGCCGGCGGACGGCAGACCTATCCCGCCCTCTTTTACGCGCCAGAAAGCGTAGGCTTCGATCACCGTGGCAATGGTGTCTTCCGAGCGGAAGTTAGCCGGCCGCAGTCGAAAACCGTACGCCATTGGCCCGTTGCCGTTGGCCGCTGTGCCGTGACAGGGACGGCAGTTGGTCTGGTAGAGCACGCGGCCCTCCGCGATGATCTCCTGGTCCACACTGCCGTCTGGATTGCGATAGGGGTTGGTTAGCTTTTCGTAGGCAAATGGTATGGTTGGGTGCTGGATGCGCAGCGCGGTGGGCGGGTTCGAAGAGGGCGCTACATTGGTGTAGACCACCCACCCGGCGAGCAGGGGCACGGCAGCGAGCGCTGCCCAGCGAAGGTTGGTGAAGACGCGATCAGCGGTGGTCTGGATGGTTTCGCGACCGCGCAGGAAGGAGTCAACCGGTGACCAGAACTCTTTCAGCCTGGCCTCGTCCGTGGCCAGGTACACCAGCAAACCGACCACAGTCAGCGCCAGGTAA
>Ga0209640_10000677_pt1 | contig 27000 bp, 28 predicted proteins | sample RifCSP10_1_FD_184018 | JGI IMG/M metagenome (GOLD analysis project Ga0209640, IMG submission 184018) | Soil microbial communities from Rifle, Colorado - Rifle CSP2_sed 10_1 (SPAdes) (version 2) | ecosystem: Environmental > Terrestrial > Deep subsurface > Rock core/Sediment | place: Rifle... | reverse complement strand
CGAACCCGCGTGCGAACGCCTCGGCGAGGTCGTACGGCGGTTCAACAGCGGGCCGCGCGATTGCGATCGGGACGAGCACCGTCGCATGGGCGCCTTTCATGTCCTGGGTGAGTCCCGCCCAGAGCAGCGCCAGCTGCTCCTTCACGTGGCGATCCAGCAGCAAAGTGGCCCGCTGCGCCGACTGCCCCATGGCCGCATAGCCGAGCCAGACGAGCACGGCCATGGCGCCGCACAGGCTGATTGCCAGAGCGAAGGGTCCTGCGGAGCGTACAGCATGGCGAACAAGGCGGAGTGCGCGCCCCATCGTTGCCATGCCTAGTAGTGCGGCAGTTCGCGTTCGCGGTAATAACGCGCCGCGCCGGGATGAAGCGGAATCGGGGTCGCCGACGCGAGCAGCGGATCCAGCGATTCAGCGATATCGTTTCTCCCATCGGCACCGGACGCGGGGTCGAACAACGTCCGAACCAGTCCGTACACTACGTCCTCGGGCAAGTCCGCTCGGCATGCCAGGAGGAAGTCGACTCCAACGGTCCTGACGGCCCGCTCCTGCCCCGGATATGTGCCCGGCGGAATCAACGCCGGCTTGTAAAACGGAAACTGCGCACGAATCCGCGCGGCCGCGTCGGTACCGATCTCGAGCAGGCGGAGATTGAAGTTTCGAGCCATCGTACCGAAGATGGGCGCCGACACGGGACGCGCAGCAAGCACCACGCCGGCCGCGAGACGGCCCGCGGCAAGCCCGTCGATCAGGTCCCCTCCATTCAATGCGACTGTTTCGATATCGTCGCGACCCAGCTCACCGGTCGACGTCAGCAGCGTCCGATAGAAGCCGAGGTCGCCTTCACGGGTCATCCGCTCCTGGGCGTCGGGCGATACTGAAATGAGCCCGACCCTGGCGCCCCGGAGATCCGCCAACGAGCGGGCGCTGCTGTCTGAGCGGACGACCACATGTAGGAGGCTCATACCCATCACGGCGATGCCGCGCAGCCGATCGTGTGGGTGGGGATGAAGGGGCGTTCCGCGTCCGTACGCCGCGTAGGCAAGGTCCGCACGGACCACGGCGACGTCGGCTGAACGCTGCTGCAGTGCGCGCAGGTTGAACCGTGATGTTTCGGGCGGCGTGACAGAGGCTACGACACCGGACGTGTGCTCGTTATACAGCCGCGTCAGCGCCCGCCCTATGGCTCCGTTCGTTGTGGCAATGCGAACCGGCGTCTGCGGGGTATCAGCCTGGGTCGACGTACATGCAGCCGCACAACAAGCGGCGACGCCCAGCAGGGCCGCGCAGGACTTCATGCCGCGGAAGTATAGATCAGTAGGGTGGGTGATCCTCGATGCTGGTCTGGTAGCTTTCCGCCATCATCCAGGTGCCGCCGCGCAGCTCGAACACGCGACTGCCCCAGAACGGCTTCCCGACGGCGCGCGGCTGCAGCGCGATCATCAGCGCCGAATCGCCGAACTCCCAGATGCGCGCCCACGTCAGCGGGCTGGGCGCGATGATGGTGCCGGCCTGCACCTGCTGCAGCTGCACCGCGATCCGATCGGCCTTCGTGTAGGTGCCGTTGGACGTCCGCGCGATGTTGTCGTCCGGAATGTGCGCCGCCCACTGCTCCGGCCCCGACTGCTGCGCCTGCCATGATTCGATGACGGCCTTCTCGGTATCGTTTGCCGGGACGAACGGCACCGCCTTGCACGGATTGATACACGTCGCCGCCCCGATCATCGTTCCGCCGTAGACCACGCGCTCGCCTTCGATCACCTCGCTCACGTGCAGCAGGCGCCATCCCACGGGGCGGCGGACCCATACATGCATCGCGTGCGTCTTTCCGCTGTGATGCTGAACGACAACAATATGAGAGCCCAGGCGGCGGCCCTCGACGGCCGCGCCGCTGGCGCTGGTGAGCACAGGCTGCGGGAGCGAGGCCAGCACCGACGAGCGCGTGCGTTGCACGCCGGCCGGCGTGATCCAGCTGAAATCCTCATCCAGGACGCGCGCAATCGCGGCGGCATCGCGGTTGTCCAGCGCGCCGGCGAGCGTCTGGTCGGCGGCGCGTACCGCCTGCTCGTCCTCAGCGGCGGTTGGCGAAGGGACGGCGTCTGATGTTGCGGCGGGTGGGCTCGAGGAGGGTGCGTCGCGGCCGCAGCTCGAGCCCGCGGCCGCGCACAGGCACAGGACGGCGAGAGTAATCGTTAGAGCCTGTCTCGCCGAAGCGCCAAAGGCGCAAAGGCGGGCCGAAGCGCCGAAGACGCGAAGGCGGGGCGTGACTACAGCCCCTCGCCCTTCATCATGAGCCCCATGTGCATCTCGGCCTGCTGCAGGCCGCCTTCGCCCGCCTGCCAGCCGACCGTCCCGTCCCGGTTGGCGTCGACGCCGGCGTAGAGCTGCTGCGCAATGGCGTTGAGGTGCGGCAGGTGGGCGTTCACCTGCGACGCGTTCGACGCCGCGCGGATCTCCCGTGCCACGGCGATCATCTCCTCGGCCCACTTGACGAGGTTGCCCGCGGAGGTCGCCACGTGCATCGAGTGGGTCATCACGTTCTTCGACGCGCCCTCGACCTTGGCGGCGAGCTCCACGTGCTGGGCCACGCCCATCGCCGCCCTTTTGACCCCGTAGCCGAGCCCGGGCCCGGCGGTCTCGATCGACGGATCGAGCGCGTGCAGCACATGGCCGGCGTGCAGCTTCATCATGTCGAGGTTGCCGCTGGCCTTCATCGCCAGCGCAGCGTGCTGGGCGGCGATCTTCGCCTCGGCCACCCCCGCCGGCAGGAGCCCCTGGTTCATCGGCGTCCCATTGAAGCCGGTCATCACGTGGCCGATGTGGGTCTTGACGCCGTCAGGCGTCTGGGCGGCGACGACCGCCGCGGCGAACACGAGCGCGAACAGGACACATGTCACCCTTCTCACGGTGCAGCCTCCAGTTGTTCGACAGCGCGTTTAGGGAACGGCCGTCTTCCAGGCGCCGTTGCCGACGCCGTTGCCGGTGTTGTCGCCGGGCTTCGCGTCCTTGATCCAGCCGTACACGGGCAGGCCCTTGTACGCCCACTGCTTGCCGCCGTCGGCGCGCGTGACGATCGTCCAGTCGCCCATCGGCGCGGCGTCGGCAGCGGCCATCAGCGGCGGCCAGTTCTTCGCGCAGTTGTCGTTGCAGTTCGACACACCCGGCTGGTCCTTCGCGAACGTGTAGAGGGTCATCCCCTTCGCATCCGCCAGGATCATCGAGCCGTCGGCCAGCTTGCTCATCTGCACGCCCGCCGGCATGTTTCCGCGTCCGCGGCCTCGGCCTCGGCCTTCACCACGGCCCTGCTCCTGCGCGGCAGCCGGAGCCACCCACACGAGCCCGACGAGCAACAGCACCAGCACCACTCCAAACACCTTCACATCTCGCATGTACGGTCTCCTTCTAAGAGGGCCGGTACAGTAGCACGTCTGCTAAAAGTTCACCTGCACACCGAACTGCAGAATGCGCGGCTCCGGAATCAGCGTCGGCACCAGCCAGCGCGCGCCATAGGCATTGGTCGTGACCAGGATGTCGCCGGAATTCAGCACGTTGTACAGGTCGAAATTCGCCTGCACGCGCACGCGATCGCGGACGCGTATCGCCTTGGCCACGCGCAGGTCGAGACGCGTGACGCGGTCCTCGAATTCGGTCTGCGGCTCGATCAGCGGCACGGTCGCTGTCCGCTGGTTTCCGGACAAGGGGCGGCCCAGCGACGGCGTGATGGACGTGACGGGCGCCGCCCACGCTGCCGTGTAGTTGGGTCCCGGCAGGTTCTGGAAGATCGCGCTGACGAACACGTCGTACGGCAGCGGATAGCTGGCGTTCAGCTTGATCTGCGTGTTGGCGGAAAACGGCTGCGAGACGTGGCAGTTCACGAGCTGGCCCGGCGAGTCGACGACGAAGCAGTTGTCCGTGAGCGTGGTGCCGGTGTCGACGCCGCCGCCGAACCTCGCGCCCGACGGCAGCCGAGCGTCGACGCTGAACAGGAAGAAGTTGGAGACCTGCTTCTGATCGCCAAAATCCTTCGTGCGCCGCACGACGTTGTTGACCTGCCCGAACTTATCGGGATTGATGTCGGCGAGGCCGCACACCTGTGTATTGCCGCCGCCAGGCAGCCGCGCATCGGCGGGACCCGTCACGCAGTAGGTCTTGTAGTCGGAGGGCGTCACCAGCTGGTTATCGGTCACGCGGAAGTTGCCGTACCAGTTCCGGTAGTAGCCGGCGGTTACGGACATCGCCGTGCCCACCTGGTGCTGTACCTCGGCGCTCACGTCCCAGTTGTACGGACGAACGCCGAACCCGCGTAGCACGTCGTCCGAGTACCGCGTCGACGGCGCCGGGTTGCCGAAGTTGAGGTTCGAGAGCGCGCCGCACTCCCCGTTCGCGGCGCGATTCGCCAGGTTGCAATCGGGCACGAAGTTGCCGTTGGCGTCGTTCCACGACCGGTTCACCTGGTTCACCGACGCCACGATCGGGTTATTGGCGTTCGCGATCTCGACGACGGTCTTGCTGACGTAGCGGCCGAGCGACACTTTCAGCGCCGTCCGCCCGTCGCCCCACAGATCGTACGCGGCGCCCAGCCGCGGACTCAGGTCCGTCCAGGACGGCACATCGTCGACCTGGTCGTAGTGCCGGGCCGGGACCCAGCCGTTCGGAGTTGCGGGAATGTCCTGCGCTGGCACATAGCCGTTGAAATAGTCGAACCGCACGCCAAGGTTCAGCGTCAGCCGATCGATCGCCCACTGGTCCTGCGCGTACACGCCCAGGTCGTGCCTGAACCGGTTCTCGATCTTGTAGGGCGTCGCGTACTGTGTGAGGCTCACCGGGATCTGGTTGTTGAAGGTGTACCCGACGTTGCTGTCCGACGTGCGCCTGAAGGCGCGCAGCATGCCTTGCTCGTCCTGGACGCCGAGCTTCAACGCATGTGATCCGGTGACGTACGACACGGCGAAGCGCTGGCCCAGCCGGTCCTGCTCGTTCGGGTCGTCGTAGACCTCCTTGGCGTTGTAGCGCATGCCCGTCGACTGTTCGAGGATCGAGATGTGGCTGGAATGCACGCCGGGGGACCGGAACTGGGGCCAGTCGTTGATCGTGGCCGACACGCTGCCATCCATCAGCAGCCTGCTGGTGATCGGCGCGCTCCACGACGTCTGGTAAAAACCGGTGGGCCGGAAGTGGTAGGCGTTGATCGATTCCGGCGCCTGTCCGACGCCCGAGGTCGTGCCGGTCCGGCAGATGCAGGCGTCCTGGACGTCCGCGAAGAAGTTGAATTTGTGGGCCTGCGTGGCCTGCCAGCTGACGCGGACCGCGTGCGACTCGAACCACTGTTTCCGCGTCGCGGGCCGATCCAGATCGGGCGTATAGAACGGGGTGCCCTGCGTCTTGTTCCACCAGGTCCCGGCGAACTGGTGGGCGTTCCCCCATTCACGGTGCGCCGTGAAGAACCAGATCCTGTCTCTCCTGATTGGCCCGCCGAAGGTGACTGACGCGTCGTAGATCTGCTCCGGGATGTTCACCGTCGTCAGCCCCTTGGCGCGCAGCTCGTCGGTGAGGTTGTTGCCCGCGAGGTGCTCGTTCGTGTACAGGCCGCCGACGCTCCCCGAAAATGTGTTCCCGCCCTCTTTCGGGATCATGTTGATCAGCACACCTTCGGCGTTGCCCTCCGCCGAAATGCCGCTCGATTGCAGCGTCATCTCCTGGACCAGTGCGGCATTGAGCTGATAGCCGGCGTTGCCGGTCATGTTCTGCACGCTCATGCCGTCGAACTGCGTCCGCGTGCCGCCCTTGCCGTGATAGGTGCCACCGACTTGCGTGGAATAAATGCCGGAGACGTCCGCCAACCCGGACAACCCGAGCGTGAGCGCGATCAGCGAATTCGCGTGCTTCGTGCTGGTCGGCAGCATGTCCAGCATCTCGTCCGACACGACCGTCTGGCGCCGCACGTTCTGCGTGTCGACGAGCGGCGACTCACCGGTGACCGTGATGGTTTCCTCGACGGCGCCGACCTGCATGTCGGCGTTCACCGTGGCGGTGAATCCCGCAGTGAGCACGATCCCCTCGCGCCGGAAGCCGGTGAACCCGGGCAGCGAAAAGGTGACGGTGTAGGAACCGGGACGAAGGTCGACGATGTTGTAGCGGCCTTCGCCGTCGGTGACGACCACGCGCACTTTCTCAATGAGGGCAGGGCTGGCGGCTTCGACGGTCACGCCAGGCAGGACGGCGCCGGAGGTGTCGCGCACGGCGCCGGCAATGCCGCTCGCCTGCTGTGCGTGGGTCACACCGGGCACCGCCAGAAGCAGCGCCACACCGAAAACGAGCGACAGCGTTTTTCGAAGCATCGGCTCCTCCTCGACGTCTGCGGCGGGTCCGCTTCCCGCCTTCGCCGCTTCGCGGCTTCGGCGAGGCAGGCTGCGGAACCCGCCCTACTTCTGCTCGGCTGCCTTCTCGGCCGCGCGGGCGGAGCGAAGGGTGTTCGCCAGCCCGTAATTGCCTTCATGGCACGCGTATTCGTACAGCAGGCCGTCCACCTTGTTCCACGGCATCTTCACCGTCCATGGCCGCGTCCACGTGTCGGGATCGGTGACCGTGAACTGGTAGTCGATCGTCTCCGCGTCGACGCGCCGGAACCGTTCGACGAGCACCATGTTCCTGGTCGCGTCGCGGAAGGTCGACCCCCGCGCCTCGTCGGTGAAATTGGTGGTCTCGACGACGAGCGTGTCGCCTTCCCAGCGGCCGCGCGAATCACCCAACCACTGGCGAACGGTGCCCGCAAGGTGCGGCCGCCCGTCCACCGGAATGATGCGCGTGTCGTGGATTTGCTCCTGCAGGATGGCCACGTAGCCCGGCGTCTGGACGATCTCGTAGTTGTTGTTGTAGCCGGTCGACAGCCTGGGCAACGCTGACCGGATGATGCAGCGGGAATACACGTCGAGATCCTCCGGCGCCGCAGGATTGTCGCCAAAGGCGGCGTTCGCGGCCCTGGCTTTGGCGGCTCTCGCCTGGCCTGCCGGCGTCATCGGCGGGATCCGCCCATCCGCCGGATCGACGATGAGCGAGGTCCGGCGATCCGCGACAATCCGTTCGCCCCGGTCCCACCACACGTCGTTATAGGCCACGGTCACGTCCCGCCGGGTGCCGGGCGTGCGGATGTCGGCGTTGTTCTGCTGGCGGAGCCGCGCCTCGTAGGCCCTCGCCTCTTCCTCGGTCAGCACCGGCTTCCCGGCAAATTCGGCGGGACGTTCGAGCGGCGTGAGCGTCTGGTTCGTCCAGGTGCCCTGCAGGTCGGGGTCGCCCCACGGCGTCTTGAAGGACTGGGCGCCGAGCGGCGCCGACGCGAGCAGGACGAGCGCAGCGGCCGTCGCGAAGGATCTGATGTCGTGGCGCATGGCGTGTCTCCGTTCAGCGCTGGTTCGGTTGTTCATTGGCGCCGGTCCCGCTCAGGAACAGCTTGCGGCCGTCGGGCAGCGTCAGGTCCCGGCCGTTGGCCTTTTTCGAGCCGTCGCGCGCCAGATAGCCGTCGACGTTAATCACCATTCCGGACTTGATCGAGTCGCGCGTGATGCCGCGCCGGTAGAGCGTATTCGGCGTCCCCCCCTCGATCGCCCACGATTCCACCGTTCCGTCCGGCTTCCTGACGTCGATGTGGATCCAGGCGTGAGGATTGATCCATTCCACCCTCGTGATCGTGCCCTGGAGTTTGATCGGCTTGTCGACGTCGAACTCGCCCGCGAACGAATGGTGTGCGGAGCCCGGGGCCGCAGCCGCACAGAGCGCGAACAGCGCGATGGCCGAAACGAAAATGAGTCGCATGTCAGTTGGCTCCTTTTCGCAGTTGTCCGTACAGCATCTCTTCCGAGAACGGCACGCACTGGAATTCGAGTAGCTGCGCGTTTCTTTCCTGCCGGCGGTGGAGCGGCATGGCCATCGTCCACGGCCGGGTGAAGACCTTCGGGTCCTCGATGGTCGCCTCGTACTGGATGAGATTCGGCCCCGCGGGGGTGTAGCGCTCAATCACGTGCAGGGCCTCGCTGTGAAAATTGCCGGCCCGGTCGAACCACGTCTGGTCGATGAGGCTCGTCACATCGACCACCAGCGTATCCCCGTCCCATCGGCCGCGCGACCAGCCCATCCAGTTGTCGGCGGGGCTGTCTTCCACCTTGTCCATGTGGACGAGCCGGCCGGCGCTCGCAAACGCGTACGCGATGACGATCTTGTTCGTGCCCTGGATGATCTGAAACGGAAACGGCATATACGTGGCGCGCGGCACGCCCGGCATGTAGCACTTCGCCTCGGGATCGAGCTCCCATCGCCTGGCGAAGTTCTCCTTCTGTTTCGCCGCGGCCCACGGCTGATAGGGAATCTCGTTGCCGTCCACGATGCCGACGCCGGCAGGCTCCGCGAACAGCGCCCCGAACTGCGGCGGCCCCGGACGGGCCTGGTGCGCCCGGATGTCCCAGTTCGCCTCGGTGAGCGCCTGCCAGATTCCGCTCAGGTTCGGTTTTCCCTGAAGCCGTGGCGGCGCTGCGCCGGGCGGGCCCTGTGCCGGCGGCGCGGCCGCGCCGAGCGCAGTGGCCAGCATTGCGGTGGAGAGCGCGATGGAAAGGCCTGCGACACGCATCTGCATGGTTTACCCTCGCGACGGCGTGTTATAGCATGCGCACCGACGGCTCGTCATCTTTCGCGGTAGCATATTGCCAACTCCCAACGACCAAACACCAACTCCCAACGCTTGGGAGTTGGAAGTTGGGCGTTGGGAATTGAGCGTAGAGCCTGGAGGACGCGCGATGCGATTAGGAATCCGTGCACTGCTCGTCGCCGCCGGCCTGGCGATCGCTGCCGGACCGGCAGTGGCGCACCATTCGCTCTTCGCGGTGTTCGACGAAGGCCAGACGGTGACGTTGAAGGGCCTGGTCTCGAAGGTCGAGTGGGTCAACCCGCACGTGTACCTCTACCTTGACGTGCCGGACGCCACGGGCAAGGTCACCACCTGGTCGGTCGAGACGTTTCCGCCCTCCACGCTCCGCCGCGCCGGTCTCACGCGCGAGAAGCTCGGATACGGGCAGAACGTGACGCTGCTCGGCTACAAGGCGAGAAACGGAAAGGACCTGGCGTTCCTGCGGACGATCACCTTCGCCGATGGGCGCGAAGTGATGATCGCGCTCGGAGACATCAAGGAGGTCCGGTGACACGCGCCCTGCTCCTCGTGGTCGCGCTCCTCGTGGCCTTGACGCAGGCCGGCCTGTCAGCGCAGAACCAGGCCCCCACGCCGCGCACGGCGGACGGCCATCCGGATCTCAATGGCGTCTGGGGTGGTGGCGGCGGCCAGGGCGCCCCGAACTTCGTGCAGAAGGGCGACACCCTCGTCGTCGTGTTTCAGCTCGACGGCGCCGATCCGTTAGCGGCTGGCAATTATTTCCAGGAGCTCGATCGCCGCGGATCCGAGCGCAAGGCCGCCGCGCCGAACAAGCCGCCGTACAAACCCGAGCTCGCGACGAAGCTCAAGGAAGCGTCGGACCTGCAGTCGAAGCTCGACCCCGCCTTTTACTGCAAGCCGGAAGGCGTGCCGCGCATGGGCGCGCCGAGCCAGATCGTCCAGACGCCGGGGCAGGTCGTCCTGTTGTACGAGGGCCGCAATACGTTTCGCGTGATTCCGACCGACGGCCGGCCGCACCGCGACGACCTGGAGCCGACGTGGAATGGTGATTCAGTGGGCCGGTGGGAGGGCGACACGCTCGTCGTGGACGTGGCGAACATCATCGACGAGTCGTGGCTGGGCGCCGACGGCTGGTTCCACAGCGACGCCCTGCACGTGGTCGAACGCTTCCGCCGCGAGGGCGACGCGCTGACCTACTCAGCGACCGTCGACGATCCGAAGATGTTCACCGGCCCGTGGGTCAGCACGCGGACGCTGCGGCTCAATACCGATCCGGCCGGCGCATTGGTGGAGTCACCCCCCTGCATCGAGCGCAGCGGGGAAAACCAGGTCACAAACGATCACCACTGATAAGCCGGGTCCGCTGCGCGGAACCCGGCCTACGTACGCAGACTGACGGTCCGTCTATCTATGTACGTAGGGCGGGTTCCGCGCAGCGGACCCGCCTAACGCGTCGCCGTGCCTCACCACCGTGAAATCCATTGTCTTGTCCGTGGTACGCATTTCCGACTCCCTGCGGCCGCGGATGCCGACCTCATCCTCTGACCGGAAGCGGGCCCGGGCCAGGAGGCGGTCCAGTCCCCGCGTCGCCATCTACTGCTTCTGAATGACGCGTTGTGCGACGGACACCCATTCGCCATTGCGCTTCACGTAGACCCATGTGCCATGGTTCCGGACGGTTCCATTGCGAGTCGTCACCACGTTGTCGACGTCGAGCAGTGCTGTGTCGTTGGTGACGAAGCGCACCTTCCGTTGTTCATCCTTGACTACGCGGGTCATATCAGCGGCGAACGAATCCGAATAGATGCAGCGTTCTGTGCGTCGCGGTTCTTGAGTATTGCTGCCTCATCGGCTGGCGTCCCGAGTTTCGTTTGCGTAGATGCCGCTGGCGAAAGAGCGAGAGCCAATCCGAGGACCATCAGTGCTCTTCGCATTTCAACTCCTTATCGCGTAGCGGTAACAGCGGCGTCGTAGACAATCTTGCCCCCGACCATCGTCAGCACGGGCTTGATGTCCTTGATCTGATCCGCCGGAATGGTCAGGTAATCGCGATCGAGCACGACGAGGTCCGCGAGCTTCCCGGCCTGGATCGATCCCAGGTTGTTCTCCTGGAACACGAAGAAGGCATTGCGCCGCGTATGCGCGATGAGCGCGTCTTCGCGGCTGATCGGCTGCCGGTTGACGACCATGCCGCCCACCATCTTGCCGGTCACGAGATAGCGAAGTGAGATGAACGGATTGTAGGGGCCCAGGTTGAAGTCGGTCCCGATGCCCCACATGATGCCGCTGTTCTGCACCCACTGGATCGGCGGATTGTCGTAGCCGCGGTCGCCGCGGATCTTCAGGAAGATGCCGCCAATCGTCGGTGGCCGCATGTGCACGCCGACGTACATCCCGAGCTTCTTCATCCGCTCGATGTGCGCCTGCGTGAGCTGGTCGGAGTGGTACGTCGTCCAGCGCAGCGTGCGGATCGGAAACTCCTTGTTGATCTGTTCGATCTGCTCGAGGAAGCCGTCGGCCGTCCCCTCGAGCGTCGTGTGCACGTGCAGCGGCAGCCCCGCCTTCGCGATCTCGCGGGCGACGCGCCCCCACTGCACGAAGTCCTCGGGCCTGGATATCGCCTTCGGGTGGAGCATGTTGTCGCTGGCCGGCCCGTACACCTGCTCGCCGTAGACGATGTCGTCCAGCCACTCGTCGCCCTGGAACAGCTTGATCCCGGCGATCTTCGGCAGGTTCTGCGTCACCTGCTCGGGCGTGTTGCCCATCCCCTCGGCCACCATGCAGAAGACACGGACGGTCATCTGTCCCTGGTCGTGCCACCGCTGGTAGATGTCCTTCACGTTGCCCGCTGATCGCACGCCGCCGTCGCCCTGGCAGCCGGTCGCGCCGATCGTCGTCAGCCCCGCCTTGTTCAGTGACTGCATCATGAAGCGATGGCTGGCTTCGATCTTCTCCTTCGCCCGCGGCAGCGCGAGGATCCGGCCGTCCACCGGCCGCGTGCCCTCGTCCAGAATGACGCCAGTCGGACGGCCGTTGGCGTCGCGCACGACCTGCCCGGGCGGCATCCACTGCGGATCGGGCAGCGTCTCGTTGATCCCGAGCTCACGCAGCGCGCGGCTATTGAGGTAGTGGCGGTAGTACGCCTCCTGGAGGGCGACGGGATTGTCGGGCGCCACCTGGTCGAGCTCTGCGCGCGTGAACGGACGCTTGTCGTCGGTGAACTGATCGACGCTCCATCCCATCAGGTTGTAGATCCACGCGCCGGGCCCGTCAGCTTTCGCCTTCGCGCGCAGCAGGTCGAGCGCCTGCTTGCGCGTCTCGATCCCTTCCCACCGCACTTCCTCCTGGAACGTGGAGCCTTCGCGGAGATAGTGCCCGTGGTGATCGATGAAGCCGGGCGTCATCGAACGTCCGCGCAGATCGATCCGCCGCGTGCCCGGGCCGGCCAGCCGCGCGACCTCCTGGTTCGTCCCGACGGCCACGATACGGTCGCCGCGAACGGCCACGGCCTGCGCGATCGTGAACTTCTCATCGACGGTGATGATCTTGCCGTTCGTGAAAACGATGTCGGCGGACTGGGCGTACAGTGGTGACGCCGCCAGCATGAGGACCACGCCGGCGGTGAGGAAGAGTCGCATGAGCCCTCCTGGCTGGTGGTTAGCTGATCACGCGGGCCGACCAAGGTCGGCCCCTACGCACAAAATCAAATTACGGTAGGGGCCGAGCTTGCTCGGCCCGGCTATGTCCGTCGCGCAGCCAGCGCCGCTCTCATGCGCTCCGGCGTGAAGGGCACCTGCCGGATGCGGACGCCCGTGGCGTCGAAGATCGCGTTGCCGACGGCAGCCGCGACCGTCGTGATCGACGTTTCGCCGGCGCCGGTCGCCGGCACATCGGGCCGGTCCAACAGCACCGTCTCCACGACGGGCATCGCCGTGCCAAGCGACAGTGTTCGATACGTCTGCCAGTCGACGGCGGTCACCTTCTGATCGTCCCAGCTGACCTCTTCGGCGAGCGTCCGGCTGATGCCGTGCAGGGCGGCGCCTTCGAGCTGGTTGCGGATGCCGTCGGGATTCGAGATCGGACCCGCGTCGCAGGCAATGACGAGCCGCTTGACGATCACCTGCCCGTTGTCCTGGTTGACGTCGACGTCGGCCGCCATCGCCACCCAGCCGTTGCCGCCGTCGCGCGCCACGCACGCGAAGCCGCGGCCCGCGGCGACACCCGTTCGCCGGGTGGTGGGACGCGGCGCCGGGCGCGATTCCCAACCGAACCTCTTCGCGGCCGCCTGGACGACGTCGATGAGGCGCTCATCGCTCAGGTGCCGCACCCGATAGGCCACAGGGTCGGCCTTTACCCGCGCGGCCACTTCGTCCATGAACGATTCGTGCGCGAACGTGTTCTGGAGCTGCTCGGGCGCGCGGAGCGGGCCGTTGAAGAACGGCGACTCCACGCGGTGCGAGAGGACGCGCTCGCTGGCCACCCGGCCGGCCCCGCCGGCCTTGTCGCCGACCATGCCGATGACATACGAGGGCGCCGCGTTGTTGTCGGCCACGAACTCGGTCGGCGCCGGCGACGGCGTGCGCGGCTGGAACGGCGCCGGCTCGAATCCCATGTGGAAGCCGCTCGCCACGTTGCCCGGACGCGCGCCCGGACGGCCGCCGCGAGACGCCGACCACGCCTCGTAGTCCCAGGCGATGATGTTGCCCTGCGCGTCGAGGCCCACCTGCTGGTCGATGGCGAATGCGAGGCCGTAGTTTTCCCACGCCATTTCGTCCTTGCGTGAGAGCTGGACGCGCACGGGCCGGCCCACGGCCTGCGACAGCAGCGCCGCGTCAAACGCAACGGCGTCGGCGCCGTTGATGCCGTAGCAGCCCGAGCCGCGCGTGAACACAACGTGCACCGTGTCGGCCGGCACGCCGAGGAGCGTGGCCGAGCTGCCGCGCAGCGCATACACGTTCTGGCTGGCCGCCCAGATCGTCGTCTTGCCGCTCTGCACGTCCGCCACCGCGCAGGAGCTGCCAATCGAGCCGTGCATCTGGAACGGGTACGTATACGTGGCGCGGATCGTGTCGGCGGCGGACGCCATCTTCGCGGGGACATTGCCCGAATCCACGACGAGCGTGTCGCGCGACGGGAGCTTCCTCATGTAGTCGTAGTACTGCGCCTGGTTCGGCAGCCCGCTGCCGGCCGTCCAAGTGACGCGCAGCCGCTGCGCCGCCTGTATGGCCTGCCAGGGTTTTTCCGCGACGACGCCGACGTAGTTCTTCCGCGTGACCACCTTGACGATACCCGGAAGGTCCTTGATGGAGCTGTCGTCGACGCCGACGAGCGACGCGCCCACGGCCGGCGGACGGACGGGGCGGCCGTGCAGCATGCCGGGCACGCGCACGTTGTGGACGTACGCGAGCCGGGCGGTCACCATGTCCGCCATGTCCACGCGCGGGAGGGGCCGGCCGAGCACCGTCCATTCACGCGGAGGCTTCCGCGCCGCGCCGGTATCGAGCGGCACCTGGAACGTGCGGCCGCCGATCAGCTCCCCGTACGTGACGCGCCGCGAAGCGTCGGCGGTCACGACCACGGCGCCGTCGCGCGCGTCAAGCTGCGCGGCGGGGACGCCGAGGCGCGTCGCGGCCAGGCCGATCAGCGTGTGACGCGCGGTGGCGGCGGCGAGCGCGAGACCCGCGCGATTGAAATTCGCCAGGTGCGAGCCGGCGCCCGATGTGGTGCCCTGGTCAGGCGTCACGCCGGTGTCGCACTGCGTCAGGCGCACGCGGTTGAGCGGAACGCTCAGCTCCTCCGCCACCAGCTGCGTCTGCACGGTGAACATGCCCTGTCCAAGCTCGCACTTGCCGGTGTACGCGAGCACGCTGCCGTCGCCGGCAATCGCGATCCACGAGTCGAGCTGTGTGCGCCGATCGGGCGCGGCTTGCGCGAACGCTTCCTCCGGCGTCAGGCCCAGCCGGCCTGCGGCGCCCGCCACGCTGAAGCCGACAATCAGCGCGCCCGAGCCTTTGAGGAACTCGCGGCGGGAAAACCGTGAGACCGTCCGATCGACGTGAAATCCGACGCGCGCAAGCGCGGCGGAGGCGTCGGGAGTCATGGCAGCAGGCTTCATGCGTTCCTCCCCTGCGCGTACTTGGCGATCGCGCGAATCATCCGCGTGTGCGTAAAGCAGCGGCACAGCACGCCCGACATCGCCTGCCGGATCTGCGGCTCGGTGGCCCGCGGGTTCTGATCGAGGTACGCCTTCGCCGTCAGGATCACGCCGCTCAGGCAGAAGCCGCACTGCGCGGCCTGCTCGTCGATGAAGGCCTTCTGGATCGGATGCGGACTTTCAGGCGTGCCCAGGCCGTCAAGCGTCGTGATGTCGGCGCTCGCCACCGCTTCGACCGGCGTATTGCAGGAGCGGATGGCGCGGCCGTTCGAGATCACCGTGCAGGCGCCGCACTGCGCCATGCCGCAGCCGAACTTCGGCCCGTTCAGGGCGAGGTCGTCGCTCAGCACATAGAGGAGTGGCGTTTGCGGGTCCACGTCAACCGTATGCGTACGGCCGTTGACCTTCAGAGAAATCATGCTCATACAGGGCCGCTGGGAATGGCGATTGGTGATTATCGCCTATCGCGCGGCCGTCCTGGCATCGGCGCGCGCGCGGGTCAATGCCTCCACAAACAGCTCAGGTGGTTGGGCGCCCGAAATGGCGAAGCGGCGGTCGAGGACGTAGTACGGCACGCCCGAAATCCCAAGGCCGCGCGCCTCCCGCAGGTCCGCGTTCACGGCGTCGGCATGTGCGTCCCCGGCCAGCGTGGCGCGCGCCTCCGTCGCGTCCAGCCCCGCCTCGCCCGCCAGGGCGACAAGGGAGTCCTCCTCGAAGATCGACCGCTGCTCGGTGAAGTGGGCGCGGAACAGCCGTTCGATGACCGCATCCTGGATGCCGCGTTCCCGCCCCAGGTGCACGAGGCGATGCGCATCGAAGGTATTGCCGGTGACGCCGCCGGCCAGGTGGAACTCCAGCCCCTCGCCCGCCGCCGTGCGCTCCATCTGCTGCTGCATTGCAGCGGCCTGGCTTTCGGACCGGCCGTACTTGGCCATGAGGTTGTCGCGGTGATCGCGTACCTCGCCTTTCGGCATCGAGGGGTTGAGCTGGAACGCGCGATGGACGATCTCGATGTCGTCGCGATCCTCCACCGTTTCAAGCGCCCGCTCGAAGCGCCGCTTGCCGATGTAACACCATGGGCACACGATGTCCGACCAGATCTCAACTCGGATCACGGCACAAGGCTCAAGTCACAATACTAGGAGACGTTCTGTTCTGTCACGCAACGCCGCGAAACGATACGGACTGCTTTACGCGACAGACGCCGGATGAACGCCTCGCATCCGTCTTCGAGGGCGTTGGTGCCTCAATGGTCGTTTGTGGTCACACCCACATGCAGTTCGATCGAACGATTGGGCACCTTCGCGTCGTGAACGCCGGCAGCGTAGGTATGCCTTTCGGTGATCCGGGTGCCTATATGGTTGTTGCTCGGGCCGGACGCACAGCTTCGCGTTACACGGTACGAGCTGGCGGCGGCAGCGGAACGCATTCGCCAAACGGAGTATCCGCAGGCGGCCGATTTCGCCGCGCGCCACGTCTTGCAGCCGCCATCAGAAGCAGAGATGCTTCAGCTGTTTGCGCGAGCTGAATTGAGCTGAGACCGCTCTCGCTCAAGCAGGACACGTTTCCGTTCGATGCCCCACCGGTAGCCGGCCATCGAGCCGTCGCTGCGCACGACGCGATGACACGGGATCGCGACGGCCACCGGATTGGCCGCGCAGGCCTGGGCGACGCCGCGCACCGCCTTCGGCGCGCCGATGCGCCGCGCGATCTCCGCATAGCTCGCCGTCGATCCCGCGGGAATGGCGCGCAGGGCCTGCCACACCCGTTGCTGGAACGCGGTGCCGCGGATGTCCAGCGGAAGCTCCGCGCCCGTGCCTGGCGCTTCGACGAGCCCAACCACCTGCGCCACCAGCCGTTCGAACGCGGCGTCTCCGCCGACGAGCTGCGCCTTCGGGAAGCGATCCTCGAGGTTGCGGACGAGGACCGCGGGGTCGTCGCCGAGCAGGATGGCACAGACGCCCTGCCCGGTGGCGCCCACGAGGACCGACCCAAGCGAACACTCCCCGACGGCGAAGCGGATCGACGTCCCCGCGCCGCCGGCGCGGAACCGGCTCGGCGTCATGCCGAGCACCGCGGGCGCCGCGGCATAGAAGGGACCGTTCGAGTTGAAGCCGGCTTCGTAGATCGCCTCGGTCACGGTCGGCCGCCGGCCCAGCTCCTCGCGCACGCGATCGGCGCGGTGGGCGCTCGCATACGCGCGGGGTGTCAACCCCGTGATCGACTTGAAGACGCGATGGAAGTGGAACCGGCTCATGCCGGCCGAGTCCGCCAGCGCGTCGAGGCTCGGCAACGCCTGCGCGCGTTCGATGAGGCGGCACGCCCTGGCGACCGCCGCGGCGTGCTGATCGGCACGCGCGGGTTCGTTCGGCCGGCAGCGCCTGCAGGCGCGGAACCCGGCCTGCTCGGCGTCGGCAATCGTGGCGTGGAAGCGCACGTGCTCGCGCCGGGCCTGCCGCGAGGGGCAGGACGGCCGGCAGTACACGCCCGTGGTGCTGACTGAGTAGAAGAATTGTCCGTCGGCGTGCGGGTCGCGCCGCGCGACTGCCGCCCACTGCCCTGATTCGCTTGCGAAACCCGCTGCCTTTTTCATATCTGCGACGACCGCTGTCGTTGCCATGTGTGCTGTAGCCATGCCGCGATCGTCGCAGGGTGCGGGGCGCCGCGCACTCCGGGTCTTGCTTTCAAATCCGGACAATCTATTATCCAACGATGCGGCCATTGCTGTGGGTCGTGCTCGTCCTCCAGCTCCCGCTGGGCGCGCAGAGCGCGCCCGCGCGCCATGTCGATCGTGCGCGTCTGATGCGCGATCTCGCGGTGCTCGCGTCGCCCGGGTTCGAAGGCCGACGGACCGGGACGCCGGGATCACTCAAGGCGCGTCAATGGATCGTCGATCAGTTCCGCGCCGCCGGCCTGGCGCCGGCCGGGGTGTCCGAGTATCTCCAGCCGTTCACGTTCAGCACCACCGACCGGCGCGTCCTCCTGCCAGGGGGACGGCCGTTCCGCACCGACTATTCGGCAGCCAACGTCATCGGGCGCGTCGCGGGACGCGAGCCCCGCGCGCGGGTCCTCGTCGTCACCGCGCACTACGATCACCTCGGCATCCGCGATGGGACGGCCTACCCTGGCGCCGACGACAACGCCTCCGGCGTCGTGGTGCTGCTGGCAGCGGCGCGCTACTTCAGAGAGAACCCGCCGCGTCACCCGATGCTGTTCGCGGCACTCGACGGAGAGGAACAGGGTCAGCGCGGCGCACGCGCGCTCCTCGACTCATCACTCATCGACCGCCGCGCCGTCGCGATGAACATCAACCTCGACATGGTGTCGCGGAGCGACCGCCGTGAGATCTATGCGGCCGGCACCTCGTTCGCGCCGTGGCTGGTTCCGATTCTGGAGGACGTGCAGCAGCGCACGACGGTGAAGATTCTGTTCGGCCACGATCGACCGGGTGGAGGCCTCGAAGATTGGACCCGGTCGTCCGACCACGGGCCGTTCCACGACGCACGCATCGCGTGGGTCTACTTCGGGGTCGAGGATCACCCCGACTATCACAAGCCGACCGACACCTCCGGCACCGTGGACGCCGGTTTCTTCGGCGATGCGGCTGACATGATCATCGAGGCGCTGCGGGCGATCGACGCCCGCGTGGACTAGGAGAGCGTCAGGTTCGCGCCACTGCGGCGGCGGCGCGGCGCGGCGCGGCCTTCCGGCGCGTGGCCTTCACCCGGACCGGGGCGGCCGTCATCGACCGCTCGAGCTTCACGAGCGGCGTGGCGAACGTGCGGGGACCGTGGTCATCGAAGTCGATCGTCGTGTGGTATTCGTTGGCGGCGGCAACCGTGCCGGCGCCGTACTGGGGCTGGGATACGCGATCGCCTATGGAAAAGACTCGCACGGGCACTCCTGAAAATTAGAAAAGGCGTGCGGACGCACACCCCCCCGACTACGCTCCAAAAGGGTTCGTACAGAGTATACGTGATCTGATCGATCTGATGTAGCGTATTGCCACGCATGCGTATTCATCTCGTAAATCCTAGCGATGTCTCGTTCGGTGTGGCCGTCATTACGCCACGGTGGCTCTACGTGCTGGCCGCCGCTACCCCTGCCGAGTACGGCGACCCCTCCCTGGTCGACGAAACCCTGGAGCAATTCGACCTGTCGACCGTCTCGTCCGGCGACATCGTGGGCATCGGCATCCACACCGCCAATGCCCATCGGGGCTACCAGATCGGACGCGAGGCACGGGCGCGGGGGGCCTGGGTCGTCTACGGCGGCATCCATTCCACGCTGTACCCGGATGAGGCGCGCGAGCACGGAGCCGCGCACGCCGTCGTCAAGGGCGACGGCGACCTGGTCTGGGGCAATGTCATCGCGGACTGCGCGGCGGGAGCCCCGCGCGGACTCTACGAGGGCGGACGCGTCGCCGGCCGATCGTTTTTCGGCGCCCGGTGGGACCTGCTGCCGAAGGACGCGTACATGTTCGCGTCGGTGCAGACGGTCCGCGGCTGCCCGAAGCACTGCTCGTTCTGCTCGGTGTGGCGCACCGACGGCCAGGAGCCGCGCATGCGGGGCGCCGACGACGTGGTGGAGGAAATCCGCGACCTGCGCAGGCGCGGATACAAGTTCGTGGTGCTGGCCGACGACAATTTCTATCCGGTGGCCTTCGCCGACCTCGAGATGGCAAAGCGCCGGCTCGATAAGTCCGGGCTCCAGGAACTGGAGACGGTCCGGAGGGAACGGTTCGAGCTGATGGAGCGGCTCGCCGACCTGCCCGACGACATGGTGTTCATGACGCAGATCACGATGGAAGCGGCGGAAGACACGGCCTTCCTCGACGCGATGCGCAAGGCGCACATCCGCGGCGCTCTCGTCGGCGTCGAATCCGTCACCAAGGAAGGATTGAAATCGATCTACAAGGACTTCAACCTCCACGGCGATGCGCTCGTCGAGCGGCTGAAGATCTTCCGCCAGCACGGCGTTCACGTCCTCGGGTCATTCATCTTCGGCTTGCCGACCGACACCGCCGAGACCTTCGATGCCACCGCGGCGCTCGCCCAGGCGGCCGATGTCGCGTTCGCGCAATTCGTCCTGCTGCAGCCCTTCCCAGGGACGGTGGACTTCGAGAAGTGGGAAAAGGCGCAGGTCGATCCGCCGAAGATCGACAACATCCCGATCACGCGACACTGGCTGCTGCCCACGTCGAAGCGTCCCAAGATTTACATGCCGCATCCGAGCCTCAAGCCGGAGGAAATCAGGGCGTACACGCAGCAGGTCTGGGACACCTTCTACAGCTTCCCGGCCACCTGGAAGCGCGCAAAAATCGTCAAGTCACTGAAGGCCCGGCTCGCGTTCGTGCTGATCTCGAAGTTGTACCGCCAGATGTACGCGAACACCGGCATCGCCACCGACAGCGCGCGGCACGCGCGTGCGAACCGCATGGCGCGATGGATTGCGCGCCCCTGCCGGCGTCTCTTCGTGTCCCCTGTGCAGGGCGCACCTAATTGACGATGCGGCCGTCGGTCAGGAAGCGCCGGTAGTCTGAGAAGCGCTGGGTAATCCGCGTGCGCTGCGTGCTGCCGCCGCGGATCACCGTCAGCGATTCGATCGACGCCGGGAGCAGCAGCGTTTCCTCCGGGTCCTTGAACGCGACACGCCTGTAACGGATCGAGGAATCCGCTCGCTCGACGACCATCGAGCGGGCCGCGCCGCGGCGGACGTGCTCCCGCGGGACGTCGAAGGAAAACGTGCCCACCAGCCGGTCGTCCACCCGCAGCACATCGTAGGTCTCGGCGTCGATCCAGATCCGTCCGCGCGATCGGCCGGGCAGGTTCAGGCTCACGCACTCGTCGGTCCAGGTGATTTCTTCAGGCAGCGACGCCACGCCGCGGTAGTCGATCATCAGTGCCGGCCGGCCGTCGATCCGGGTGGTGCCCGCCAGTGAGAACTCCGATTCGCGCAGCCGCGCGGGCAGCAGCATCGCCAGCGGCTCTGGCGAGACCGGCTTCGGGTCCATGCAGCCCTGGTCGCCGCCCGGCGGCAACCTGCCGTTCACACGAATGGGCTCGCGCAGCACATTGGCGAGCGGCGCGCCGCCCGGCCCCGTCCGCCCGGGGTCCCATTCCACCCGGAGCTCGAACGACAGCCGCCGCGGAAAGTCGAGGGGCGTCATGTCCGCGCGGAGCGGCTGGATCCACACGGTCTCGGTCGACATGACACTTGCAGCCCGCGCATACCACTGCTCCATGCGGCCCGCGACGCGCGCGAGCGTCTCGCGGAAATCAGCCTGGACCGGCTGCGCCTGACCTGGCGCGGTCGCGGCCGCGGCGCTCAGCACAGCACAGATGAGACAGATTGCCGCGCGGTGCCCCACAGGCGTAGAGTGCTGTCGCGGAGGAACGTTATGGCTGAAGCCGGAGCAAAGTGCGCGCATCCTGTGTGCCAGTGCGTGGTGACGCCGCACGGGCCGCACGGCAAGTACTGCAGCGATCACTGCAAGCAGGCGGGCGACAAGATCGAGCTGCGCTGCGACTGCCAGCACCCGCCCTGCCGCTGATCGGCGCGCATACGGCCGCGTTCGGAGCCTGCCGCGCCGAAGCGGGCGAAGGCGGGCAGGAGCCGGTCGGCAATCGCCTTCACACATATCCATCCTGGTGGTCTTTTGCCCGCCCGTTCACGCGCCCGCAGAGCTGCCGATCGCGCCGCGCGGGTGCCGCAAAGTACCATCAACGGGCGGCGAACGTCCAACGACCCGAGCCATTAATGACGGCATCCACCTTGCCTCTCCTTTCGCTGGAGGCCATGCCCGAGATGCGAGGGGAGGAGCGGAGAAACATCAGCACGCGCGCCGCGGTCGTGCAGCGGGTCATCAACGGGGTCGTCCAGAACCCGAGCGTGACGCTGACCGTCGATACCCTTCAGGCCTGGCTCGACATCCCGATGGACGCCGCGCAGCGGATCCTGCAGCGGCTCGCCGCGTCCGGCCTCGTGCGCGAAGTGCAGAAGGGCGTCTGGGCGCGCGGCACGTGGCCCGGAGCCCAGCGGGACTGGTACTGACCCGCGATTCCCCGACCCCTGCCTTTCTGAATTCTCCGTCAGGTTCGGCGCCCGCCGCCGGTTTCATGTCAAGATCTGGGTCCTAACGACCCTGTCGTTCACGGTTCTACCCTTCTCGCTTCTCGGTTCGTGTTCAGGTTCGACGGTCCGGCTGAAGCCGGACCGAACGTCGAACGCGGAACGTCGATCCGAACGTGAACACGAACGGAGAAGTAGAGAACCCAGAAGCGTGAACGACGATCCACGCTGAACTGAAAGGATCACGCATGCGCACGTTTCACTGGCTGGCCCTGGCAAGCACGATCGCCCTGGTGGCCGCCTGTACCACTCGCGAACCAGAGGTGCCCGCGCGCACCGCGCAGGTGCCTGTCGGCACCGTCAGGGAAGTGATGCACCAGATCGTCGAGGAGTCGGCGCAGGCCATCTTCGATTCCGTCGCGATCACGGTCTCGGCGGCCGGCACGGAGGAGAAGCAGCCGCGGACGCCCGAGGAGTGGGACGCACTCGAACACTGGGCGCTGCGCCTGGCGGAGGCGCCGAACCTGCTGAAGGTGCCGGGACGCCGCGTGGCGAGACCGGAGGAAGAAAACACGAGCGCCGGCCCGACGGAGCTGCCGCCGATCCAGATCCAGGCGAAGATTGCCGAGAACCAGCCGCTGTTCGACAAGTACGCCGACGACCTGCAGAACGTCGCGCTTGAAGCGCTGGGCGCCGTGAAGCAGAAGAGCGTGCAGGGGCTGTTCGACGTGGGCGAAAAGATCGACGTCGCGTGCGAGAACTGCCACCTGGAGTTCTGGTATCCCGCCGAGAAACCAGGCGGGGGGCAGGAGAAACCCGCCGGCACACAGTGAGGCAGGCATGAACACGGCTCTGCGAACTCCCAACTCCCAACTCCCAACTCCCAACGTGCGGGTCCTGGTGACAGTTGCGATTTGCATTTTGGGACTTGGGGGTTGGGAGTTGGGACTTGACTCGGTCTCAGCACAGGCCGGAGGAGGCACGATCGTCGGCCACGTCCGGCTGATGAGCGCGGCCCCCGCAAATTCGATTCTCCGCATGGGCGCCGACCCGCTCTGCAGCCGGGCCACCCGCGGCACGCGGGTCACGCAGGACGTCGTGCTGAGGAGCGCGGACGGCGGGCTCGCCAGCGCGTTCGTCGACGTCCAGGGCAAATTTCCTGCGACCGCGGCGCCAGCGGCCCCGGTCACGATCGATCAGAAGGGCTGCATCTTCGTCCCACGCGTGGTGGCGGCGCGCGTCGGGCAGGCGCTGCGGATCACGAACAGCGACAACACCGCGCACAACGTCCACAGTCTGTCGACCCGGGGCAACGCGTTCAACGTCAGCCAGCCGAAAGCCGGGATGATGTCCACGTTCCAGCTGAAGAGCGAGGACGTCGTGATGCGCATCAAATGCGATATCCACGGGTGGATGGTCAGCTACGTGGGCGTCGTGGCCCATCCGTACTTCGCGGTCAGCGCGGCGGACGGGGCATTCCGGATCACCGGCGTGCCGGCCGGCAAGTATCCGATCCGCGTCTGGCACGAGCGCTATGGACGGCTGACGGCGAACGTGGAGGTCAAGGCGGGACAGACGGCGACCGTGGACTTCGCCTACAAGGGTACCGAGCAGCCCAGCGCGGCGGCCGTCCAGGACCTTGTTATTCCGGCCGGAGCCTCAACGATCGCGCTCGTGGCCGCGCGTTAACTCTTTGATTCGTAGGGGCCGGCTTCCGCCTTCGCTAGAGCTACGGCGGACCACCGGGTCGGTCCGCGAATGCGGACCGACCGGCCAGCACTGGCTAGTCGGGTCGCCAGCGACCCGACCTTGGCGAAGGTGGTCAGCCGGCCCGAGCGTTTTATTGCGTCGGCACGCGGCGCTTCAGCCGCGGGTTATACCTGCGACACGGTAAGATCGAGCCGACAGTGCGTGCCCGCGACTACTGGAAAACCGTGACCGTGGACCGCGTCGATTTTCTCGACCAGTTCGTGGCGGTCTTACGCGATGCCGCCGCTCGCTACTGCGTTGTCGGCGAGCAGCCGGTGAATGCGTACGTCGATCCGGTGGTCAGCCTCGACCTGGACCTGGTCGTCGCGCTCGCCGATCTACGGCGTCTGGATCCGGCCTTCTCGCAACGTTTCCAGGTCGAACGTTTTTCGGATTCGCTGGACCTGTCGATGCCTGGCAGCGATCTGCGGGTGCAGCTCCGCACGGATCCGCGCTACGAGGTGTTCATTGAACGTTCGTCGCCGCGCGACATTCTGGGAATGTCCTTTCCGGTGGCCCGGGTCGAAGACGTCCTCCAGGGGAAAATCTGGGCAGTCTCAGAGGAGACGCGGCGAGGCAGCAAGCGTCAGAAAGACCTCGCCGACATTGCACGCTTGCTCGAGGCCTTTCCGCATCTCCGGGACGCAGTTCCCGAGGAGATTCAGCGGCGGCTACTGTAGGACATTACGCCGAACGCGTAAGCGGCAACGGTTCCGCCGCGGGACGAACCTTTCCCCGCAGGACCCGCCAACCGATAATCACCGACGTCAGGCTGAGCGCCAGGCCGCCGAGGCTCAGCGCGATGATCAGCGGGTACCAGAGCCACGGCGTCTGGTACAACCCCGGGAAATCAAGGCTGTGCAGCCCCTGGTAGAGCCACCGCTCCGCGCGGCTGCTCCGCGATTCGCTCTGCACGAGCGACCCGTCCCCGGCATACAGGTACAACCAGGTTTCGTCCGCGTCGTTGTACTTGGCGCGCAGCGCGGGCAGCCGCAGGCCGCCGGTCCGCTGGTAGTAGTAATTGTCGACGCCGGTGAGCCATGTCAGCTCGACCGGTTCCATGCCGGGCATTGCCGCGCGCACAGCGGGCAGCAGCTCGTCCTGCGTGAATCCATCTTTGATCCGCGGCGTGTCGCCGCTGGCCGTCACCAGGACCCGCGACAGTGTCGCGTCGGGCGCCGCATATCTGAGGTTGTCCTGGTGCGCGCGGGGCGACAGATCCGCGCGCTCGTAGGCCGCATAGAACGGCTCGCCCATGAACTGCAGCAGTTCCACTTCTCTCGGCTGGAACCGCGTCTGGAACTCGGCGAGCGCGGCGCCCGGCAGCACATCGAAGGCCGCCAGATCGATTCCGTCGCCGCGGATCGCGCGCACCTGCGCCCCCGTCGGTCCTCCCTGGTCGAACCAGTTGAAGGGCGTCATCGTCAGCAGACCGCTGAACGTCCAGGTGAAGGTGATGACGCCGAAGAGGAGGCCGGCGTAGTGGTGCCACTGGAGCCAGCCGACGTAGGGCGTCATCGATGTGCCGCGCTTGAAACGCCGGGAGGCTGAAAAGCGATACAGACCGATCACGATCCCCAGGACGCACAGGAAGCAGCCGGCGAGGGAGCCGTAGACGATGAGATTGTTCCAGAGTGGAGCCCGGCTCGCGCGAAGCGGCGTGAAATAGAACCAGTGCATGACGGGGCCGAGATAGCCCCAGAACCGGCTCGAGCTGTCGGTTTTTTGCGTGATCTCGCCGGTCGCCTCCGCGATATACAGCTCGGTGCCCGCGTCATCGCCAAGGCCGATGTGATGGAGCACGCCGCTCGTCTCGAACCGGTTGTTAATCGTCCACTGGTCCGGCTCCTCGAGGCCGCCAAGGTACTGGGCCGTGTCGCGGCTCTCCGGGAAGGCGCCGGCGGCAATGGCCAGGGCACCCTCGCGGTCGACCACATCTGCGAAGCTCCCCTCGTCAGCGAACACCGTCGACGATCCAAAGTCGACGAAGAACCGGTACACCGGCCGGCCTTGAAACGACGTCAGCACGACGCGCCGCGGCGCTTCGCCAAAGCCCGCTGCTTCGAGCGCCTGGGCCGGCGTGATGTGGAAGCCCGCCGGGTCGAGCGCCGGCAGCCGCGCCAGGCGCTCCTCGGCCGAGTACTCCGGCATCCGCTTGTAGACCATCACGATGCCCGACGCGAACCAGATGACGAAGATCAGGCAGAACGCCAGCCCCACGTAGCGGTGCACGACGATCAATGCGGCAATGACACGTTTCATGTCCTACTCGTTTCCGCGGGCGAACGCGGTGAGCGCCGCCAGCCCGCTGGCCGTGCCTGAATGTGCGGGGATGATGACTTTGACGCTCGCGCCGTCGCTGACGAGCCGCTGCTCCAGGCGCACGAGCGCCTCGCGGTTTTCGGACTGGCTGTCGCTGAAGATCCAGGGCGACCCCTGCATCCTCCCGTCGCTCGCGATGTCGGCCGAGTCGCCGATGAACAGCGCGCCGTTGACGAGGTAGGCGGCGCTTCCGGCGGTGTGGCCCGGCACGGCGTACACGCGCACCGGGAACGTGTCGAGCATCACGACGTCGCCGTCGTGCAGCACCCGGTTGACGGTCACCCCGGTCGGACTGACGGGGAACAGCCGCGGCACGGGCCCCTTCGCCCCCGCGCGCCCCTCGACCAGCGGCACCTCTGCCTCGAGCGCCATGATCTGCGCCTGTGGGAACTGCCCGAGCGCGCCGATGTGGTCTTGATGGCCGTGGGTGACGAGAATCGCCGCCACTGATTCGGGCTGAAGCTGCCGTCGAACCAGCTCGCGCTTGATGACCTCCCCGGCGGCGTCCTGCCCGGTATCCACGAGCGCCACCTGCCGGTCGTTGATGGCAATGACACCGACGGCCGTGAACCCGTCCTCGACGATTCGGATCTCGCCGAATTCCTGTCCATCCACGATCGGTTGCCGGCCCATGAAGGTCACCGCCAGCACCGCCGCGATGGCCACGATGAAGACGAGCAGCACGAGGCCGGCAATCTTCAGAACGCGCTTCATCGGGCACTACTCTACCGCGAGTTCAGCGACGAATGGAAAATGATCCGACGCATCAGCCGCCGGCGGCGCCGTGGCCACTTCGCACGTCCGGACCTGCGCGATGAACCCTCCGGGCACGAACAGGTAATCGAGCCTCGCGTGCGGATCCCAGGTGGGAAACGTACAGCCGACGAGATCAGGCTGCAGGTGGCGAAACGCGTCGATATAGCCGGCGTCCAGGATGGTCTGTATCGTACGCCACCGGATCTGCCCGCCGCTCAGCCAGACGAGGGCGCGAAGCCGGTGCGGCAGCTTCCGGATGTCCAGCAGCTCGCCCGGGGCCAGCGTGTTGAAGTCGCC
>Ga0209640_10000676_pt1 | contig 27010 bp, 26 predicted proteins | sample RifCSP10_1_FD_184018 | JGI IMG/M metagenome (GOLD analysis project Ga0209640, IMG submission 184018) | Soil microbial communities from Rifle, Colorado - Rifle CSP2_sed 10_1 (SPAdes) (version 2) | ecosystem: Environmental > Terrestrial > Deep subsurface > Rock core/Sediment | place: Rifle... | reverse complement strand
CTCTTCAAACACACGCAGCTGCAGACGACGTTCGGCGCGAACATGCTCTCGTTGGTCGACGGGGTCCCGCGGACGCTGGGGCTGAAGGACATGCTCGTCCACTACCTCAACCATCGCCGCAACGTCGTCATCCGGCGGACGAAGTTCGAACTGACCCGGGCCGAGGACCGCGCGCACATCCTGGAGGGCTACAAGATCGCGCTGAAGTTCCTCGACGACGTCATCGCTCTGATCCGGAAGTCGAAGGACACCGCGGCCGCCCGGGCCGGCCTGATGAAGCGGTTCAAACTCAGCGAGCGGCAGGCCGAGGCCATCCTCGAGCTGCAGCTGCGGCGGCTGTCCCAGCTGGAGCGCGAGAAGATTGACGACGAGTACAAGCAGCTGGTCAAGGACATCGCCCGCTTCAAGGAGATGCTGCGCGACGCGACGTCGCCGCGGCCGAAGCTCATCATGGCGTCGGTGCGGGCCGAACTGCTGGAGATGAGGGAGAAACACGGAGACCCGCGCCGGACGAAGATCACCGGCAAAGAGGTCGAGGAGTTCGAGGCCGAAGACCTCATCCCCGACGCCGACGTGGTCATCAGCCTGACCCACAACAACTACATCAAGCGGCAGCCGCTGGAGACGTACCGGCTGCAGCGGCGCGGTACCCGCGGCGTGCTGGGGATGGGCACCAAAGAAGAGGACTTCGTGCAGCAGGTGTTGACGACGACGAACCACGCGTTCCTGCTGTTCTTCTCCGACCGCGGCAAGGTGTACCGGATGAAGGCGCATGAAGTGCCGGAAGCGGGCCGGACCGCGCGGGGCACGGCCGTCGTCAACCTCCTGGCGATGGCCCAGGGCGAGCGTGTGAACGCGATCATCGCCCTGCGCTCCTTCGAGGACGAAGGCAGCGTGTTTATGGCCACCCGGCGCGGCGTCGTGAAGCGCACTGGCTTGATGGAGTTCATCAACGCCAAGCGCGCAGGCATCTTTGCCATCACCCTGGATCGCGACGACGCGCTGGTGGACGTCAAACTGATGACGAAAGACGTCGAGATCATTCTGGCGACCAAACTCGGTAAAGCGGTGCGTTTCAAGGCCGGCCAGGTCCGCCAGATGGGACGGGGCGCCCGCGGCGTCGCCGGGATCCGTGTCCGCGGAGACGACGAGGTGGTCGGAGTCGCGGATGCCCGCGAGGGGGCCACGCTGCTGTCGGTGACGGAGCTCGGCTACGGCAAGCGCACGCCCCTGGGACAGTATCAGACCAAAGGGCGCGGGGGCATGGGCGTCATCAACGTCAAGGTGACGAAGAAGACCGGCCCGGTGGTCAGCGTCCGAGCAGTCGACGAAGACGATGAGATTCTGGTCGTCACGACCAACGGCGTGTTCAACCGCATGGCCGCCGGTCAGATCTCTGTCCACGGCCGCCAGGCGCAGGGCGTGCACGTGCAGAAACTCGGCGCGAATGAACGCATTGCTGCCGTCGCACGGATTCCGGCGAAGGACTAGACTGCGAGGTGTTCAGCATGTGGCGTAGATTGCTCACAGCCATCGGCGTCATCGGCGCCACCGTGGCTATCCATGAGGGTGCGCATGCCCTCATGGCTGTGCGCAGCGGCGGCAAGGTCAAGGAGATCGGCGTGGGGTTTGGGCCGGTCCTCGCGCGGACCCGGGTCGGCGGCGTCCCTGTCGCGCTGCGCGCCCTCCCGCTGGGAGGGTACGCGGCCATCGACATCGAGCAATTGCCACCGCGCCGGCGGTTTCCGCTGCTCCTGGCCGGTCCGCTGGCCAACATCGCGGTGGGAGCGCAGCTGCTTGCCTGGACCCGGCATCAGCCGCCTGTCCGCATCGGCGGAGGCAGGCCGGTGGGCGTCACCGGATTCCTCGGCACCATGTCCGCGCTGATGGAGGCCGCCGGTCAGGGGCCCGGGGCGGTGCTGCGCCTGGCGGGGGTGGTGAACCTGGGAGTCGGGTTGATGAACTTACTGCCCATCTATCCGCTTGACGGCGGCCACATCGCGATGAGCGCGATGGAGGCGCGCGGAGTTCCAGCGCGGGCGCGCACGGCCTTCGCCAGAATCACCGCGACGATCTTCCTCCTTATTGCGCAGATGGCCATGCTCGGGGACCTGCGCCGACTTCGCCGGCACTGAGCACCATGGCAGTGATCCGCGCCGCCAGGGCTTCCGACGAGGAGCTCTCTCGCACCGTGGGCGGACGCGATGCGGCCCCCCCGGAGTGGCAGGAGTGGGCGGAGGAACCGGGCCACGACATCGTCGCCGAAGAGGACGGCAAGGTCGTGGGTGCCATCCACCTCTCGATCGTCGGCCGGACGGAAGCATGGATGGAGAACCTCAGGGTGCTGCCGGAGTTTCAGGGCCGCGGCCTTGCCGGGCAGCTGGTGCGGGAAGCAGAACACCGCGCCGTGCACTACGGTGCCGCGAAGATACGGACCGCCGTTCCCGCGCACGAGTACGCGGCGCTGGCCGTCGCCCACCGCGGCGGCTACCATCGCGTGCTGCAGTGCGTGGTGCTGGAGTCGCACATGACGGCGGGTCCGCGGCATGTGCCCTACGACGCGCCGGTTGAATCCCCCGACGTCACGGCGGCGCCGGCGGTCGCCGCCTATGCGGGCGGGACGCCGACCCTGCAGAGTTGGGACCAACTCGTGCCCCTGGGGTGGCGATTCCGCCGGCTCGTGCCTGAGTTGATCCGCGGCCTGATCAAGGACACACGCGTGCTGGTGTCCATGCGTGCCGACGCGCTCCGCCCGCGGGCCCGCCGCGGACAGTGGCAGGCCGGCGAACTGCAGGGTGCCGCGGTATTTGTTGAACGGGAGGATGCGGCGGTGATGTCCCTGCTCGACGGAACCGCACCGGCGATCCAGGCACTGTACGGAACGGTGACAGAGCGCTCCGGCCGGCATGGGCTGGCGCGGACGACGGTCTTCGCACCGTCGCCTGACAGCGTCAGCGCCCTGCGGGCCGAACCCTGGACACCGCATCCGTGGTGCCCCGACGGCCTCGTCGTTGTCGAAAAGAGCGTCGCGTCATGACCGAGCTGCTGTACCTCCACGACAGTTACCTGCGGGAGTTCGAAGCCACCGTCACCGCCGTGGACGGGACGGTGGTGGTGCTGGACAGGACGGCATTCTACGCGGGCGGAGGCGGCCAGCCCGCAGATGCGGGGGCGTTGATCTGGAGTGGATCCACGGCCGCGGTGACCGACGCGAAGCGCATCGGGCCTGACGTCGCCCATATCGTCGAGGGACCGCCGCCGCTGATTGGGACAACGGTGCGCGGGGCGCTTGACTGGGACCGCCGGTACGCGATCATGCGCCACCATTCCGCGCTGCATGTGCTGGTCGGCGTCGTGTATCGAATCTTCGGGGCGATGGTGACAGGCGGCGCCATCTACGCCGACCGGGCGAGAATGGACTTCTCCCTCGAGGATCTCAACAAGGAGCGCGTGGCGTCCATCGAGCGGGAAGCGAACCGCGTCATTGGAGAAGGCCACCGCATCCTCGTCCGCTACGTGTCCCGTGAGGAGTATGAGCGCTCGGATCTCACGCGGCTGGCGAAGAACCTGCTGCCGCCGGAGATTCGCGAAGTCCGCGTCGTCGAGATCGAGGGTTTCGATGCCCAGGCCGACGGTGGAACGCACGTCGCCAACACGCTGGAGATTGGACACCTCGCCGTCACCAAAACGGAGAACAAAGGAAAGACGAATCGGCGACTCGAGATCGCGCTCACGGCGGGATCACGGGAGCAGGGAATGAAGCCCTGATCCCGTGACGGCCTGATCCCGCTCTCGCAACACAGCAGGACCTCCCCTTGGAAACGCCAACCCAACAGAGGCAAGAGCACTTCGAGGTTTGCCCTATGCAGTGGCATCCCGCCGGTGACATTCAGGTTCGAATCCGACGGGTGATACGTGCGCTCAGTCTCCAGCACGTCGACCCGGCCCGCGTGCACTGCGTGCGCGTGGTCGGATCCAGGGCCAATGCGCTGGCACGGATCTGGGGACTCCCCCCGGTGTTTCAGGACGCGCTCAAACTCAAACCCCACTACGTCATCGAGTTCATGGTCCCGGCGTTCGACCGCCTGGCCCGGGCCGAACAAGACCGTGTCCTCATCCATGAACTGCTGCACATCCCCCGGACGTTCAGCGGCGGCATCCGCCCGGAGCAGTCGCCGTCGCTGTCCATCAACAACCGTACGGTAGAGCGCTACTACCGCCAGTACCTGGCGGCGATGAAGCGGCGCGCCCCGCGACGCTGATCCCAACTCACTCAACTGACACAATCCACACGACCCACACAACTCAAACCAGCCTCTCCGTTGAGGCGGGTCATTGTGTCGGTGGTGTCAGTTGTGTAGGTTGTGTAGGTAGATGGGTATCGACGGCCGGACGAAAATCGTCGCCATCCTGGGCGATCCGGTGGCGCATTCGCTGTCGCCGCAGATGCACAACGCGGCGTTTGCGGCGGCGGGACTGAACTGGCGGTACGTGCCGTTCCGCGTCCCCAAGGCCGACCTGCGGGCGGCCCTGCGCGGCCTGGGCGCGCTCGGAGTCGTCGGATGCAACATCACCATCCCCCACAAGGAAGCCGCGGCGTCGGACGTTGACGAACTTGATCCTGTGGCGGCCCGGATCGGGGCGGTGAACACCGTGCGCGTCGCCGGCGGCCGGCTGCAGGGGTTTAACACCGACGCACCGGGAGTCCGTGACGCCCTGAGCAGGGATGGGCGCGCGGCCCTGGATGGATGCACCTGCGTCATCGCCGGCGCGGGAGGCGGTGCGCGTGCGGCGGCCAGTGCCCTTGCCGGCACCGCGAAGCGCCTGACGATTTTGAACCGTACCGAATCTCGCGCCCGCGGCCTCGCGCAGATGCTTGCCGCCGCCCACCCGACGGGCGATTTTCGCACCGGCGATCTATCTTCCGAAAGCATCACGGCCGCGCTCGACGGCGCCGACGTATTCGTCCACGCCACGAGCGCGACGATGTCCGCGGCGATGGGCGGCGGTGGGGGCCGCGCGGAGTGGCTGACGCCGCTGGGACAGTCGTTGCGGCCGGGCTGCGTCGTCCTCGACATGGTCTACACGCCGGTGTGGACCGATCTCCTGGCGGCGGCGAAGGAGGCCGGCGCGACGCCGGTGAGCGGCCTGGCGCTGCTGGTCTACCAGGGCGCACGGAGTTTCGAATTGTGGACGGGACAGCCCGCTCCGGTTGACGTCATGCGCAAGGCCGTCGGACTATGACGCTGCGGTTCCTTACGGCGGGCGAGTCGCACGGACGCGCGCTCCTGGCGATCGTGGATGGGATTCCGGCCGGCTTAGCGCTCGACGAAGACGACATCAACACGCAGATGCAACGGCGGCAGCTCGGCTACGGGCGCAGCGTCCGGATGAAACTCGAGACCGACCGCGCCGAACTCGTTGCCGGCGTGATCCACGGCGAGACGATCGGCGGACCCGTCGGGCTGCGCATTGAGAACCGCGACGTTCGCGTGGACGAACCCGAGCTCACCCGGCCGCGCCCGGGCCACGCCGATCTGGTCGGCGCGATGAAGTTCGGATTCAGCGATGTACGCCGGGCCCTGGAACGCGCCAGCGCCCGGGAAACGGCGGCCCGCGTGGCGGTCGGGGCGGTCTGCCGGCGGCTGCTGGGTGAGTTCGGCGTGCAGGTCTTCAGCCACGTCCCCGAGATCGGCGGCGTGGCGATCGGCCGCCGGCCCCCACGGTGGGAAGACATCCCGCCCATCGCCGAAGAGTCCGAACTGCGATGCGTCGACGCCGAAGCGGAGACGGCGATGCGCGAACTGATCGATGATGCGAAGCGACGCGGGGATACCCTCGGCGGTGTCTTCGAGGTCGTCGCGTTGGGTGTGCCCCCCGGGCTGGGCAGTTACACGCACTGGGACCGCAAGCTCGACGGACGCCTGGCGCAGGCGGTGATGTCGATTCACGCCGTCAAAGGCGTCGAGATCGGGAGCGGATTCGCGATTGCCCGCACGCCCGGGTCGTCGGCGCACGACGAGATCCTCTGGTCGTCGGAGCAGGGCTTCTATCGGGACACCAACCGCGCCGGCGGAACGGAAGGCGGCGTCACCACCGGTGAGCCGGTCGTCGTCCGGGGAGCAATGAAGCCGCTGTCCACGTTGATGTCGCCGCTGCGCTCCATAGACATCAGGACCAAAGAACCCGTGAGCGGCGCGGTCGTCCGGAGCGACGTCACGGCCGTGCCCGCCGCGGGCGTCGTCGGCGAAGCGATGGTCGCGTTCGTGCTGGCGGAGGCTTTTCTGGAGAAGTTCGGCGGCGATGCGGTTGCCGACATCAGAGTTGCCTACGACGCGTACATGCGGCGGCTTCGGGAGATGTGAGAAACGTCGTTCTGATTGGGTTCATGGGCACGGGCAAGAGCGAGGTCGGCCGCCTGCTGGCCCGCCGGCTCGGCTGGCGGTTCGTCGATACCGACCGCCAGGTGGAACTGCGCGAGGGTGCCTCGGTCGCGCAGATTTTCGCCCGCCACGGAGAAGCGTACTTCCGCACCGCCGAGGCGAAGGCCGTCGCCAAGGTCGCGGCCGGCCAAGATACCGTCATCTCCACCGGCGGCGGCGTGGTGTTGCGGCCCGAGAACATGCTCCACCTCCGCCGGCACAGCTGGATCATCTCCTTGACCGCCCCCGTGGAAGTGATCCTCAGCCGGCTGGGAGAGGCGGAAGGGCGCCCGCTGCTGCGCTCCGCATCCACCGGTGCAGGGCAGCGGACCAGCCGTGGCCGCGCGCTGCGGAAGGCCGACATGCGCCAGACCGTGACGCGGCTGCTGTCCGAACGGCGGCCGCTCTACCGCGACGCCGATTTGATCCTCGACGTCTCAGCCACCGCCCCTGCGCGCGCCGTGGATGCCATCGTGGCCTTCCTGGGCCGCCGCGAGCGGCAGATCATCCCGGTCCGCCTGGATGACCGTGCATACACCATCTATGTGGGCGACGGCATTCTCCCGCTGCTGCCGGCGGATCTCGGCGCCCTCGAAGCCGGGGCGCAGGTGGCCGTCGTGTCGCACCGGCCGCTGCTGCGCACGGTGGGGCAACGGCTCGCGGCCGCGCTGGCCGCGTGGGAATTCGACCCGCTGACCCTCGATGTTCCGACCGGCGAGGGGGCGAAGAGTCTGGCCGTGGTCTCGCAGTTGTGCACGAAACTGGCCCGCGCCCGTTTCGACCGCAACAGCACCCTCGTCGCCCTCGGCGGAGGAGTCGTCGGCGACCTGGGTGGATTCGTCGCCGCGACGTACATGCGCGGCATCCGGCTGGTTCAGGTGCCGACCACCCTGCTGGCGATGGTCGACAGCAGTATCGGAGGGAAGACCGGCGTCAATCACGCCGGCGTGAAGAACCTGGTCGGCGCCTTCTACCAGCCCGCCGAGGTCCTGGCCGATGTGCGGCTGTTGTCAACGCTGCCGGCGCGCGAACTGCGCAGCGGCCTCGCCGAGGTGATCAAAACGGCGGTCATCGGGGATCCTTTCCTGTTTGAGTTCCTGGAGCGGGAAGTCGATGCCGTGCTGGCCCGTGAGCCGCGCGCGCTGGCCGAAGTGATCACCCACTGTGCGGCCTACAAAGCCCGGATCGTGGAACTGGACGAACGCGAACGCCGCCAGCGCATGATCCTCAACTACGGCCACACGATCGGCCACGCCGTTGAGGCGGCGGCGGGACTCGGGCGGCTCACGCACGGGGAGGCGGTCGCGATCGGCATGGCGCTGGAGGCGCATGTGGCCCAGCGCCTGGGGCTGGTCCCCCCGGCGACCGTCCAGCGGCAGAACGATCTGCTGCAGCGGGCCGGCCTGCCGGTGGTCACGCCGCGGGTCAACCCGCGTCTGCTGTGGCGCGCGATGGCGCTGGACAAGAAGATGCGCAACGGCATGGTCCGCTTCCCACTCCTCAAAGGCATCGGTGAAGTGCTGCTCGAACAGGAAGTGCCTGAGGTGCTGCTGCGGGAGGTGCTGAGTGGCACGCGTGCTGGTCGTCTTCGGGCCTAATCTCAACCTGCTCGGCGAGCGGGAACCCGCCGTCTACGGGACCGGCACCCTGGAGGACATCATGGGCGCCGCGGCGGCGCTCGGCCGGACCGAAGGGGTCGAGGTGGACTTCTTCCAGTCCAACAGTGAGGGCGCGATTATCGACCGGCTGCATGAGGCCCGGCACACCCATCACGCCGTCGTCCTCAATCCCGGGGCGCTGGCCCACTACAGTTACGCGCTTCGCGATGCGATCGCGGGGATTGCGATCCCGGTGGTCGAGGTGCATATGACCAACGTGACGGCGCGCGAGTCGTTCCGGGCGGTCTCAGTCACTTCACCCGTGTGCCGCGGCGTGATCTTCGGGTTGGGCGCGGACAGCTTTCTGCTCGGTCTTCGGGCGGCGGTGGCACTCACGAAGCCCGAAGCCCGAAGCCCGAAATCCAGGAGGTGACGGGTGCACGTCCGGGGGATCCGCGGGGCGACAACAGCGGCGGCGGACACCGAAGAGGAGATCCTCGCCGCCACGCGTGAGCTGCTGGAGCAGATGGTCGCGGAAAACGATGCGGAACCGGATGAGATCGCGGCCATCCTGTTCACGGCGACGCCCGATCTGACCTCCGCATTTCCCGCCGAGGCCGCCCGCCAGCTGGAGTGGACGGCCGTTCCGCTGATGTCGGCTCCCGAGATCAAGGTCCCGGGGGCGCTGCCGCGCTGCATTCGGGTCCTCATGCTGTGGAACTCCACCCGCACGCCGGAACAGGTCCAGCACGTCTACCTGCGCGATGCCGCGGTGCTGCGGCCTGATCTCAAGACACGTTGAACCAGCGGCACTCACACAACTCACACAACCGACATAACTCACACAATTGACTACGGGAGGCATTGGGATTGGGCGCAGGTAATTGTGTAGGTTGAGTGAGTGGTGTGAGTCGTGTGAGTTGAGAGTGATGGACGTCACAGTAGAACCAGCCAGGACGCTCCGCGGCACCATCACGGTTCCGGGCGACAAGTCGATCTCGCATCGGGCGGCGATGCTGGGGACCATCGCCCGCGGCACGACGGTCATCTCGAATTTCCTGTGGGCCGATGACTGCCGGTCGACGCTCTCGTGCCTGCGGGCTCTGGGCGCAGAGATCCTCGAGAGGGATGGAAGCCTGGTCGTCCACGGCCGCGGGCCGAGGCTGCAGGAGCCTGCCGGCGTTCTTGACGCCGGGAACTCCGGAACCACCGCCCGTCTGCTGTCGGGCATCCTTGCCGGCCAGCCGTTTGCGGCAGAGATCACCGGAGACGAATCGCTGCGGACCCGTCCGATGGAACGGGTCGCCGAACCGCTTCGCGCCATGGGAGCAGGCGTGGACACGCGCGGCGGGCGGCTGCCGCTGCGGGTGCGGGGCGGGAGCCTGCAGGGCATCACCTATGCGCCTCCGGTCCCCAGCGCTCAGGTCAAATCCGCCGTCCTGCTGGCGGGACTCTTTGCCGGCGGGGAAACGACGGTGATCGAGCAGGTGCCGACGCGGGACCATACCGAGCGGATGCTTGAAGTCTTTGGTGCCCCGGTCACGGCGCGACCTGGGCAGGTCTCCGTGCGCCGCAGTCCGCTGCAGGCTGTTCCCGTGTCCATCCCCGGAGACATTTCCTCGGCCGCGTTCGTGCTGGCCGCGGCGGCCGTGCTGCCGGGCTCCGAGGTGACCGTGACGGAGGTCGGCCTCAATCCCACGCGCACCGGGGTGCTCGACGTGCTGCGTGCGATGGGCGCGGATGTGACCGTACGCCAGGATGACGTGTGGAGCGGCGAGCCGGTCGGGACGATCACCGTCCGTGGCGGCGAGCTGCGCGGCACCTCTATTACAGGATCGCTGACCGCCCGTGTGCTCGACGAACTGCCCGTGTTATGCGTCGTAGCCACTGCGGCGGCGGGGACGACAGAAGTCGCCGATGCCGCTGAATTGCGCGTGAAAGAGTCCGACCGCATCGGCGCCCTCGCCGAAGCGCTGAGGTCCCTCGGCGGTGAAGCCGAAGAGCGCCCGGACGGCCTGATCGTCTACGGCAGCCGTCTGCGCGGCGGCCGCGTCAGCAGCCGCGGGGATCACCGGCTCGCGATGGCGCTGGCCATCGCCGGTCTGCTGGCGTCCGGTCCGGTGATCGTGGACGCCAGCGAAGCCGTGGAGGTATCCTTTCCGGGATTTTTCCGCACGCTGGCGGCGCTGACAGGAGCGGGCGTGAGCGGATGACCGACGCGGGCGCGGTGCAGGGCGCCGCGGATCGGATCCGCGCGAACATTGAACGGGTGCTCGTGGGGAAGCGCGAGGTGGTGGACCTCGCGGTGGTGGCAGTGCTGTGCGAGGGTCACCTGCTGATCGAGGATGTTCCCGGCATCGGGAAGACCATGCTCGCGAAAACGCTGGCACGGTCGCTGGGGTGCCAGTTCCGGCGCCTCCAGTGCACGCCCGACCTGCTGCCCACCGACGTCACCGGCATGCATTTCTTCAACCAGAAAACCCAGGAGTTCGAGTTTCGCGCCGGTCCTGTCTTCACGAACATCCTGCTGGCCGATGAGATCAACCGCGCGACGCCGCGGACGCAGGCCGCCCTGCTGGAGTGTATGGAGGAGCGCCAGGTCACCCTTGAGACCGGGACGCTGTCCCTCGGAAAGCCCTTCATGGTGATCGCCACACAGAATCCGATCGAACTGCAGGGCACGTTTCCCCTGCCGGAGGCCCAGCTGGACCGGTTCCTCCTGCAGCTGCCGGTGGGGTACCCCGGCGAGGCGGACGAAGTCGAAATCCTCCACCGGTTCCGGTCGGACAACCCCCTGGACGACCTCGGTGCGGTCACCGGAGCCGACGAGGTCGTCGCCATGCAGCGGGCCGTGCGCGGCGTGCACGTCAGCCCGGCCGTGGAAGGCTACATCGTCGATCTCGTGCGCGCAACGCGTGCGCATCCCGAAATTGACCTCGGCGCGAGCCCGCGGGGGAGCCTCGGACTCTATCGAACGTCGCAGGCGCTGGCGGCGATTCACGGGCGCGGGCACGTGCTGCCCGATGACGTGAAAGCGATGGTGCCGTACGTCCTGCCGCACCGCATGATGACGACCTCGCAGGCCCGGCTGCGCGAGCGCGGTGCCCGCGAGATCGCCGTGGAAATTCTTCGAAGCGTACCGGCGCCGGTGGAAGCGGAGTGACCGGTTTCCGGTAGTCGGCATGTACAGTCAGGGCTGGCTGCTGGTAGGCTCGCTCCTCCTCCTCGTCGCCGTGTTCACCCGGCAGGCGGTCGCGTTCTTGCTGGGTCTGGCCGTGTTCCTCAGCGCGGGGGCGTCGTACCTGTGGGACCGGTTCTGCCTGGCGCGTGTGGAGTACCGGCGCACGTTCACCCCGCGCCGAGCCTTCTACGGCGAAACGGTCACCCTCACGATGGAGCTCACCAACCGCAAGATCCTTCCCCTCGCGTGGCTGGAAGTCGTGGACGAACTCCCCGGAGAACTGGTCCCGTTGAGCGGCCGGGTGATCCCAAGCGTGCGCCAGCGCCGCCAGCACCTCGTGAACATGTTCACGCTGCGGTGGTACGAGCGCGTGCGGCGGCGGTTTGTGCTGCGGTGCGACGCCCGCGGGTACTTTCCGCTCGGTCCGGCGCGGCTGCGGTCCGGCGATATTTTCGGCTTCACGATCCGCGGCAAAGACGTTGAACACGTCGATCATCTGCTGGTGTATCCGCGGATCGTGCCGCTCAGCGCGCTGGGCCTGCCCGCGCTGTACCCGATCGGGGACACCACGATGCCGCGGCATCTGCTGGAAGATCCGGCGCGCGTGGCCGGCGTACGCCCCTACGCGCCCGGCGATCCGCTGCGGCGCATCCACTGGAAGGTGACGGCGAAATCGGGCGACCTGCGCTCCAAGCAGTATGAGACGACGACCAGCCGCCGGTTGGCCATCTTCTTGAACCTGGATACGCTCGGCCGGTGGGCTGAGTATCGGGGCTTCGTCCGGCCGCTGCTGGAGCTGTTGATGGTCACCGCGGCGTCCGTGGCGAGCTGGGCCGCGGACGGCGGCCACCTCATCGGGTTGTATGCCAACGGCTACCTGCCGCAGGGCCTGCGGTGGGTGCGGATCCCCCCGGCATCGGGCACCCGCACGCTGTCGCTGATTCTGGAGGCCCTGGCCAAACTCTTTGCCACCCCTGTCATGCCGCTGGGCGACCTGCTGCAGCTGGAGGCGCGCACACTCCCGTTTGGGACCACGGCCATCGTTGTCACCGCGGTGGTGGATGACCCGTTGATTGCCGGGATCGATCGATTCCGACAGGCCGGTGGGGGCGTGGTCGTGATTGTCGTCGGCGACGAGGCCCCGGCCGGCGACCTGCCGGTTCCGGTCTACCACGTGCCCTCCGTGCGCGCCTGGCAGGCGATGGACGGGATCTCGCTGCGGCCGGCAGGGACCGCATGACCGACGGCCGCCGCAGTTTCGGGGTCCTGGCGGGCGCACTGCCGCTCGCCGCCGTCGTGATCGAGTTCTGCTGGCTCTATCCCTGGCTGCTGTTTGCCACGGGGATCCTCTACGGCCCGGTACCGACCCCCCTGCTTCCCGCCTGGCCGGCATTCCTGCTGCTCCTCGGCGGCGCGGTCGCCGTCCGGCGGATCGCGGCGATGCCGTGGTCGCTGCCGGCGATCCGGATCACGGTGGTCGGGGCCGGATTCCTGTTGGGGCTGATCGCCGTGAAGACGGCCTACTACTCCGGCTACGCGGTGACAGACCTCCGCTGGGTGGGCGCGCTGCTGGAGGCGGCCCACGACGCGCTGCCGACGGTGCTGGCTCCCGTGGCCGCCGGTGCCGTCGCGGCGCTCCTGTGGTGGCGCGGGGTGGCCCTTGGCGGCCGCGATTTCAGCTACGTCGAGATCGACCGGCTGTTTCGCGGCGGTTTGGCCTGGACCGTCATGTACGTGACGCTGTACGCCATCTATGCCGACACGCGGGCGTTTGCGGTCGCCGCGGATGCCCCGGTATACTTGCTGGCGTTTTTCTCGTTGAGCCTCCTGTCGCTGGCGGTGGCCCGGCTGATCGACCTGTGGACGCAGACGCATGCCGACGAACGGCAGGCCTGGGCCTCCAACCGGCACTGGTTGATGCTGCTGGTCGGCGTCGTGGGGCTGATCGTGCTGGCGGCCGTGCTGTTGTCCGGGGCGATGCCCTCGGACCTGCGTCCCACACTGGGCCGCGTGCTGTCTCCGCTGCTCCCGGTCGTAGAGGTCGTCTTTTACGCGATTTTCGCAATCGCGCTGGTGATTGCCAGGCTGATCCTGTTTATCTGGTCGCGGTTTCCGCGGCGCGGGCCTCAACCGCTCGACGTCCGCACCGACCCGCTCCAGGGATTGCTCCGGGATCTGCAAGAACTTCAACTGGATCCCGGCGTGGTCAGCGGCGCGCGGTGGGGGATGGTGCTGCTGGTCGTCATTCTGCTCTCCCTGCTGATCGCCATCGCCATCGTGCGGACCCGCCGGCGCCGGCGTGGGCCGGAAGAAGATGAACGGGAATCGGTGTGGTCGACGCGGGCGCAGCTGGCAGGCCTGGGCAGCGCGCTGCGTTCATGGTGGGCGCGCCTGCGCCCCGCGCCGGGAAGCGAGGAGCCCACGGACATCGCCGCGATCCGGCAGATCTACCGGGAACTGCTGAGGTGGGCGGCGGCCCACGGTGCAGCCCGCCGGCCTGAGCAGACTCCGTATGAGTTCCTGCCACAACTCCGCACCGCCGCGGCCCCGCAGGGCACCGAAGCCTCCGCGATCACCGAGGTATATGTCGCGGTCCGCTACACGCAACACGAGCCGACGCGCACGGAGGTGGATGAGGCCAGGCGAAACCTGGAGGACATTGTCAACAGACCGCAGGCCGGTCGAGACCCGCAAGGCCCGCGGCCTTGACAACCGTGCTATAATACGCGGTACCAATTGCATACTGCCGAGGACCGGGACGAGTACCCGCTCCGAGAGTTCAGAGAGAGCCGCACGAACGGTGGGAGTGCGGCACCCACAGAGCGGTGAATGGACCCGGGAGGCGCGGATTCGAACGAACTGTGGAGTGAGTTGTGTGAGTTTCCAGTAGAGTCCGCCGGCACGCTCCGCCGTGAAATGGGAGATGAGAGAGCCGGTTGACTTCGTGTAACCGGAATCCGGGTGGTACCGCGGGAGACGTTGGACCTCTCGCCCCAAATGGGGTGAGGGGTTTTTTGTTTCGGGAGGGTCCGAGATGATCGTGGTCATGGAAGCACACGCGGGACGCGAGCAGATCAACGCCGTCGTGAAGAAAATTCAGGACGCGGGGCTGGGCAGCCACCTGTCGGCCGGCGTCGAGCGGACGATTATCGGCGTCGTCGGCGACAGCCACACGAAGGAACTGCTCCGCCAATCCCTGGAGGCCATGCCGGCCGTCGAGCGCGTCGTCATCATCCTGCAGCCCTTCAAGCTGGTCGGCCGCGATTTCAGACCGCAGGACAGCGTCATCGATGTTGACGGCGTCCGCTTCGGGGACGGATCGGTCACCGTGATCGCCGGTCCCTGCTCGGTGGAGAGCCGTGAGCAGATCATCGAGACGGCCCGGCTGGTCAAGGCGGCCGGCGCCGCGATGCTCCGGGGCGGCGCGTTCAAGCCGCGTACGTCTCCCTATTCGTTCCAGGGTCTCGAGGAAGAGGGGCTGCGCCTGCTGGCGGAAGCGCGCGCCGAGACCGGCCTGCCGGTGGTGACCGAGGCGATGGATGTCAGTCAGTTGATGCTCGTCATCAAGTACGCCGACATGATCCAGATCGGGGCCCGCAACATGCAGAACTACACGCTGCTGCGCGAGGTCGGCCGCACCAAGTATCCAGTGCTCCTCAAACGCGGTCCCAGCGCCACGATTCAAGAATTGCTGCTGGCCGCCGAGTACATCATGAACGAGGGGAATTACAACGTCGTCCTGTGCGAGCGCGGCATCCGCGGATTCGACAACGAAACGCGCTACCTGCTCGACATCGCCGCGGTTCCCGTGATCAAGGGCCTCTCACACCTGCCGGTTGTGGTCGACCCCAGCCAGGGCACGGGGAAGTCGAAGTTCGTGACGCCGATGGCGCTGGCAGGGGTGTCCGCCGGCGCGGACGGGCTCATCGTCGAGGTACACCCCGATCCCGCGAAAGCCCTCAGCGACGGGCCGCAGCAGCTCACGCCAGAACACTTCGCGCAGTTGATGGGGACGCTCGGCCCGCTGGCGGCGGCGCTGGGACGGCGGGTCCAGACGTCGGCGGCGATGCGGCAATGACAGAGCAGATTCGCACCGTAGGCATCGTGGGAGTGGGATTGATCGGCGCCTCGCTGGGGATGGCGCTGCGGGCCCGACGGATCGCCGACCGCGTCGTCGGGATGGACACCGATCCGCGGGCGCTGGACGCCGCCCGCCGGCGGGGGGCGATCGACGATTCCGTGGAGCTGGATCGGGCCGGTGAGGTTGACCTGCTGGTCGTCGCGGTTCCACCTGCCGCGGTGGTCGGCGTGGCGCTGCACGCCGCCGAAACGATGCGGCCCGGCAGCATCCTGATCGACGTGGCGAGCACGAAAGGACAGATCGTGAAAGAGCTGGACGGACGGCTCCCATCCGGCATCCGGTACGTCGGCGGGCACCCGATGGCCGGGTCCGCCGGACAGGGAGCCGACGCCGCCGATCCGAGCCTGCTGACCGGCCGTCCATTCCTGCTGACCCCGACGGGCCACACCGATCCCGACGCCCTGCAGGCGATGCGGACCCTCGTGCAGCGCCTGGGCATGCACCCGATCCTGCTGACCCCGGGGGATCACGATGAACTGGTCGCCCAGATCAGCCACGTGCCCTACCTGGTTGCCGTGGCCGCGGTGAACGCGGCGGCAGCGGATGCGCTGCCCCTGCATGGGCCCGCCTTTACCGACCTGGCCCGGGTCGCGGGCAGTTCCGTCGACCTGTGGGTCCAGATCTGCGGCGGAAACACGGCGGCGATCACTCGCGCGCTGGCCGCGGTGAGGCGGGAGCTCGACCGCCTGGAACAGGCCCTGGCAGAAGAGACGTCCCTGCGGCCCGTCCTCGAGTCGGCGCGCCGGAGAGCCCATGCCCTGGACCCTGGCGAGGTAAGTGGGATACGGAAGGAGCCGACGTAGATGGCGGGGACGCTGGATATCGCACCGTCGAAGACCGAGTTCCTGAGCCGGACGCGATCGGGCAACTTAGTCCCGGTGTCGTACGAATTGCCGGCAGACTTAGAGACGCCGATCTCGGTATTTCTCAAACTGCGCGGTGACGGAGACGCGTTTCTGCTGGAGAGCGTCGAAGGCGGAGAGCGGGTGGGACGGTACTCGTTCATCGGCGCCGGCCCGATGATGCGGGTCATCGCGCGGGGCACCGACGTCGAGATCCGGGAGGATGACCGGGTCGAACGGATCACGGGAGATGTCCTGGAGGTGACCCGCTCGATCCTGCGGCGGCATCAGGTGGTGGTGGATCCGACGCTGCCGCGCTTCTCCGGCGGCGCCGTGGGGTACTTCGGCTATGACCTGGTGCGGTCGTGGGAACGCCTGCCCCATCCCCCCGCAGACGATCTGGGCCTGCCGACCTGCTATCTCGTCGTGGCCGACACAGTCGTCATCTTCGACCATCTGCGGCACACGATGAAGATTGTCGCCAACGCTCCAGTCGGCGGCGACGGCGGCGTGTCCTACCGCCGGGCCGTGGAGAAGGTCGAACAGCTCTACAACCGGCTGCGGACGCCGCTGCTGCCACCCAACGGCGCCGGCCGGGTGGAGCCCGTCGCCGACTCGGACATGCCGGTCGCGGATTTCCTCAGCGCGGTCGAGCGGGCCAAGGAGTATATCCGGGCCGGAGACATCTTCCAGGTGGTGCTCTCGCGGCGGTTTTCGATGGGACTGGACGGCGTCGACGCCCTCGACATCTACCGGGCCCTGCGCACGGTGAACCCGTCGCCGTACATGTTCTTCTTGGATTTCGAAGGGGTGAAGATCGTCGGCTCGTCACCGGAACTCCTGGTGCGCCTGGACGGGGGCGTCGTAGAGACGCGCCCGCTGGCCGGCACGCGGCCCCGCGGCGCGACCGATGCCGATGACCTGACGATGGAGGCGCAGCTGCTGGCGGATGAAAAGGAGCGGGCCGAGCACGTCATGCTGGTGGATCTCGGACGCAACGACGTCGGCCGGGTCTGCGACTACGGCACCGTGCGCGTGACGGAGTTGATGAGCATCGAGCGTTTCTCGCACGTGATGCACATCGTCTCCGACGTGCAGGGGCGGCTGCGGGCCGGGCTCGATGCGTTCGACGTGCTGCGGGGGTGTTTTCCCGCCGGCACCGTCACGGGCGCACCCAAAGTGCGGGCGATGGAGATCATCGACGAGCTCGAACCGCGGGCGCGGGGCCCGTACGCCGGCGCGGTAGGGTACGTGGGATTCTCCGGCAACATGGACACGGCCATCACGATCCGAACGATCGTCGTCGCCGGCGACCGGGCGTATGTCCAGGCCGGCGCGGGCATCGTCGCCGATTCCGTTCCGGAGCGCGAGTACGTGGAGACGGTGAACAAGGCGAAGGCGCTCGTGAGAGCGATTGAACGGGTGGGCAGAAGCCGGGTGACGTCATGATTGTCGTCATCGACAATTACGATTCGTTCACGTACAACCTCGTCCAGTATCTCGGTGAGATGACCGGCGACGTGCGGGTATTCCGCAACGACCAGATCAGCGTAGAGGACGTGCAGGCCTTGCGGCCCCAGGCCGTGGTGCTCTCCCCCGGGCCCTGTACGCCGGCGGAGGCGGGCATTTCCAACGAGCTCATCACGACCCTGGCCGGCCGCGTGCCGGTCCTGGGTGTGTGCCTTGGCCATCAGTGTATCGGGGCGGCATTTGGAGGCCGCGTCGTGCGGGCGAGCGAGCCGGTGCACGGCAAGACCTCAGAGGTCCGCCACGACGGCCGGACCATCTACGAAGATCTGCCCAACCCGCTGGTCGGTACCCGCTATCACTCGCTCATTGTCGAGCGGCAGTCGCTGCCCGATTCGCTTGAGGTCTCCGCTGATCTGGCGGACGGCACGATCATGGGCCTGCGTCACCGCGAGGCGCTGGTGGAGGGGGTGCAATTCCATCCGGAATCGGTGTTGACCGCGCCCGGGAAGCAGTTGCTGCGCAACTTTCTGCGGCTCGCGGGGGTGGAGGCGACGTGACGGAGGACGCAGGCGCCAACGTGTCAGTCAAAGATGCGCTGAAGAAAGTGGTCGCTCAGGACGACCTCACGGAAGGCGAGGCGCACGCCGCGATGGGCGAGATCATGGACGGCGCCGCCACGCCCGCGCAGATTGCCGCGCTGATCACCGCGCTCCGGATGAAGGGGGAGACCGTGGCGGAGATCGCGGGGTTTGCACGCGCGATGCGGGAGCGGGCCCAGCGGATCACGCCCACCGCCGACGTGCTGATCGACGTCGTCGGCACCGGCGGAGACCGGTTGAGCACGTTCAATATCTCGACGACGACGGCGTTCGTGGTCGCCGCGGCCGGCGGGTACGTGGCCAAGCACGGGAACCGGGCCGTCTCCCGGCAGTCCGGGGCCGCCGACGTGCTGGAAGCACTGGGCGTGCAGATCCAGGTCGCGCCCGACGTCGTCCGCCGTTCCATCGAGGACATCGGCATCGGGTTCATGTTCGCCCCGATCTACCACGCGGCGATGAAGCACGCCGTCGGGCCGCGGAAGGAGATCGGCATCCGGACCGTCTTCAACATCCTGGGGCCGCTGACCAATCCCGCCAACGCCGGCTATCTGGTCGTGGGCGCCTACGATCCCGCGCTCACGGCGATCATGGCCGAAGTGCTGGGGGAGATGGGGGCCCGCCGCGCGTTCGTGGTGCATGGACTCGACGGGCTGGACGAGGTGTCGACCGTGGGGCCGACGCAGGTATCCGAACTGCGCGGCGGACAGGTGCGGACCTACACGCTGACCCCGGAGGACCTGGGACTGTCGCAGGCCGCCCCCGCCGCGATTGCCGGGGGCACCCCCGCCGACAATGCGGCGGTGACGACCGCGGTGTTGCGCGGCGAGGCGGGGGCGCGCCGGGACATCATTCTGGCGAACGCCGCCGCGGCGCTCGTGGCCGCGGACATCGCTGATGACTGGCGCGCCGGTGTCGAACTGGCGAAGCGGGCCATCGACACAGGCGCGGCATACGAGAAGCTCGAGGCGCTGAGGGCGCATACGAAAGCTGCACAAGCGTGATTCTCGACGAGATTCTTACTCACAAGAGGGCGGAGGTTGCGGCGCGGAAGGGCCAGGTTCATCCGCGCGATGTCGCCGCGGCCGCGAAGGATGCGCCGCCGCCGCCATCCTTCAGGCGGGCGATCGCCGGACCCGGACTATCGTTCATCGCCGAGATCAAAGGATCGTCCCCGTCGGCGGGGACGATCCGGAACGGCGTTGATGCGGTCGCCGTAGCGCGCGCCTACGAGGCCGGGGGCGCGGCGGCCCTCTCCGTACTGACGGACGCCCGGTACTTCGGGGGATCGTGGGAATCGCTGCACGACGTGTCCCGCGGCAGCGGCCTGCCGGTGTTGTGCAAGGAGTTCGTCGTCGACGCCTACCAGATCGACGAAGCGCGCGCGACCGGGGCGGCGGCGGTGCTGCTCATCGCATCCGTACTCGAGGCCGGCCGGCTGGCCGACTTTCTGGGTCACGCCGCGGGGTGGGGGCTCGCGGCGCTGGTGGAGGTGCACACGTCCGATGAGACGGCCGCCGCCGTGGACGCCGGCGCCGACATCGTGGGCATCAACAACCGGGACCTGAGGACGCTGCGGGTGGATCTGGACACGACCGCGCGGCTGCGGCCGCTGATTCCGGCGGGCGTGCTGGTCGTCAGTGAGAGCGGGTTCGAGCGCCGGGCCCAGGTCGAGCAGGCGGAGCGGCTCGGCGTGGACGCTGTCCTGATCGGGACCGCGCTCATGGCGAGTCCGGATCCCGCGGCGAAACTTCGTGAACTGAGGGGGATGTGATGCAGAAAGTTCAACCACAGGTACAACGGCTGGACACCGCGCCGCGGCGGACCCGGGTGTTCTCCGGCATTCAGCCGACCGGGGTGATCCACCTGGGCAACTACGTCGGCGCGATCCGGCAGTGGGCCGAACTGCAGCGGGAGTTCGAGTCGTACTTCTGCATCGTCGATCTCCATGCCATCACGACGGAGTACGAGCCGGCAGAACTCCCGCAGCGGGTGCTGGACGCAGCCGCCGCCAACATCGCCGCCGGGATCGATCCGGCGCGATCAGTGCTGTTCGTGCAATCGCACGTGCCTGAACATAGTGAACTGGCATGGCTGTTGAACGTCATCACGCCGCTGGGCCAGCTCGAGCGGATGACGCAGTTTAAGGAGAAAGGCCGCCGGGCACGGCACGGGGTGATGGCCGGGCTGCTCAACTATCCGGTGCTGATGGCGGCCGACGTGCTGCTCTACAAGGCGTCGGTCGTTCCGGTCGGGGACGATCAGGTGCAGCACGTGGAGCTCATGCGCGACGTCGCCGAGCGCTTCAACAAGCAGTTCGGCGAGACGTTCCCAATCCCGGAGGTCCGGCTGACCAAAGGGGCGCGGGTCATGGCGCTCAACGATCCGGCAAAGAAGATGAGCAAGAGTGTTCCCGGCAGCTACATCGCGCTCGTTGAGCCCGAAGACCAGATCCGCAGGAAGGTGAAGACCGCGGTGACGGATCCCGGCCCGCCGGCACGGGGATCGCGGTTGGACGACGCCACGGCCGGCGTCGCCAACCTGTTCACCCTGCTGGACGTCTTCGCACCGTCCCGGTACCCGGAGTTCGTGGACGCATACCAGACGGGCACGATCCGGTACAGCGACATGAAGCAGGTGCTGGCCGACGCGATGGTGGAGCGGTTCGCGCCCATCCGGGCGCGCTATGCGGAATTGATCGCACGGCCCGACACGCTGCGCGACACGCTCGCCGACGGGGCCGCCCGCGCGCGTCCGGTGGCGCAGCAGACGCTGGCGGAAGCGCAGCAGAAGATGGGGGTGCGATGAAAGTGACCTTGGTGTCGTTGCGAGCGAAGCGAAGCAATCTCAGCGCTGGGATTGCTTCGTCGCTCACGCTCCTCGCAATGACTGAAGAAGGCAATGGTTAGAGTCAAGATCTGCGGAATTTCAGAAGTCGAACATGCCCTGGCTGCGGCCGAGGCCGGCGCCGACGCCATCGGGCTGGTCTTCGCGCCCAGCCGGCGGCGAGTTTCGCTGGAACAGGCGCAGCAGATCGCTGCGGCGCTGCCTCCGTTTATCGCCAAGATCGGGCTGTTTGTGGATTCCGACGCGGAGACCGTCCGTCACCACGCCGACGCGGTGCGCCTGGACGCGGTGCAGCTCCACGGTGCGGAGGACCCGGACTTCTGCGCCGGGCTGGGACTGCCGGTGATCAAGGCCATCCGGGTCAAAGATGCGTCGTCTCTTGAGGCGATGGGTGACTATCGCGTCAGTGGGTTTCTGCTGGACAGCTTCGATCCCGAAGTCGCCGGGGGCACCGGCCGCCGTTTCAACTGGGATCTGGCCGCCGGCCTGAACGGACGGTACCGGATCATCCTATCGGGTGGCCTCACCCCGGACAACATTGCGGAGGCCATCGCACGCGTGCGGCCGTACGGCGTCGACGTCAGCAGCGGGGTGGAGACGGACGGGCGCAAAGACCCGGCGAAAATTCGGGAGTTTGTGAGACGGGCTCATGAAACCAGTAAGCAGTAGGCAGTATGCAGTAGGCAGCCAAGACGATCGGATTAGTCGTTCCTGCGTACTGCCTACTGCTTACTGCCTACTCGTAACCACATGCGGTGATGCAGCGCTGGTGTGCGATGAGTAACGGGATCAAAAAGGGTCGCTTTGGAAAATACGGCGGCCGCTACGTGCCCGAGACACTGATCCCGGCCCTCGACGAACTGGAGGCCGCGTACGCGCAGTACTCGCACGATGAGGCGTTTCAGAGCGAGCTCGGGTACTACCTGACCGAGTATTGCGGAAGGCCGACGCCCCTGTACTTTGCCCGCCGGTTGAGCGAGACACTCGGGGGCGCGCGCATTTACCTCAAGCGAGAAGACCTGCTGCACACCGGCGCGCATAAGATCAACAACACGCTGGGGCAGGTCCTGCTGGCGCGCCGGATGGGCAAGCGCCGCGTCATCGCCGAGACCGGCGCCGGGCAGCACGGGGTGGCGACCGCTACGGCCGCGGCGTTGTTCGGGCTGGACTGCGACGTCTACATGGGGTCGGAAGACATGGCGCGTCAGGAGCTCAACGTGTTCCGGATGCGCCTGCTGGGCGCGCGGGTCATCGAGGTCGACAGCGGCAGCCGGACGCTCAAAGACGCGATCAACGAGGCGCTGCGGGATTGGGTCACCAACGTGCGCACGACGTTCTACGTCATCGGATCCGTCGTCGGGCCCCACCCGTACCCGACGCTGGTGCGCGACTTCCAGTCGGTCATCGGGCGCGAAGCCAGAGCGCAGGCGCTCGACGCGACCGGCCGGCTGCCCGACTGCCTGGTGGCGTGCGTCGGCGGCGGCAGCAACGCGATGGGGTTGTTCTACCCGTTCAAAGACGACGCGGCGGTCCGAATGGTCGGCGTCGAAGCGGGGGGTATGGGCCTGTCACCGGGACACCATGCCGCGACGCTGGTCGCGGGGGTGCCCGGTGTGCTGCACGGGGCATACTCCTACCTCCTGCAGGATGAGGCCGGGCAGGTGATCGAGACGCACTCGGTGTCCGCCGGGCTCGACTACCCCGGTGTCGGCCCTGAGCACAGTCTATTCAAAGACGACGGACGGGCCGAGTACGTCGCGGTCAGCGATGAGGAGGCGCTGGCCGGGTTCCGGATGCTGGCGGAAACCGAAGGCATCATCCCCGCCCTCGAACCCGCGCATGCGGTCGCGTATCTCCGGACTCTGGCGCCCGCGCTGGGAGAGGATCGCACAATCATCCTCGGTCTGTCCGGCCGCGGCGACAAAGACGTCCAGCACGTGTCGCGTATCATGGGGCCCGGATATCAGACACATGAGCCGCATTGAGAGTACGTTTACCAGACTGCGGGCGGCTGGCCGGCGCGCATTTATCCCGTTTATCGTCGCCGGTGATCCCACTCTCGCGGCGACGGAGCAGGCGGCCCAGGCGCTGGCGCGTGCCGGCGCGGACCTCCTCGAACTCGGCGTTCCGTTTTCTGATCCCATCGCCGATGGTCCGATCAACCAGCGCGCCGCGCATCGCGCGCTGCTGCAAGGAATCACCGTGACCGACGTGTTGGACCTGGCCCGGCGCCTGGGACCCGCACTGGAAATTCCCGTCGTGCTCCTGTCGTACTTCAACCCGATCCTCCGCTATGGTCGGGATCGATTCTGTCACGATGCTGCTGGAGCAGGGGTCGACGGGATCGTCGTGCCTGACCTGCCCCCGGACGAAGCAGGCGAACTTATTGCGGCGGCGCGCCCAGTGGGCCTGGATACGATCTTTCTCCTGGCACCGACGAGCACCGACGAGCGGATCCGTCTGGTGGCGGACCGGTCTTCAGGTTTCATCTATTGTGTCTCGCTGACCGGGGTCACCGGCGTCCGCGAGCAGCTCTCCGCGGATCTCGAGGCGCTTGTGTCGCGGATCAAGCGGCTGACCGACACGCCCATCTGCGTCGGGTTCGGCGTGTCGACACCGGAACAGGCCCGTCGGGTCGCGCAGATCGCCGACGGCGTGATCGTCGGCAGCGCCCTGGTAGCCGCGCTCGAACAGCGCGATGACGGGATCAGCCGGCTGGCGCAGTTGGCCGGAACACTTCGCGCGGGGATTGACGCCGCGTGATTTCACTGCTCACGTTGTGCTTCATTCATGACGGCCGCCGGGTGCTGTTGATCCACCGGCGCAAGGCGCCGAACGCGGGCCGCTGGGACGGTGTCGGCGGCAAACTCGAGCCCGGGGAAGACCCCTTCGCCGCCTGCCTCCGTGAGGTGTATGAGGAAACGGGCCTGTCCGTGGAGTCTCCGCAGCTGCGGGCTGTGTGGGTGGTCGTCGCGCGGGATACCGGTCAGATCTGGATGCTCTACACGTTCACCGCGCCGGTGCCGGTGGGCGAGCCGGTGGCCTCAGATGAGGGCGATCTCGCGTGGGTCGACCTCGACCGGCTAGACGACCTGCCGGTCATGCCGGACACTCGGCTGGTGCTCCCGCACGTGCTGGGGGCGGCCGACGTGCTGACCATTCGCGAGGATCTGGATACCGACGACATCGACTCGATGTCCCGCCTGGAAATCATCGCTCCCCCCGCACGCACCGCGGTCCTGTTCCAACGCTAGAATTCCACCTGTCATCGCGAGCGCAGCGAAGCGATCCCAGCCTCCGCCGGTGCAGAGATTGCTTCGTCGCTTTGCTCCTCGCAATGACAACTGGTTTCCGAGTATAATCGAGGCCGTTGTGGATTTCGTCATCATCGTCGACCTGATCATCCTGCTCCTGGTTCTGGCGCTTCCGCTGCTGTCCCACCGCGTGGAACGGAACCTCGAGGTGTTCCTGTTCGTGATGGGCCTCCTGTCCGCGCTGGCCGCGGGCGTGCTGTCGCGCGGGCTGGTCCGCGATGCCCTCGTCCATCCCCTGCCGATCACCGCCGCCGTGTTCTTCTCCGGCCTGTTGTTCAAGTGGTTCCGCAGCTCGATCGGGGAAGGGTTGGTGAAACTGCGGCTCGTGCTCCCGATGCGGGTGGTGGTGATCGTGGTGGTGGCCGTGCTGGCCCTGGTGAGCAGCGTCATTACCGTGATCATCGCGTCCCTGGTCCTCGTGGAACTGATCGGGGCCATGCGGTTCCAGCGCGAGGATGAGTCGCGGCTCGTCGTCTTCGCCTGCATGGCGATCGGGTTGGGGGCGGCGCTCACGCCGATCGGCGAACCGCTGTCGACGATTGCGACGGCCAAGCTCGGTCAGGATTTCTGGTTCCTGATGCGGCTGCTGGGACCGCTGGTCGTCCCGGGGATCGTCGTCATCGGCGTCTGGAGCGGGTTTCTCCCACTGCGGTACCATGGGGCCACGCTGGCCGAGGCGGCGTCGGCCGAGACCTACCGCGACGTCGTCGTCCGCGCCGTCAAGGTGTTCGTCTTCATCATGGCCCTGACGCTGCTGGGCGAGGGGTTCAAGCCGGTCATCGACCGCTACATCATCGCGCTCGACGCGCGGCTGCTGTACTGGATCAACATGGTGTCGGCGATCCTCGACAACGCCACCCTGACCGCGGCGGAGATCAGCCCACAGATGGTGACGCAGCAGGTGCGCGCGGTGCTGATGGGGCTGCTGATCAGCGGCGGGATGCTCATCCCCGGCAACATCCCCAATATCATTGCCGCGAACAAGCTCGGCATCCGGAGCCGCACGTGGGCGCGGGTCGGCGTGCCGCTGGGGTTGATCCTGATGGTCCTCTACTTCGGGGTGCTCTTCTTGCTGTAGACGTTCGAGCCGCGGGCACCATCACTCAAGCCTCGTGGTATGGTGCCTGGCACCTTATCCACAGGCCGCCACCAGTGAACACCACCGTTACGGATCCCGCAATGACTCAAGTGGGCTACTTTGCAGCGGTGTGTGCGCCGGGCAGGGTTGGCTTGTGGGCGGCCGGAAGTCAAATGTACTTGCGATGCAGATCGACCACGCGCACCTGCTCAAGTTCCTTCTACTATTAGCGTTCATCATCGTGGCCGCGAAGGCGGCGGGGTGGCTCTCCCTGCGCGTGGGGCAGCCCGCGGTCCTGGGAGAAATCCTCGCCGGCGTCCTGCTGGGGCCGTCCCTGCTCGACGTGCTGGGCACACCGCTGTTCCGCGATTCCGGGCTGGACGCGGTGGTCGCGCAGCTGGCCAACGTCGGCGTCATCTTTCTCATGTTCATTGCCGGACTGGAGACCGACCTCGCGCAGATGCGCCGCGTGGGAAAGGTGGCGACGGTCGCGGGAGCGGCCGGCGTGTTTGTCCCGCTGGTGCTTGGGGCGCTCGTCGCAGTGTCCTTCGGGACGGAGACCAACCACGCCCTCTTCATCGGAATCGTCCTGGCGGCGACCAGCGTGAGCATCACCGTCCAGACGTTGATCGAACTCGGGCAGCTGGAGTCGCCCGAGGGAACGACGCTGCTGGCCGCGGCGGTCATCGACGACGTGATCGCGATCATTGTGCTCTCGGTGTTCGTCGCGCTCACCGGCGCCGAAGCCGGCGGCGCCGCCGCCATCGGGGGTGTGGTCCTCCGGATGGTGGTGTTCTTTGCGGCGGCCATCCTCGGCGGGCGCTGGCTGATGGCCTGGGGGCTGCGGCGGTTCCAGCGGGTCCCGGTGAGCGAAGGCGTGCTGGCGTTCACGGTCGTGGCGATGCTGTTGCTGGCGTGGGGCGCGGAATCGATCGGCCGCGTGGCCTCGATCACCGGCGCCTACATTGCCGGCGTGCTCGTGACGCAGGCGGGATTCCGGGAGGAGATCGAACACCGGATCCGTGGCTTCACGTACGCGATCCTCGTGCCGGTATTTTTCATCAGCATCGGCCTGCAGACAAATGCCCGGCTCCTGGATGCCGCCGACCTCCCGTTCGCGCTGGTCATTGTGCTTGCCGCCGTGCTGGGCAAGATCATCGGCTGCGGCGGGGGCGCGCTGGCGGCGGGGTTTCCCCGGCCGAGTGCGCTGCGCGTGGGGATCGGGATGATCAGCCGGGGGGAGGTCGGGTTGATCATCGCGGCCATCGGCGTGCAGACCGGGCTGCTGGCGGAACGGGGATTCGCGGTCATGGTCATCATGGTCCTCGCCACGACGGTGATCACGCCGGTCCTGCTGCGGTTGGTGTTCCCACGCCCGGTCCCCGAGATCACGGAGGCCGAGGCGCTGGCGAAAGTCATGGGTCGGGACGAGTGACCCGGATCCGTCCCTGTGGCTGAAACGCCATTCTTTCGTGATCTCGCGCTGGTCGTCGCCGCAGCGCTCGTCGGCGGCGTGCTGGC
>Ga0209640_10000675_pt1 | contig 27025 bp, 28 predicted proteins | sample RifCSP10_1_FD_184018 | JGI IMG/M metagenome (GOLD analysis project Ga0209640, IMG submission 184018) | Soil microbial communities from Rifle, Colorado - Rifle CSP2_sed 10_1 (SPAdes) (version 2) | ecosystem: Environmental > Terrestrial > Deep subsurface > Rock core/Sediment | place: Rifle... | reverse complement strand
GGGCAGGGAACGGTGAGGATCCCCGAAGGCATCTATACGATCATCGTGCGCGCGGCGGGCAAGCCTATCGAAATTCCCAACGTGCGCATCGCCGCCGGCGGTTTTACGAAGATCGTGCTCAAGAAGGAAGGTCAGGAAATCGGCATTCAGGTCGTGGGGCCGTGAACCGCGAACGGATTCGCACCATCGCCGTGATGCTCGTCAGCGGCGCACTTGCCGTCGGCGGGTGCACTCCCCGCCAGACCGCAGCTCCGGCGGGTCCCCCGAGCCAGACCCCGGCGACTGATCGCCGGCCGGCGGTAACCGTCTCGCCTGAGGCGAGACAGGCGCTCACCGATCCGGCTAATCTTGACGCGGCGCTTGACGCTATCGAGCAAGCGTACAACACCATGCCGCGCTCGGCGTTTGACGTCGGCGCCAAAGCGTCAGAGATCGGCCGCGACGTCAATGCCCTCCTGGCGTTCGCGCGCGACCAGATCCGTCTGGAGATCTATGGGGGCGTGCTGCGAGGACCGCGGGGGACGCTGATGGCCGGCGCCGGCAACTCGGTTGACAAGTCCCTGCTCCTGGGGGCCCTTCTCACCCGCCATGGGTTCGACGTGCGATACGCGAGAGGGCGTTTGAGTGAGGAACGTGCCGGGCAACTTGTGGCACAGATGTTCGCCGCGGCGAAAGTCCAACCCCCAAAGCCGCAAGGTCCTTCATCCCCGCTTGAACTCAAACTCGCAGACCTCCGAAAGCTGACCGTCGTGGAGTGGCTGTACAACGTCGAGCTTGTCCGTGCGGCTATCGTGCGAGCGGGAGTGGAGATCCCCTCCGCGGTGCCGGTCACCCGTGACACGCTCGTGCGGGAGGCCGTGGATCACGTGTGGGTCGAGGTGCAGGACGGATCGGTCTGGGTCCCGCTCGACCCCAGTTTTCCGAACGCCAAGCCGGGCGACGCGATGACATCGGCGGACGAAACCTGGACGGAGATCCCGGCCCCGTTGCATCATCGCGTCACGATCCGTGCCGTGGCGGAGGAACGCGCCGACCACAGCGTCAGCACTCGAACGGTTCTCGAGCACACCGCTACCGCGGAGGAGCTCAACGGCGAACTCGTGATCTTCCGTCACCGTCTGGAGACGCCTTCGGGTTGGACAGCTGCGCCGATGTTGCAGATCGCAGAGCGAACCATCACCGGGCAGGTGGTGGCGGGGGGAGGGCTGGCGGGAGGCGTGCAGCGCCTCGGCGAGAGGCTCTTTGGACGTCGCGGACAACCCCCGGCTCCTGTGAGTCGAGGCGAATTGACTGCGGAGTGGCTCGAAGTGGACTTCATCTCCCCTTCGGGGCGGGCCGAGACGGTGCGGCGTGAGATTTTTGACCGGATCGGGCCTGCGGCGCGAGCCCGGCATCAGGAAGGAGAAGCTTCGCTGGTGCCGGTTTCCCCTTCCCAAGGAATTCCTTCACCGTTCGGGACGATGCTGGCGCTTTCGTTTCGCGCCGGACGTCTTCATCCCGGACTGCCGCTGTCAAGGCTGGAGTCACAACTCCAGCATCTCCGCCGCGCTCAAGAAGTCGTGATCAGACAGCAGCGAGCTAGCGGGGTGCCGAGCGAGGCGGAGGCGGTGAAGGTGGCCGAAGCTACTGCGGTCCTTGCTCCAGAACTCCTCGCTGCGCTGGCCGTTTCGTTCTACATGCGGTCGCAGCGCAGTCAGGCCATCGCCCGCCCTCCGGGCGTCCTGTTCTACGAATCGAGTCCTCGCCTTGTGATCGCTGGCATCGTGCCTGGGCTGGGCAGTGACGGAAAAGCCGTCAGCCAGCTGAGCCTGGACTTGCGGCGCAATGAACTCCGCACGGTCGGCGATGTCGATGTTCCGCCGCGGAGAATCATCTGGGCCGGCGTCTTGCGAGGCGTGCTGGACGGTGTCCTGGAACACGACGTCATCCGCGATGCGCTGGCCTCGGCTCAGGGTCAGGCCACGGCTCTCAGCACGGTCGCGATCATGGCCCAGGCCCGCGAGCGCAATGTGCCCGTCATAGCGGTTGCCGACCCCGGCCGAATTGAGGTATTGCCGGTATCTGAGGACGTGAAGGCGACGATGCAAACTGGCCTGCGTCCGGGAGTGCTCGATATCGTTCCCACCCAACCAGTCGGCATCAGCGGCAATCAACGCCTGGGATGGTGGCAAGTGACCTTGAAGACCGGTGACGCGCTGGCCGTACTCGACAATGGTCTCCACTTTACCGTTGGAGAGTTGCTCCTCTCCGTGACGATCATCGTCGCCCTCGCACAGGCCTCCATTCCCCTCTACTACGCACTCATCCAGGTGATCCATTGGAACATCGAGGAGTTGCCGGGATGCCTCGGAGTCGCACCGAGCTGCCGCTTCTTCGGTCCTCCACCGCCGGGGTGCTATTACGAAGACACCGCCGAAGGCATCCATGTCCGGTGCGACTGAACTGCTGGCAAACGGGCGCAGTCGGCTAGAAACGCTGGCGGGTCAAACGACGATGGCGAAAGCTTTGCTCAAATTGTCGAGCCTCATAGTTGCCGCCGCATTGGCTGTGGCGGGCTGCGGTTCACAGCAGGCTGGCACCCAACGCCAAGGCCCCGCCGCCACCCCGGCGAGCGATCGCGGACCCGGCATGAAACGGATGAACCTGACCGATCTGCAGCTTGCGGTCCCGCGGACGCTCGATCTGACCCATGTGACCCCGGCGGCATTCTCCCAGGCGCTGGGCAAGGATATCACGCGCATCTTCGAGTTCGTCCGCGACAACATCGCGTACGAAGCCTACGCCGGTATTCTGCGCGGTCCGCGCGGCACGCTGCTCGCCCTCGCCGGAAACTCCGCAGATCGCGCCGCGCTGCTGGCAGGGCTGCTCAGCGAGGCCGGATTCAGGATCCGCTACGCCCGTGGGACACTTTCGGATCCAGCTACGCGGGAACTCATTGGATCGATGTGGGCGGGCCCCGTCGCCCAGGCCCCGACCGCAGACTCCGGAGGCGAGGCGGGCCGGGCCTTCGCGGCGACAGCAAAGCGGAACTTCGAGCGGCTCCGCGATGCGCTGAAGGGGATCCGTCTTTCGGAGGTTCCGGTTGGATCGTCGATGGAGGCCCTCCTCGCCGAGGCCCGCAGCCACTACTGGGTACAGGTGGAGCAAGGTGGCCGGTGGGTTGACCTCGACCCCTCGTTCGCCGACGCCGCCGTGGGGAAGACGTCCGCGTCCGCCACCGAGACCCTAGACGCTCTGCCAGACGCGCTCTACCATCGCGTGACCGTCAGGGTGCTCGCGGAAGTGTCGGACGGATCCCACGCGCAGACCACCGAGTTGCTGACCTATTCGGCCCGCGCCGCGGACCTCTCCGCCGCGGGCGTGCTCCTCGCGCACGTCCCTGAGAACTGGCAGGGTCCGGTCCGCAACATCCAGAGCGCGCTGGGCGCCGCCCTGTCCGAGACCGGCCGGACCAAGCCGGTCCTCTTGGTTCCCGGACAGCCAGCGGTCGTCGGGGCGGCCTTTCCGACGGAAATCAAAACGAGCGGTCTCGGCGGGATCGGAGGGCTGCTGAGCGGTCAGGGCACGCGTGAGGCTGTCGCCTTGGCCACCGCGGAGTGGATCGAGTTCAAGTTCGAGACGCCCGGCGGCCAGATCGAGACGGTCGTGCGGGAACTCTTCGACCTCGTCGGCAAGGCGAGGCGCGCGAAGGGTCAAACGCTCACGCAAGAGGAACTCCGCAGCTTGGCCGGCGGCGAGCGGACAGCATTCCTCCGCGGAACATCCTTCAATCTCTTCTTCACAACCGGCCGGCTCGACGCCGCGTACGTGGATGGAGTCCAAGGTGCGGCCTCGCCGGGCGGAGCCGAGGAACGCGGGAGCAACGCGGCGCTGCGCCGCCTGGCGATCACCTTCTACCTCGTCTCGGATGCGCTCTTCAAGAGGTTGCGGACGCGGGACGGCACAGTCGTCACCTTCTACCCCGACTCGCCCCGCGTGTTGATTGCCCAGGTCTCGGTGCAGGGTCAGGAAGGACGGCTGACGATCGATCTGCGGCGCGATCACGTCAGAGCCGTGGCCGCCGGTCCGAACCGGCAGGCGCCGATGCTCGCCGGCGTGCTGCGCGGGGCCGTAAACGGGACGCTCGAGCAGGCGCTGATCGACCAGGTGAGGGCCGGCGCCGCTCCGGGGACCCCGTTGCGCTCGACCGTCAGCACGAGCCTGCTCTTCGCCGAGGCGGATGCAGGCAACGTGCCGGTCCGCCTCTTCACGAGCGATCCGGCGGACCTGGATCCGTCGGTCCCGGGCGATGCTGCGGCCCGCCTGCGCGAGGAGCTGCGGCGGGGAGACTACGCGCTCGCGCTCCAGCGGCCGATCGAGATCGCCGGCGTCCCCCGCTACGGATGGTGGCGGATTGACCCGCGCACCGGCGAGACCGTTGCCGTTACGGACGAGGGGCTGCACAGCGGCGAGTACGTCCTGGTCGTCGAGGCCGATGAGGGCAAATGGGAAGCCATCCTGGTCACCGGCACCGCCGTGACGCCGATCCTGGTGGGGGTGAGCGAAGCGGCGATGATCGTGTACGTCCGGCTCCTGTCGGCGGGGGGATTCACAGTCACCATCCAGGGATTCTAGGCAGATTCGTCGGATTCTAGGCAGATTCGTCGTACAGTTACGGCATGAGGTGCGAGGAGGTGGGCAGATGGGGTGGCTGGACAAGGTCAAGGAGGGCATGGAGAAGGCGGCGGGGCAGGCCGAGGAGATGGCATCCATCGGCAAGCTCCGGGTGGAGATCCGCGGTCTGACCGGCAAGATGGAGGACGCCTTCAAGGTCATCGGCGCGAAGGTCTACGACCTGCACGAAGCGGGAACGACGTTTCCCGCAGACGTCGAGCCGTTGATCCAGCAGGCCGACCAGTTCGCTGATCAAATCAAGGCGAAGGAAGCCGAAATCGAGCAAATGCGGAACGCGTGACAGTCGACGGCGCATCGGCTGTACAGGTTTTGTTCAGGTGGGTTTGGTACGCTCCAATCCGGCCGGCCCCATCGGGGCCGTGACCGAGAGCTCGCGAAAGGGGGTGAATCCGTGAGTCGATTGAAGCACGCCCACGTGATCGTGGCCGTCGCCGTGGCCATCGTGGCCGCCCTGCCGGCACTGGGTGCAGCGCAGAGCACCGATCAGAAGCTCGCCCGCATCAAGGCCGGCCTCGAACGTGAAGGCCTGAAGGTCCTGGAGGTGCGGTACCTGCCCGCGGACCGCAACGGACCGGCCTACTGGTTCGGAGTCACCGCCGCCGTGTACAGTCAGCCGCGCTGGCCGGATGTGGCGAAACAGGCGCTGGTGAGCTGGCTGGTCATGAATGAAACGACCCTATCGGATCCGCCGGATTCCATGCTGATGTCGGCCCAGGTCTGGACCAAGTACATGATCCAGATCGGCCAGAACAACAAGCTCGTCTCGGAGTTCTCCGCCGCATTGAAGGCGGCCAGGACCGACGCCGAGAAGAACGCCGCCGTGAACAAGGTGCTGGGCAGGTTTTTGGTGCGGATCTTTGACCTCGAGCGCAATCAGTTCGTCGATGCGAAAGACTTCGTAAACAAGAACTTCATGGATTGAGGGGGGACTGAGATGACCTGGTTGACCTGGTTGTGGATTACCGTGGCGCAGCAGCTCCCGCCGTTTGCGATTCCGTCGGGGGGCACGGATTATGGGCGCATCCTGCTCAACGCCGTGTTTCTGCTGTTCTGGGTCGTCGTCGCCGGGATCGCGTTTGCGATCATGGCCCCGATTGCGATGCGCGTCTTCAACCGCGTGACGCCCGGGATCGACGAGATGGAGGAGTTGAGAAAAGGCAACATGGCCGTCGCGATGGTGCAGGCCGCGACGATCCTCGCAATGGCCGTGCTGGTGCTCGCGGTGGTGCTGAAGTAGCCATGGTCCACCTCTTCGCGCTGCTCGCCTCGTTCGTCCCGGCCGCCCTGTGGCTGTGGTTCTTCTACAGCCGGGACCGCTACGAGCGCGAGCCGCGGGCGCTGATCGGCAAGCTGTTCCTGTGGGGACTGCTCGCCGGGCCGTGGGCGGCCGGCATGAATGAACTGCTGGGGTCGACGGTGATCTCGGCGGCCGATTCCTTCGGGGAGGCGGGGGCCCTCTCCACGGCCGTGCTGCTCCTGCTGGCCAGCATGCTGCTGCTGGGGTTGAACGAGGAAACGATGAAGTACCTGGTGACCAACAACAGCATCCGCAGCGACCCGAACTTCAACGAGCCGCTGGACGGGATGGTGTATCTGACCACCGCGGCCCTGGGGTTCGCGGCCGGGGAGAACTTCATCTACATCATCGGGTCCTATTTCGGGGTCTTGGAGTCCGCGACCCGGGCCGGCGCCCCCGGCGGCACCACCGCCGCGATTGTCGGCGCGTTTGTGATCACCGCTCCGATGCGCGCGCTGCTGACGACGATCGGCCACGTCGCGTGGTCGGGCATCGTCGGGTATTTCCTCGCGCGGCGTGTGCTGGGCGGCCGGCCGGCCTCGGTGGTGACGGTCGGGGTGCTGCTCGCGGCGGTGCTGCACGCGGCGTACGATTTTCCGCTCATACTGCAGCGGCGGTTGAGCGACGCGTCCGGGTTCGTCGCCACGGTGTTCTCGGTGTACTTCCTGGCCGCGGTCGTTGTCTGGCTGGTCAGCGTCGGTCTCTATGTCGTGCTCTTCCGGCGGTCCCTGCGCGCGTCGCCGTTCCGCCGTGACCAGCTCGCCGCGCACGCGCCCCCCGCGCCGCCGACCCCAGCCGGATAGGGGTCGCGGCGGGGACACGCCCGGGGCGGTCCCGCGCGGCGGCATGGACACTCCTGTGCGCGCGTGGCACAATTTGCGCATGGGACTCGACGAGTTGTACCGGGAAGTCATCCTCGATCACTACGCCCATCCCCGCAACAAGGGCACCCTCGACGATGCCGACATCAGCGTCGAAGGCGCCAACCCGTTGTGCGGCGATGAACTGTCGATTTACGTCAAACTGGCCGGCGGCAGGATCACCGACGTCGCGTTCGTCGGCCGCGGGTGCTCGATCAGCCAGGCCTCGGCGTCGATGATGACGGAGCAGATCAAGGGCAAGACGCTCGAGGAGGCCAGGCACCTCACCGGCCAGTTCAAGGCGATGATGCACGGGGAGGCCGTCTCCGAAGACGCGCTCGGCGATCTCGTGGCGCTGCAGGGCGTGCGCAAGTTTCCGGTCCGCATCAAGTGCGCGACGCTGTCGTGGGTCGCGCTGGAGCAGGGCGTCGACGAATTCGAGGCCACCCGCGCCAAAGTCACCGCCACGGCGAGTTCCGAAGGCACGCCGTCCTGACGACGGGTGCAGGCGGGCTCATGGGAGGGTCTCTCCATGTCGCAGGCAGACCGGTGGCGCGAACTCGCCCAGCAACTGCGTGTCGACAGCATCCGCTGCAGTACTGAAGCCGGATCGGGGCACCCGACGTCCTCGATGTCCGCGGCGGACCTGATGGCGGTGCTGCTGGACGGGCATCTCCGCTACGCTGTCGCCGATCCGAAGAACCCCGCCGGCGATCATCTGATCTTCTCCAAGGGCCACGCGTCGCCGCTGCTGTACTCGATGTTCAAAGCCGCCGGTGCGATCTCCGATGCCGACCTGCTGCGGTTCCGCACCTTCGGCAGCCCGCTGGAGGGCCACCCGACGCCCGTGCTCCCCTGGGTCGACGTGGCCACCGGATCGCTGGGCCAGGGGCTGGCGATCGCCGTCGGCGTCGCGCTGGCCGGAAAGTATCTGGACAAACTCCCGTATCGCGTCTGGGTCCTGTCGGGAGACAGTGAGATGGCCGAGGGCGCGGTCTGGGAGGCCGTCGAGCACGCCGCCTACTATCAGCTCGGCAACCTCACCTGCATCGTCGACGTCAACCGCCTCGGCCAGCGGGGGGAAACGATGGTGAGATGGAACACCGCCGCGTTCGCGGCGCGGGCCCACGCCTTCGGCTGGCGGACGGTGGAAATCGACGGGCACGAGTTCGACCAGATTGACGCGGCCTACACGGAGGCCGGGCGGGCCACCGATGTGCCCGTGATGATTCTCGCGAAGACCCACAAAGGACGCGGCGTGTCGCTGGTGGAGGACAAGAACGGCTGGCACGGAAAGGCGCTGTCCAAAGAGCAGGCCGCGGCCGCCGTCGCCGAACTGGGCGGGGAACGGCATCTCACGATCCAGGTGCGCCCGCCTCAGTCCGCGGACCCCGTGACCCTGCCTCCTTCCGGGACGCTGTCGCTGCCGGCCTACCGGAAGGGCGATGCGGTCTCCACGCGCCGTGCGTATGGCGACGCGCTGAAGGCGATCGGGCAGGCGTTCCCCAACGTGGTGGTGCTCGATGGTGAAGTGAACAACTCCACCTACGCCGAGACGTTCGCCGAGGCCTTCCCCGGCCGCTACTTTGAGATGTTCATCGCCGAGCAGCAGTTGGTCGCCGCCGCGGTGGGGCTCCAGGTCCGGGGATGGGTGCCGTTCGCGTCAACCTTTGCCGCGTTCTTCACCCGCGCCTACGACTTCATCCGGATGGCCGCGGTGTCGCGCGCGAACGTCAAGCTCTGTGGATCGCACGCCGGGGTCTCGATCGGCCAGGACGGACCGTCGCAGATGGGGCTGGAAGATCTCGCGATGATGCGGGCGGTCTCCGGCAGCACGGTACTGTACCCGAGTGACCCCAATCAGACCGCCCACCTGGTCGCCGCGGCGCTGCACCGGCCCGGCGTCGTCTACCTGCGGACGACGCGCGAGAAGACGCCCGTCCTCTATGACCCCGACGAGACGTTTGAGATCGGCGGCAGTGCCGTCCTGCGATCGTCGGCCCTCGATCAGGCGACCATCGTGGCCGCGGGCATCACGGTACACGAGGCGCTGAAGGCCGCTGACGCGCTGGCCGCGGACGGCATCCCCACCCGCGTGCTCGACGCGTATTCGGTCAAACCCATTGACGAGGGGGCACTCCACGCCGCGGCGCGCGACACCGGCGCCGTCGTCGTGTCCGAAGACCACTGGCCGGAGGGAGGCCTGGGAGAAGCGGTGCTGGCGGCGCTCGCGGGCTTCGCGCCGTTCCCGGTGGTGCGGACCCTGGGGGTGCGCGCGATGCCGGGATCGGGTACCCCGGAGGAATTACTGGACGCCGCCGGCATCGGCGCGGGCCATATTGCCGAGGCGGTACGGGCCGCAGTCGCCCACAAACCCGCGCCGGCCAGGCGGTGAAATCCAACATGCCCTCCGGTGGGGTCAATTTCCCACGCAGTCTGAATCCTTATCGGCCCGGTAGTTGAGAGGAAAATGCGGCGGGGCCGCCCCCGAGCAGCACCGCCGCCTCGAAGTGCACATGCCCTTTGACGCCGCGTGATCGCATCGTCTATGCTGAATCTGACCGCCACAAAAGAAGCCGGAGGTTGCCTGACGCGTGTCGACTGATCCGAAGGATCTCCGCCGCAGCACGGCCCTGCCGCTGGACCAGGCGCTGGAAGTCCTCGACTCGCTGCCCGGCGGCGGGATCATCCTCACGAAAGTGGAGCAGGTGCTGAACTGGGGACGCGCCGCCTCGGTGTGGCCGCTCACGTTCGGCCTGGCCTGCTGTGCAATCGAGATGATGCAGGCCATGGCGACCCGCTTTGACTTCGACCGGATGGGCGTCATTCCGCGAGGGACGCCGCGCCAGGCCGACTGCATCATCGTTGCCGGCCGGGCGACGATCAAGATCGCGCCGATCGTCCGGCGGCTGTGGGAGCAGATGCCCGAACCGAAGTACGTGGTGAGCATGGGCTCCTGCGCGACCTGCGGCGGGCCATTCTATTACGACAACTACTCCATCCTCAAGGGCATCGACCAGGTGATCCCGGTCGACGTGTACGTGCCCGGCTGCCCGCCGCGCCCGGAAGCCTTGATCGAAGGGTTTCTCAAGCTGCAGGACAAGATCAAGAAGGAACCGTTTCTCCGCCGCCGCGTCTACGACGCGGCCGTCGCGGAGTCCCCCACGACGCTTCGCTCCTCAGAGCAGGCGTAGCCGATGGCCCTCCGCACCGAAGAACTGATGCTGAACATGGGGCCGCAGCACCCCAGCACCCACGGGGTCCTGCGCCTCATCGTGACCCTCGACGGCGAGAACATCGTCGACGTCCGTCCCGACATCGGCTACCTGCACTCGTCGGTCGAGAAGATGATGGAGTACCGGACCTACCTCCAGAACATCGCCCTGGTGGACCGCGGGATGGACTACCTCGCGGCGATGGCCAACGAGGAAGTCTGGGTACTGGCCACAGAACGGTTGGCGAAGATCGAGGTCCCCGAGCGGGCGAAGTACATCCGCACGATCATGCTCGAACTCCAGCGGATCAGCAGCCACCTGATCTGGCTGGGAACCTTTGGGATCGACCTCGGCGCCTTCACCGCCTTCCTGTGGGCGATGCGCGAGCGCGAGCGGATCATGGACCTGTTCGAGCATGCCACCGGCGGCCGGCTGCACCACGTCTATTTCCGGCTCGGCGGCGTGTACGAGGACCTGCCCGACGGCTGGACGGCGGAGTGCACGGAGTTCTGTGATTACTTCCTCGGCCGCCTGCCGGAGTATGACGAGCTGCTGACCGGCAACCCGATCTTCCTCGCCCGCACCCAGGGCGTCGGGGTCCTGACGACCGAGAAGGCGATCCAGATGGGCGCGTCGGGCCCGGTCGCCCGCGCGTCGGGCATCGCCTACGACGTGCGCAAGGCGCATCCGTACGAAGTCTACGATCGGGTCCAGTTCGACATTCCCGTCCGCTCGGAGGGCGATTGCTTCGCGCGCTACCTGGTGCGGATGGAAGAGATGCGCCAGGCGGTGCGCATCATCAGGCAGTGCCTCGAACAGATCCCGTCCGGCGAGATCCGTTCGCGCGTGGCCGTGACCGTGCGCGTGCCCAAGGGCGAGGTCTACGCGCGGACCGAGTCGCCGCGGGGCGATCTGGGCATTTACCTGGTCTCCGACGGCGGCGACAAGCCGTACCGGGTCAAGATCCGCGCGCCGGCGTTCAGCAACCTGTATGCCTTGACCGAAGTGATGCGCGGGTGGAAGGTCGCCGACGTGATCGCCATTCTGGGGAGCACCGACATCGTGCTCTCCGATGTCGACCGGTGAACAGTGGCTGGGTGGCTAGGTGGCTCAGGGGCTGCGTAGTCTAGATCGGCGCATGGGGGAAGGGTGGACATGCAGGAGCAGGTGAACGGGCAGAAGGGACTGGCGGAACGGGCCTGGACCGGCGCGGTGGCGCTGCTGATCGGCTTGAAGTCCACGCTGCGGACGATGTTCGAGCGCAAGGTGACCGTCAGCTACCCGCTGCAGAAAGTGAACGTGTCGCCCCGCTGGCACGGGCTGCTGGCGCTGCCGATCGATCCGGAGACCGACAACGACAAGTGCATCATCTGCTTCCAGTGCGAGCGCGTCTGTCCCGACCGCTGCATCCACATCGAAGCGACCGGGAAAGGCAAGGACCGCCTCCTGACGCGGTTTGACATCGAGATGGACAAGTGCTGCTACTGCGGGCTGTGCGTCGAGGTCTGCCCGACGGAGGCGATCGTCTTCGTGCCGCATTATGAAGCCAGTACCTACAACCGGGCCACCCTGTTGTACGACCTGGACGATCTCCACCAGGCCGCGCCGAAGGAGCCGATCGCCACCGGCGTGGTAAAGGTGCGCCGGTGAGCTGGGACCTGGCGGACAGAGTCAAGCGGCGGTTCCCAGAGGTGGAACTGTTTCCCCGGCCCGGACACGAACCGAGTCCTGCGTCCACCGTCCCGAGTCCCGAGTCCGAACGTCCCGGGCCGGGGTTGGGGCAAGCCGGAGAGACATCGGGAGCGCCTGCGGCGCCTGCGCCACCAACCCCTCCGGCGCCGCCGAAGCGGCCGGCGCATGAGGCCGGTCCGACGTTCCTCACGGCCGGGGTATTCGTGCCGAAGGACCGGCTGCTCGAGATCGGCCGGGTGCTGGCCGCCGATCCGGAGTTCGGCCTGTCGTACCTGTCCTTTGTGTCAGGGATCGACCGGCCGGACTCGGGGGACATCGAGGTGCTGTACCACCTCTACTCGCTTCAGACACAAGACGAGCTGGCCCTCAAAGTGCGCGTCCCCCGCGACCAGGCCGCCGTGCCCTCGGTCACCGGGATCTGGGACGGCGCGAACTGGCACGAGCGTGAAGCCTACGACCTTTTGGGGATCACCTTCGACGGCCATCCCGACCTCCGCCGCATCATGATGACCGACGATTGGATCGGTCATCCCCTCCGTAAGGACTATGTCTACGAGGACCCCGCCTGGCTGACCGAGGTCGCCAAGCAGCGCCAGAAAGAAGCCGAAGGGTACGGGCTGGGCGAGCGGGCCTGAGCCGCGGAGTTTATAGAACCTTTACACGCATCCCCTAGCGTGTGACAGACGATGAGCCAGACCGTCCTCGTCGTCGAAGACGACGCCAAGATCGTCAGCCTGCTGCGCCTGTACCTCGAGCGCGAAGGGTACGAGGTCGCCGCGGCGTACGACGGCCGGGCAGCGCTGGAAGCCGCGGACCGCGTCCGGCCGGCCCTGGTCATTCTCGATCTGATGCTGCCCCACGTCGATGGGTTCGACGTCGCCCGGCAGCTCCGCGCGGGGTCGGACATCCCGATCCTCATGCTCACCGCGCGCGTCGACGAGGTCGACAAACTGGTGGGCCTGTCCCTGGGGGCAGACGACTACGTGACCAAGCCGTTCAGTCCCCGCGAGGTCGTCGCGCGGGTGAAGACCATCCTCCGCCGTACCGCCCGCGCCACCCCGTCCCGAGTGCTCCGCCGGGCCGATCTCGAGATGGACGTCGACCGCCACCGCGTCACCCGACACAGCGAAGAGGTCGTCCTCACGCCCGTGGAGTTCAAGCTCCTCCGCACGATGCTGGAATCGCCCGAGCGCGCTTTCACACGCGAGCAGCTCCTCAACAGCATCTACGCGCTGCACGAGTCCGCTGTCGTCGACCGGACGATTGACGTGCATGTCGGAAAACTGCGCCAGAAGCTCGGCGACGATCCCGTTCGCCCCCGCTACATCGCAACGGTGCGGGGCGTCGGCTACAAGCTGCTGTGACCGGAATGCGGCGCAGCCTGTTCTGGCGTCTGCTCGCGATCAACCTCCTGGTCGTCGGCATCGCCGTCGCGGTGGTCGCGCTGGCGATCGGGCAACTGGCGGACACGATCTTTACCAGCCTGATGAAGCAGTTTCACATCCAGACCGACGTGCTGCACGAGCTTTTCGTACGCTCGCTGACACTGGCGCTGCTCCTGGCCAGCCTGCTCGCGGGGGGCGTCGGGATCGTTTTGAGCATCATCATGTTCCGCCGCGTGACCAGCCCGCTGCGCGGCATGATCGCGATGACCGAACGGATCGGGGGCGGCGACTACACGGCCCGCGCGCCGGTCACCGGCACCGGCGAGCTCGCGGCGCTGGCGGAGGCCCTCAACCGCATGGCGGGGTCGCTGGCCACGCTGGACCGGCTGCGGCAAGACCTGGTCGCCAACGTCGCTCATGAACTGCGGACCCCACTCACGAACCTGCGCGGGTACCTGGAGGCGATCCACGAAGGCGTCGCGCCCGCCTCGGCGGACACCCTGCGCTCCCTCCACGAAGAGGTGATGCGCCTGGTCCGTCTCGTCGACGCACTCCACCAGCTCTCCCAGTTTGACGCGCGGCTGCCGCACCTGCAGCCCGTGCCGATCGATCTCGATGCCATCATCGACCGCCTGCTGGATCTCCGCCGGGCGGATTTCGACGCCCGGGCCATCGCCGTTCGCCGCGGCCCGGCCGCCGACGGGACGGCGATCCGCGGCGATGCGGACTCGATTGCCCAGGCGGTGTCCAATCTGCTCGACAACGCGCTGAAGTACACGCCGCGAGGAGGAACGGTCGCGGTCGAGGTCCGCCGAGATGGCGGGCGGGTCCGGGTCACGGTGACCAATTCAGGGGACGGGATCGCTCCGCACGATCTGCCGTTCGTGTTTGAGCGGTTCTACCGCAGTGAGAAGTCCCGCTCACGGGAATCCGGCGGGGCGGGAATCGGATTATCCATCGTCAAGGAAGTCGCGACGGCCCACGACGGAGAAGTCGGCGCCACAAGCGGCGGGGGCGAGACCGTCATCTGGTTCTCGCTGCCGGCGGCACCGGCCGCGGGCTAGGAGGCCACTCATCGAGGAGGTGCTCGCATGCGCAAGCGTCTGTGGTGGATCGTCGCCGGGCTGATCGTCGTCGGTGCGCCGATCGCCTGGTACCTGGGGTCGCCGCTGTTCATCAGCCGGACGGTCGTCGAGGAGTTCCCACTCAGCAGCCCCGGCGTGCTGCCCGAGGGCATCAGCCAGCGGGAAGCCGAAGACACGATGTCCAAGGCGGCGCAGGAAGAGCACACGATGGATGAATCGATGCCGTCGGCGGGGCCGGCGGTGGTCCGGAGCCGTGGGATGTTTGTCGGCGCGGACTCATTTCACCAGGGGTCCGGGGACGCCCTGCTCGTCGAGGTCGGCGGCACCATCGTCGTCCGGTTGGAGAACTTTCGCGTGACCAATGGGCCTGATCTCTATGTCTATCTGTCGTCGCATCCGAATCCCCGCACGCGGGAGCAGGTGCACGAGGGGACGGTCAACCTGGGCCGGCTGAAGGGGAACATCGGCGCGCAGAACTACGCGCTGCCCGCGGGCATCGATCTGTCGGCGGTGCGGTCGGTCGTCATCTACTGCCAGCGGTTCCACGTGCTGTTTGCGATGGCCCCGCTGCAGAGCGCACCATAGCGTGTTACACGTTCTTTACCGAAGGTTTGCCGGGGTTTGACCATGCAGGCGCAACGTGAGACGAAAGTGAACACGACGGATTCGCGCACGATGCAGCGGCGGGCCGAACTGGGCGGGTTGCTCGCGGGACTCACCGGCGGGCTCGCCGCGACCGCGCTGCTGACCGGCGGCGTGCTGACCGGTGGGATGCCGGTCGTCGCCCTGGCGCTGTGGGAGCGGGCGCTGCGGGTGATGCCGATGGAAGTGTTCGGGTTCCTCATCGTCCGGCTGAAGTTTTTGGCCAAGCCGCTGGCGTTCTGGGGGATGCTCGGGTCTGTGGTCATTGCGCTGGGTGTCGTAGGCTACGTGCTTGCTCGATGGCGGGCGTTGCGGAGCCGCCCGGTGGCCGGGGGCGCGGCGGCGTGGGTCCTCGCGTTCGTCCCCCTGACCGCGCTGACGGTCGGTCCCGCCAGCGAGTTCCTGCAGGCGCGGCTGGAAGCCGAAGGGGTCCTGCTGGCGCCGGCGGCGATTACGCTGCAGATTCTTGGTGCGCTGGCCGCATACGCGCTCGTGTTCGCCCTGGTCTACGCCGGCGGCCGGTGGCTGCTCACCCGGCGCCGGGTGGTCCGGCCCTCGAACGGCGGCGACATGACCCGGCGGGAATTGCTGCGCCGGTCGCTGCTCCTGGCCGGCGGCGTGGCGGCCGGATCGACGCTGGCCCGCATGATCCAGACCGCCTCGGGACGCGCGATCGCGCTCGCGGCGAGCGTGTTGGCGAAGATCACCGGCCTGCCCCCGGACGTCACGCCGACGAAAGAGTTTTACGTGGTCAGCAAGAACCCGTTCGGCCTTGATCCGGTGCTCGATGCCGCGAAGTGGTCGCTGGACATCAGCGGGCTGGTCAGCCGGCCGCGGCGCCTGAGCTATGAAGATGTCAAAGCGCTGCCGGCGGTCGAGCGGTTCCACACGCTGGAGTGCATCAGCAACGAGATCGGGGGCGACCTCATCGGCAACGCCAGATGGAAAGGCGTCCGGCTGGCGGAACTGCTCACCCGCGCCGGCGGCGTGGGGCCCAGGACCGTCAAGGTGGCGTTTCGCTGCGCCGATGGCTACACGGAGTCCATTCCCGTGAAGGATGCGATGAATCCGAACACGCTGGTCGCCTACGAGATGAACGGAGCGCCGCTGACGCCCAAGCACGGCTTCCCCGTGCGGCTGCTCGTGCCCGGATACTTCGGGATGAAGAACCCGAAGTGGATCACCCGGATCGAACCGGTCGACCACGACTTTCAGGGGTACTGGGAACGGTCTGGGTGGACCGACGACGCCGTCGTGCTGACCATGTCGAAGTTCACGACGCCGTCGCCGCGCGTGGCGGCGCGCGTGGGCCAGGAGATCGGTGTCGGCGGCGTCGCCTACGCCGGGAGCCGGGGCATCAGGGCGGTCCAGTTCTCCCCCGACAACGGGACGTCGTGGCTGCCCGCTGAGGTGAAACCGGCCTTGGGCAAGTACACCTGGGTGCTGTGGGGGAGGCTGTGGAAACCGGCGGCTCCGGGAGACGTCACGCTGGTGGTGCGGGCGCAGGACGGCACCGGGCAGTGGCAGACGGCGACCGAGACCGGCACGCTGCCCAACGGCGCGACCGGCTACCATCGAGTCCGCCTTCGAGTGCGTCCATAATGCGGGACAAGGATGTCGGTCGGGCCAAGATTGCGGGGCAGGTGACTGCGACGATCCTGGCGCAGGCAAAAGCGAATTTCAAGTAACCGACGGGGCCCGAGGTCCGGGGTCGGGGGTCCGTCAACCCTTCCACGGACCTCCTCATTTCTGCGGACACCGGACCCCGGATAGCGGACCCCGGTATACTTGAAGAGATGGCGCCTCGGCCCGTACTGACCCGCCGCCAATTCATGTCCAACGCTGCGGCCGCTGGACTGGCCGCGGCGGCCGTCGGTGTGGTGGCCCGCTGGGTGCAGGTGGTCGCGTCCGGCAGCGTCGCGTTGGCGCAGGATCTCTTCGCGCGGATCAAGGGGCTTCCGGCGGAGATCACGCCGAACGAGCAGTTCTACATCGTCAGCAAGAACCCGCCCGGATTCGATCCCAGACTCGACGCGAGCAAGTGGTCGCTGGACATTGCCGGTAAGGTCGGGAAGCCGCAGCGGCTGACGTTCGACGAGATTCGCGCAATGCCGGCGGTGGAGCAGCTCCAGACCCTGGAGTGCATCAGCAACGAGGTCGGTGGCGACCTCATCAGCAATGCACGCTGGAAAGGCGTCCGTCTCCGGGACCTGCTCGCCCGGGCCGGCGGTCCCGGGCCCACCGCGGTGAAAGTGGCCTTCCGCTGCGCCGACGGGTATTCAGAGTCCATTCCGATCGGCGATGCGATGAACCCCACCACCGTGCTCGCCTATGAGATGAACGGCGACATACTGCCGCAGGCCCACGGGTTCCCGCTGCGCCTGCTCATCCCCGGTCTCTATGGGATGAAGAACCCCAAGTGGATCACGCGCATCGAAGTCGTCGACTACGACTTTCAGGGCTACTGGCAGGCGTCGGGATGGACGGATGAGGCGGTGGTCAAGACCATGTCCAAGTTCGAGGTCGTCTCGAAAGTGTCCGGCGGCGAATTGGAACTCGGCGGGGTCGCGTATGCCGGCGACCGTGCGATCAAGGAGGTCGAGTACTCGACCGATGACGGCAAGACCTGGCAGAGGGCCGCGGTCAAGCCGGCGGGCGGGAAGTTTACCTGGGTGCTGTGGGCGGCCGTGTGGAAGCCGGCGAAGGCGGGCACGTACGTGCTGAAGGTTCGGGCGAAGGACGGGTTCTCGGTCCTGCAGATCGCCAAGCGGGCCCCAACCCTTCCCGACGGCGCGTCGGGGTACCACACGCTGCGCGTGCAGGTGGGGAAGTAAGCCGTGGCCGGTGGACGCGTTGTGACCCTTCAGCAGGCGTCACGCGCGCTCCCCGAGGTTGAAGGCATCCTCGTGCAGCTGCGCGAGATCCGCCAGCAAGGCCTCGCGGCGCGCGATCAGCTTGAGGAGCTGTGGGCGGCGCTGGAACGCGGCGAGCCGGTCCTCGACCAGATCGGGACCCTGCAGCACCAGGTCGACGGGTGGACCGAGGAGTTCGGCCGGCTGGTCGTGCGACTGGAAGAGCTCGGCGGCGTGCTCAAGGATCTCGACATGGGGCTGGTCGACTTCCCGACGGTATCCGGGGGCAGTGAGGTCTACCTCTGCTGGCGGCTGGGGGAAGACGGCATCCACTACTGGCACGGACTGGATGAAGGTTATGCCGGCCGCAAGCCGCTGTGGACCCTGCCCGGCAGCCATCCGCACCTGGCCTGACCGGAACGGACAGGAGGCGAATTGCACTGCCGCGAAGTGCACAGGGGAACGTCCCCTTCGCGTTCCCCCGACGATCAAATGCATCCGTTACATGGATTCACTGTGCCCGCACGCGTGCTGAGCCGCAGGCCAGGCGCGTACGCGACTGGCCGAAGCCGCGAGCCCCGTAGGGGCGTGGCGGGCAGCGAGTCGAATGGCTGAACCCTTCGATGTGGTCATCATCGGCGGCGGGCCCGGCGGCTACGTCGGTGCCATCCGGGCCGCCCAGCTTGGGCTGCGGGTTGCCCTCGTCGAACGCGACAAGGTCGGGGGCACGTGCCTGCACGTCGGTTGCATTCCCACCAAGGCGATGCTGCACACGGCCGAAGTCTTCGAGCAGCTCGCCGGCGGCAAGGAGCTGGGGATTACCGCGAGCGATGTGGCGGTCGACCTGGCCGCGGTGCACACACGGAAGGCGCGGGTCGTCGAGCAGCTCTACAAGGGCACGCTCGGCCTCATGCGCAAGCACAAGATCGTGGTGTTCGAGGGCACCGGCCGGTTTCGCAGCGCGTCGAAGGTCGCCGTCGCGCTGCACGACGGCTCGGAGACAGAGCTCGACGCCCGGCACGTCGTCGTGGCCACCGGGTCCGCGCCCCGCTCGGTGCCGGGGATCACGATCGACAACGACCGCATCCTCGACAGCACCGGCGCCCTCGCGCTGGCTGAAGTGCCGGCGTCCATCGCGATCCTCGGGGCGGGCCCGGTCGGCGTCGAGTTCGCCAGTCTGTTCCGGGCGTTCGGCAGCGCGGTGACCGTGATCGAATTGCTGCCGACGCTCGTCCCCCTGGAAGATGAGGAAATCGGGCAGGCGCTGGAGCGTTCGTTCGTCCGGCGGGGCATCACCGTGCACACGAAGACCACGGCCACACGCGCGGAGGTCAGAGACCGGCGCGTGCACCTCACCCTCGCCAAGGGCGAGCAGACGTCGGCGCTGGAAGTGGACTATCTCCTCGTCGCGGTCGGGCGGAGCCCGGTCACCGACGGCCTAGCCTTGGACGCCGCCGGTGTAGCGGGGGAGAAGGGCGCCGTGAGGGTGGACGGAGGCCTGCGTACCTCGGCGCCGACGGTCTTTGCCATCGGCGATGTGATCACCGGGCAGGCGCCGTACCGGCTCGCGCACGTGGCCAGCGATGAGGCCATCGCGGTCATGGAGACCATCGCCGGCGTCCAGGCCCATCCGCTGAACTACGATGCCGTCCCGCGACCGACGTTTTCGTTCCCGCAGGTGGCGACGATGGGGCTGAGTGAACGGCAGGCCAAGGAGCAAGGGCACGACGTGAAGATCGGACGGTTTCCGTTTTCTGCCAACAGCAAGGCGTCCATCGACGGCGCGCGGGAGGGATTCGTGAAGGTCGTCGTCGAGGCGTCGATCGGCGAGGTACTGGGGGTCCATATGATCGGCCCGTCGGTGACCGAACTGCTGGCCGAGGGCGTGGCGGCAAAGTACCTCGAAGGGACGATCGCGGAAGTGGCCGGGGCAGTGCACTCGCATCCGACGCTCTCCGAGGCCGTCAAGGAAGCGGCACTGGACGCGATGGGCCGCGTGCTGCACATGTGAGACGGGAAACCGGGAACCGGGAACCGGGAACAGGGAAAACCGACTTCGTACACGGCTGAGGGGGGCGGATGGCGTGGGCGCGATGAGCGCAAAGACGAAGGCCAAGACCCAGGAATCCGAGCATGCCGCATTGGGGCTCACCGACGACGACGTGCTGGAGATGTACTACTACATCGCCCTGGCCCGGGCGCTGGACGACCGGATGTGGGTCCTGCAGCGGGCGGGCAAGGCGATGTTTGTCATTTCTGGGCCGGGCCACGAGGGCTGCCAGGTGGCCGCGATGTGGCCGATGGACAAGAAGAAGGACTGGTTCGTCCCGTTCTACCGGTCGGTCGCGGCGTGTCTGGTCAAGGGGATGAGCCCTGCCGATCTGCTGCTGGGGCTCTTCGCACGGGCGAACGATCCCAGTAGCGGCGGGCGGCAGATGCCCGGCCACTACGGCCATCCCGGCGTGAAAATTCTCTCGACCAGCAGCCCGGTCGGAACGCAGTATCCCCATGCCGCGGGGATCGCCTACGCCTCGACGCTGCGCAAGACCGGCGAGGTGACGATGGTCGCCATCGGCGAGGGGGGCACCAGCCAGGGGGACTGGCACGAAGCGCTGAACTTCGCCGGTGTCTACAAGCTGCCGTGCCTGTTCATCGTCGAGAACAATGAATACGCCATCTCCGTCCCGCTGCGGAAGCAGATGGCGGTGGGCAGCGTGGCGGTCCGGGGGGCAGGGTACGGGATGCCCGGCGTGTCGGCCGACGGCAGTGACGTCTTGGAGTGCTATCGGGTCGCGAAGGAGGCGTACGACCGCGCCAGGCGCGGGGACGGGCCGACCCTCATCGAGTTCCGCGTCCCGCGCCTCGGCTCGCACAGCAGCGACGACCAGCAAGAGCGCTACCGGCCCAAAGAGGAGTTGGAGCGGGTGCGGCAGCGCGATCCGCTCAAGACGTTTGGAGCCTACCTCCAACGCGCCGGGCTGCTGACAGACGCCAGGAAGCAGGAAATCGCCGACCGCATCAAGCGGGAAATCGACCAGGCCACGGATGTCGCTGATGCGTCTCCGGAGCCGGATCCCACGACCGGTGCACGCTACGTCTTTGCGGAGAAAGGAGCGGCCGATGCCTGAGGTCCGCTACATCGACGCGATCAACCAGGCGCACCATCTGGCGATGGAGCACGACGACAGCGTCATCGTGATGGGCGAGGACGTCGGCGCGAAGGGCGGCGTCTTCGGCGCCACGATGGGCCTCCTCGAGAAGTTCGGAGAGTGGCGGGTCATCGATACACCGCTGGCGGAGTCCTCGATCGCCGGCGTGGCGATCGGCATGTCGGTGAACGGTCTCCGCCCGATCGCGGAGTTCCAGTTCGCCGATTTCATCCACCCGGCGTTCAACCAGATCGTCAGCGAGGCCGCGCGGATGCGCTACCGGTCGAACAATGCGTTCGGCTGCCCGGTCGTCTTCCGTGCGCCGTACGGGGGATCCCACGGGACCGCGCTGTATCACTCCCAGTCGATCGAGGCGTTCTATGCCCACGTGCCGGGATTGAAGGTCGTGGCACCGTCCACGCCCTACGATGCGAAAGGGATGCTCCTGGCGGCAGTACAGGATCCCGATCCCGTCCTGTTCCTCGAGCACAAACGGATGTACCGTCTCGTGCGCGGCGAAGTGCCCGGCGGCGAGTACACGGTGCCGATCGGCCCGGCCGTGGTCCGCCGCGAGGGCACGGATCTGTCCGTCTTCGCGTACGGGTGGATGTTGCACGAGACGCTGCAGGCGGCCGAGACGGCCTCGAAGGAGGGCATCAACGCGGAGGTCGTGGATCTCCGCACCCTGGCGCCCCTCGACAAGGACACGATTCTGAAATCTGTGGCGAAGACGAACCGCGCGTTGATCGTGTACGAAGACAACCGGTTCCTGGGCTACGGCGCGGAAGTCGCCGCGCTCATTGCGGAGGAGGCGTTCGAATCCCTCGACGCCCCCGTGCTGCGTCTGGGCGGTCCCGACGTGCCCGGCGTCCCATTCGCCAAGAAGCTCGAAGAGTGGTTCTCCATCAGCCAAGAGAAGATTCTCGCGGCGATCCGAAAGCTCGCGGCGTACTAGATAGGGGTCGCGTATGCCCGTAGACGTGAAGTTGCCACAGCTGGGCGAAAGCACCTATGAGGGCACGATTGGCAAGTGGCTGAAGAAGCCCGGTGAGAAAGTCGAGCGCTTCGAGCCGCTGGTCGAGATCGTGACCGATAAGGTCAACGTCGAGATGCCCGCGCCGTACGGCGGCACACTGACGGAAATCCTGGTGGAGGAAGGCACCACGATCTCCGTCGGGACGCCGATCGCGCGGATGGACACGGCGGACGGCGCCCAGGACGCCCCGGCCGCCGAGCCGCGTGCCACAGCGGCCGCGGCACCGCCCGAGCCCTCGCCGCCCCGCAACGGCACGGCCGCCGCGGCGGTGCCCGCAATCCCCACGCCCGAGGCCAAGGCCCCCGCCAAGGGGGACGGTCCGCGATTGTCGCCGGTCGTACGGAAGATTGCCGAGGAGCATGGCGTGCCGATTGATGAGGTGGCAGCGCTCCACGGCGCCGGGGCAGGCGGACGTGTCACCAAAGAGGACGTGTTGAAGTATCTCGAGTCTCGCACGGCCGCGCCGCGTCCGCCCGCCACTCCGGCCGCGGCGCCGGCTCCGGGTGTCCCGCCGGCTCCGGCTCCCGTGGTGCATCCCGGCGATCACGTCGTCAAGCACACGCCGCTGCGGCGGTCGGTTGCCCAGCGCATGGCGCAGTCGAAGCGTGACATCCCGCACGCCTACGGGGTGATCGAAGTCGACATGACCCCGCTCGTCCGGTGGCGGGACGCCCACAAAGAAGAGTGGCGGGCGCGGGAAGGCGTCAACGTGACCTACACGGCGTTCTTCGTGCGGGCGGCCGTCGAAGCGTTGAAGGCCTATCCGGGCGTCAATTCGACCTGGGGAGATGATGGGATCATCCTGCGGAAAGCCGTCAACATCGGCATCGGGATCGCACTCGATGAGGGGCTCATCGTGGCGGTCATTCACGGAGCCGACCAGAAGAATCTTGTGGGTACCGCCGCCGAGCTGGACCGCCTGGGCCGGCTGGCCCGCGACGGGAAACTGACGCTCGACGACGTCCAGGGTGGCACCTTCACCATCACCAATCCCGGCGTGTTCGGATCGATCTGGTCGATGCCGATCATCGTCCCCGGGCAGGCGGCGATTCTGGCGACCGACGCCATCGTCAAGCGGCCGGTCGTCCGCGACGATGCCATAGCGATCCGGGACATCATGCACCTGGGGTTGTCCTTCGACCACCGCGTGTTCGACGGCGCGGTCGCCGACTACTTCCTGAATCGCATGAAAGCGAAACTCGAAGGGTTTGCCGGCGGAGACGCCGCGCTGACGGACTTCTGATGAGCGAGACTCTCACACGCCGCCCGGAATGGCTGAAGGTCCGGCTCCCCGGCGGTCCCAACTTCCACGATCTGTCGGGCCTCATGCGCACGCAGACGCTGCACACCGTCTGCGAAGAAGCCCGCTGCCCCAACATCGGGGAATGCTGGGAGCGGCGCACGGCGACGTTTCTGGTGCTGGGGAACGTGTGCACCCGCAACTGCGGCTACTGCGCAATCATGCACGGGCTACCGACCGAACTCGATCTGGCGGAGCCGGAGCGCGTCGCCGAGGCCGTCGACGCGATGGGACTGCGGCATGCCGTCATCACCTCGGTCAACCGCGATGATCTCAAAGACGGCGGCGCCGGAGTGTTTGCGGCGACGATTCGTGCGATCCACCGCCGGACCCCCTCCTGCACGGTGGAAGTCCTGATTCCCGACTTCAAAGGAGATCCGGCGGCGCTCCAGACGGTGCTCGACGCGGGACCAGAAATCCTCGGCCACAACATCGAGAGTGTGCCGCGCGTGTTCCGGATCGTGCGCCACGGCGGCGACTATCACCGGTCCCTGCGGCTGCTCTCCCGGGTGAAGGAGTGGGGGTACACTTCATTCACCAAGAGCGGCATCATCCTCGGCATGGGGGAGACGTGGGGCGAGCTGCTGGGCACCATGGAAGACCTGCGCACAGACGACTGCGACATCCTCACGCTGGGCCAATACCTGCGGCCGGGGCCGGACTACCATCCGATCGACCGGTACTACACACCGGCCGAATTCGCCCGGCTGCGCGAGCTCGGGCTGCAGTTGGGCTTCAAGTACGTTGAATCAGGCCCCCTGGTACGCTCGTCGTATCATGCCGACGAGCAGGCCCAAGCCGTCCGCGCCATCCGCGCCCGCATCGGCGCCGTCGCGTAACTCCGCCTACCGATAGATCCGTACGACTCCTAGGAGGGATGATTCGTGGCTCAAGAGACCGTGCGTACCGATGATGCCCCCGCCGCCATGGGCCCATACTCGCAGGCGGTCAAAGCCAACGGATTCGTATTCGTGTCGGGCCAGCTAGCGCTTGACCCGGGCACGGGCCAACTGGTCGGGCGGGACATCAAGCAGCAGACCCGCCGCGTGCTGGAAAATATCTCGGCCATCCTGGCGGCGTCGGGGTCGTCGCTGGGGAAGGTCGTGCGCTGCGGCGTGTTCCTCAAGGAGATGAATGACTTCGGCCCGATGAACGAGGAGTACACGAGTTTCTTCAAAGAATCGCCTCCGGCCCGAACGACCGTGCAGGCGGCGAAACTGCCGCGGGACGCCCTCATCGAGATCGATGCAGTGGCGATGCTATAATGACGTGCGATGCGGGGTGGTCTAAGGGAATGACGCCTGACTTTGACTCAGGAGACTCCAGGTTCGAGTCCTGGCCCCGCAGCCACTCGACTCGGCCGCCTAACGGCGGCCTTGCTCGTGGCCTATCGGCGATCCTCCTTCTACGGCCGAGTCGAATGTCCTGAGCGAGCGTAGCGAGTCGAACGACCTCTGAACAGACTCCACGGCCCTTCGGAACCCTCCCCTAGGCAATCCACACGTTGATCCACAATTTTGCATCCAGACCCCTTGACAAGTTGCGGCCGCGGGTCTTATTCTACCAGGTAGTTAATTAACCCATTGGTGAAATACAGAGCCAGATCATGCCGAACCGTCTCAGTGCCACATTTGCCGCTCTCGCCGACCCGACCCGGCGGGCCATCCTCTCGCGTCTGACCGCGGGCGAGGCCTCCGTGACGGACCTGGCCAAGCCGTTTGATCTCACGCTTCCCGCGATCTCCAAGCATCTGAAGGTCCTCCAGCGTGCCGGCCTCATTGAGCGGGGAAGGCGGGCGCAGTGGCGGCCGTGCCGGCTCAACGCGGATCCCCTCAAGGAAGTCGCCGACTGGACGCAGCGCTACCGGCGGTTCTGGGAGCAGCGATTCGATCGTCTGGATGAATATCTACGCGAAATCCAGGCAAAAGAGAAGAAACCAGCACACCCCAAAGGCAAGCGGCATGGCCGCAGGAAGAGGTGAGGACATGACCCCACGGAGTAAGCCCACCACGCCGGAGGCGAAGCCGGCGCTCGTCATCACCCGCGTGTTCGACGCCCCTCGCGCACTGGTGTGGAAGGCCTGGACGGAGCCTGAGCGCGTCGCACGTTGGTGGGGACCCAAGGACTTCACAGCCCCCGCGATCAAGATCGACTTCCGGGTTGGCGGGAAGTATCTCTACTGCATGCACGGTCCGGCAGGGTCTCCTTTTGACAAAGACTTCTGGAGCACCGGGGTTTACGAGGAAATTGTCCCGATGCAGCGCATCGTGGCCACTGACTCGTTCGCGGATGCACTGGGCAACGTGGTCCCGGCGAGCCACTACGGTATGCCCGGTGACTTGCCACTGGAGTTCCGGGTCACCGTGACATTTGAGGACGACGATGGAAGGACCAAGCTGACCCTGACGCACGAAGGACTGCCCGCCGGCGAGCAGAGCGAGGGCGCCTCGGCTGGCTGGAACCAGTCGTTCGACAAGCTCGCCGAATCGCTGCGGTGATGAAGGAGAAGGCAGACATGGCGCCTACACAGACCCCAAACACATCCCGCACTGGTGGGGTCTCAGATGCGACGCTCGAGCGGTTGGCCGAACTTCTGAAGAGGGTGGCTACTCTTCCAGCCAGTTCGGACCGTCTGGAGAGTGCTTGAAGTTGAACCGTTTCGACGTACGCAAAGAGGACTTGAACCATTCCCACTTGAGCAGCGAATAGTCGAGACCCTGCAGCGGAGCACCCACGTACCGCAGCATCGCCATGACCTGAGCCCGGTGGTGAATTTCGTGGAAGAGGAGTTGGGTCGCCACCCCGCCGGCCGTGGTCTTCACGCCGCGCTTCCAGCGCTTGGTCGTCCACCAGTCTTCCACCGGTCGATCCCAGTCGGTCTCTTCCTTGAGCGCGCGGGCCGTCCACACCGCGAGATCTCGCCACGCTGCCTCCAAGGGGGGCAGGCCGGTTCTGGAAAAGTGTCGGAAGGGGGAGCGTTCCTCGGGAGCCGGGACGCCGCGGAGCATCGACGTATACCACCATTCGGTATCCGCGATGTGGACCACCGTGGCGCGGATCGATCCGTGGCCGAACGGGAACCGTTGTGCGAATCGCGCGTGTGGGAGGGCCCGTACGCGTTCCAGGACACGACTCCGCGCCTCGACAAGGTATTCGTACTGTTGGGCAGGGTGAGTGGGTCCCTTCTGCATCGTCATTGGACCACTACTGCATTGACGGATGAACCTCCCCCGCGTAAGATATATGCGTGAAACAGCATATGTCCCCTACATCGCCTTCGGTCGATCGCCTCTTCCAAGCACTCGGTGATCTAACGCGTCTGCGGATCGCTACGCTCTTGTCCGACAGCAAGACCCATGCCTGCGTGTGCGAGCTCACGGATGCCCTCGCCGGGCGTCAGTACAATATCTCGCGTCATCTCAAAGCGCTGCGCGCCGCGGGACTCGTGGCTCCCGAGCGCGACGGCCGCTGGGTATACTACCGGCTGAACCTTCCTGCTGGCCCGCTGGGCAGACGCCTGTCGACGCTCTTGCGCAGCCTTCCCGCCGACCCGCAGTTTTCGCAGGACCGCGACCGGCTCGCCAAGCGGCTGGCCCTGCGCAAGCACGGCCGCTGCTGCGTGTGGACGACCGAGGATGTGGTGGCCTGACGTGGACGCCGCCACCGCCATCATCACCGTCGCCCGCGAGTTTGCGGCGCTGACGCTCCGCGTGCTGCCGTACTTCCTGCTCGGCGCGATGACCGCCGCGGTGCTGAAGGTCTACGCGTCGACCCGGTGGACGAACCGTCTGTTCGCGTCCGGGACGCGTTCAGTGTGGCTCGCGTCCGCGCTGGCGGT
>Ga0209640_10000674_pt1 | contig 27028 bp, 25 predicted proteins | sample RifCSP10_1_FD_184018 | JGI IMG/M metagenome (GOLD analysis project Ga0209640, IMG submission 184018) | Soil microbial communities from Rifle, Colorado - Rifle CSP2_sed 10_1 (SPAdes) (version 2) | ecosystem: Environmental > Terrestrial > Deep subsurface > Rock core/Sediment | place: Rifle... | reverse complement strand
GCGCGGCTACCACGTGGACACGACCACGAACGGTGATGACGCGCTGGCACTCGCGCGTGCCCAGACGTATGACCTGGTGTTGCTCGACGAGCAGATGCCGGGCCGGAAAGGCCTCGAGGTTCTGGCCGTCATTAACACCGCCTGCTTCCTCTTCAAGCTCCTGCTGAATTTTTTGAAAATCCCAGATCATACCGTCATTCTATAATAGAACCCCTTCAGCAACAAGGCCCCTATAATAATTTTGGGCCCTACCAATGAGGGCCCAAAAGAGTACTAATAAAATTCTTTTTATTAAACGATTACTTCTTTGAAGAGGCGCTGGTTTTACTGGCTTTTTTCTCTGCCTTTTGCGCTGTTTCTTCTTTCTTAACAGTAGCGGCTTCGGTCACTTTGCCTTCTTTGGCGATCTTGACCAATTTCTTGAAAACTGTCGGCGCCTGAACAGCCAAATCGGCGATCACCTTGCGGTTGATGCTGATCTTGGCGTCATTCAAACCCTTGATGAAACGGCTATAAGAAATGCCCGACTCGTGACAGGCGGCATTAATACGCGTGATCCAAAGGCGCCTAAATTCCCGCTTCCTCGCTTTGCGGTCACGGAACGCATACACCATGCCCTTCTCGACGGAACGCCTGGCCTGGATATAGCGCTTGCTTCGGTGGCCGAACTGGCCTTTAGCGGCCCTAACATATCTACGCCGCCTTCTTTGAGCGGCAACGGTTCCCTTAACTCTAGCCATAAGGCAACAGCCTCCTTATTTTTTTCTCATCGGCTTTGGAAAGGTAAGAACTTCGGCGAAGCTTGCGTTTGGCTTTGCTGGACATTTTACTTAAAATATGTCCGCGATTGGCGCTTCTTTTCTTGATCTTTCCCCACTTCGTGCGTCGAAAACGTTTGGCCGCAGATTTATTTGTTTTCAGTTTAGGCATGCACTTTCCCTTTCAACACCACTTTTAATAAAAATACGAAGACACTACCTTAGCAAAAATTCCCGGATTTGAAAACACTTTTTTTACGCAGCCTGTTCTTCTTCTTTCTTAGCCGGTTTGCCGGCAACGGGGTTAATGACCACCGACATCACACGGCCCTCCATAAAAGGCGCCTTTTCGGCCTGGCCGAATTCGACCAGATCCCTAACAAACCTGTTGACGATTTCCTCTCCCAGCTCTTTATGCATCATCTCGCGCCCGCGGTAGAACATGTTGATCTTAACTTTGTCCTTCTTCTTTAAAAAACTAATCGCCTGGCGCAGCTTGATCTGATAATCCCCCTCCCCGATATGAGGTTTCATGCGGATCTGCTTTAAATGAGCGACGTGTTGATTGCGCTTGATGCGCCGCTCTTTTTTCTCCTGATCGTATTTGAACTTGCTGTAATCCATGATGCGGCAGACGGGCGGGTTTGCCGTCGGGGCGATCTCGACCAGATCCAATTCATGCTGCCTGGCCAAGTCCAAGGCGCGCTGCAAAACAACGACGCCTAATTGCTCGGAATCAGGCCCGATCACGCGGACCTCGCGCGCTTTAATGCGCTCATTGATACGGGTGAATTTTTGAATAGGAGCACCTCCTGTTTTATTGTTTGCTGTTTATCTCGTTTTGAATTTGTTTAATAAATTTATCAAGGGCCATTGTTCCCTCATCTCCCTTGCCGTAGCGGCGGATGGATAAAATTTCATCTTTAACTTCTTTATCGCCTAGAATGATCAAATACGGGACCTTCCTGACCATGCCTTCACGGATGCGCTTGCCTAAACTTTCATTTCTGTCATCAATTATAACGCGGATATCTTCTTTTTGTAAATTCTCTTTTACGGTGTTTGCGTACGCAACGTGCTCGCTTTTGATGGGGATAATTAACGCTTGTGTCGGCGCCAACCAGACCGGGAAAGCGCCTCCGTAATGCTCAATCAACGTGCCGAAAAATCGTTCGACACTACCAAGTATAGCACGATGAATCATGGTGGGCCGACTCACGCCGCCTTCTTCGTTGATATATTTGAGCTGAAACCTCTCGGGTAACGAAAAATCGCACTGGATGGTCGCGCACTGCCATTCGCGATTTAAGGCGTCCTTCAGTTTAACGTCGATCTTGGGACCATAAAACGCTCCTTGGCCTTCGTTGATTTGATATTTTAACTTCTTTTCTTTCAGGGCGTCTTCCAGCGCCCGGGTTGCCGTCTCCCAATCTTTGAGGCTGCCGATATAATTTTCCGGACGTGTACTCAGTTCGATGTTCATTTCATTGAAGCCGAAATCTTTCATCACGTGAAAGGTGAAGTCAATAACATTCATGACCTCTTGCTTGATCTGGTCCTCGCGGCAGAAAATATGGGCGTCGTCTTGGGTAAACCCGCGCACCCGCAACAGCCCGTGCATGACGCCGGCCTTTTCCCGTCGGTAAACATTGCCCAGCTCGAAATAGCGGATCGGCAGATCCCGATAGGAGCGGGTCGTGGATTGATAAATCAGGATGTGCCCCGGGCAATTCATCGGCTTAACGGCATACTCTTCGTTGTCGACCTTGAAAAAATACATGTTCTCGCGATAATGCTCGGCGTGCCCGCTGATCTCCCACAGCTTTCCTTTTAAGATATGCGGCGTTTGGACCAGCTGATAGCCACGCTTGACATTTTGATCAACGATATAATTCTCAATGATGCGGCGCAACGTCGCTCCGGCAGGATGATAAAAAACAAGCCCGGGCCCGGCGGTTTCCTGATAAAAATTAAACAGATCCAGTTGCGGCCCGAGCTTTCGATGGTCGCGCTTTTGCGCTTCTTCGAGCAATCGCAAGAATTCGTCGAGCTCTTTTTTATCGAAGAACGCCGTTCCATAAATGCGCTGCAACATCGTGTTGTTTTCATCGCCGTGCCAATACGCCCCGGCCACGCTGAGCAATTTGAACGCCTTGATCTTTCCGGCATTATCAATGTGCGGGCCCTTGCAAAGGTCCAGCCATTCATCACCGGTATGAAAAATCGAGACCTTTTCATCGGGCAACTTTTCAATTAACTCGACTTTATAATCTTCCTTCATGTCCTTGAACATTTTGATGGCTTCTTTGCGCGGCATGAGCGATTGTTTAAAGGCGGGCTTACGATTAATGATCTCCCGCATGCGCTTTTCTATTTTTTTAATATCCTCGTCGGTAAACGGCTCTTTCTTATCAAAATCATAATAAAAGCCGTTATCGATGGCGGGGCCGATGGTCACTTTGGTCGCCGGCCAAAGCTCCTTCACCGCCTGCGCCATGATGTGCGAGCAGCTGTGTCTAAGCTTGTCTAAATCGGTTTTGTATTCCATTGTTTTTCTGGTGGGCCCACGAGGACTCGAACCTCGGACCTTTTCCATGTCAAGGAAACGCTCTAACCAAGCTGAGCTATGAGCCCATATATTTAGTTTTAAGTTATAAGTCGTAAGTTATAAGTAAAAATTTCTGATTGTTACTTTTTTTATAACTTACCACTTACGCCTTATGACTGACTTTATGGGCAAGGAGGGAGTCGAACCCTCACAGCCTTACGGCCACAGGATTTTAAGTCCTGCGTGTATGCCATTCCACCACTTGCCCGGAATTGTTGGAGGCGTGGAGCGGAATCGAACCGCTGGATAGGAGTTTTGCAGACTCCCGCCTTACCACTTGGCTACCACGCCGGCTATTTCAAGGCCCTTAAAACCGCTCTGACAATATCTTCTTCGTCCGCAATATGTCCTTCACCCGTATCACCGCACGCCAACTTGCCTTTAGTCGGATCTATGAACGCAACACCGTGTTTTTTCAAAACAGCGCAATTATTCTGAACGAATTTATTTTTGTACATTTCGGTATTCATCGCCGGGGCAATTAAAATGGGCGCCTTGGCCCCCAAAGCAACGCAGGTTAAAAGATCGTCGGCAAAACCATGGGCTAATTTGGCGATGATATTGGCGGTGGCGGGGGCAATCAATAAAACATCCGCCTTTTTGGCTAGCTGGATATGCGGCATTGCCCAACCATTGGATGAGGAATCGAAGGTGCCGCGATACACCTCTTCGCCGATCAGGCTGGATAAGGTCAAAGGAGTGATAAAGTATTCGGCCTCTTTCGTCATCACGACCGAAACCTTCAATCCCTTTTCTATCAGCCGGCGGGCAATATCGGCGGATTTATAGGCGGCGATGCTTCCCGTAACGCCTAAAATGACTCGTTTTGGATTATTCACTTTCTAAGACAGCTTCGAGTTCTGCTTGTTTTTTCTGCGGTTTTTCTTTTTCCGGTTTGGCCAGCAGGTCTTTGGCCTCTCTAGAAACGACCCGGCCGGCAAGGATTTCTTCCAATGCCATGGTGGTGGCTTTGTCGCTGGATGGATTCTCGATCAAACATTTTCTTCCTTCGGAGAGCTCAAGCGCGCGGGTGGCCGCCATGCGAACAAGGCGATAAATGCTGTTTCCTGCTTTGGGGAGCATCTCTTCTAAGGGCTGAATACTCATGATCTCAATTGCCTCCTAAAATTGCTATTTCTTAATAAAAAATAAAAATCTTTCTTTATAAAAGGAAAATATATATATCATATAGTCTTATATTTGTCAAAAGGAACTTATAACGCCTTCCAACTCTTTTAGTTAGAAAAGTTTTAACAGCTCCTTTTTAATTGTCTTGGATTTCGGATAAAATGATCGCTTCCAGCCTTTGAAGGGCTTTTGGGATTAGGTCGTTAATAACGATATACTTATAGCGCTTGGCTTCCTTGAGTTCTTTTTTGGCCGTTTGAAGCCTGAGAAAGAGGCGTTTTTTATCCTCTGACCCCCTTTTAAAAAGCCGTTTTTTTAGCTCGTTAACGGTTCTTGTCTTAATGAATATCGTAACGGCCTTAGGGAGCCTGCGGCAAACCACCTTGGCCCCTTTGACATCTATACATAAAAGCGTATGTTTTCCTCTCCTTAGCAAACGCGCCACATTGGCTTTGGGGGTGCCGTAATAATTATCAAACACCTTCTGCGATTCAAGAAAATGGCCAGCCCCCTTTTTATGCAAAAACATCAAGCGGCTGACAAAAAAATAATCACGGCCATGGACCTCTCCCTTTCGTTGAGGCCGGGTCGTGACAGAAACGCTCTTAACGATTTTGTCTTTGAGCTTCCTGCTCTTTAGGAGCTTTCGGTAAAGGGTCGTTTTTCCTGAACCAGAAGGGCCGGAAAGAATAAAAATTTTACCCTTCTTCATAATGGGTCTATTCTATGTTTTGGGCCTGTTCGCGAATTTTTTCGATCCCGCTTTTCAAAGCGATCACGGCGTTGGAAACGATGCGGTCCTGGAGCTTGGCGCCGATGGTATTGGTCTCGCGCTGCATCTCCTGGGCAATAAAATCGATCCTTTTCCCAACGGAAGAAGTGCCATTTAACAATCTCTTCATTTCAACCATGTGATGCTTAAGCCGGGACAGCTCTTCGTTGGTGTCGCTGCCGCGTTGATAGGCCTGGAATTCTTCCGCCGCCATCGATTGTTTCATTTCTTTCAAGACCGCCCTGGATCGCGTTTGAATAACATATATTTCTTTCATCATCTTTTGAAGCTGCCCTTTGATGTCACGCTGAAGGCTTAGCCCCTCTCTCCTGCGCATTTGATCCAGCGCGCCAAGCGCCTTTTTTAAACCCCGCTCAATGCCCGGCCATAAGCGCTCCGCATTAACCGTGGTTTCCCGGACCTCAAAAACCCCGGGCAGCTTAATGATATCCGCCACCGTCAAATCGTTTTTTATGCGAAACTGCTTCCTCAGCTCTTTAGCATGACGTAAATAACTTTGCACCGCTTCTTTGTTGAGCACAACTTCTTCTTTCTTTTTTTGTGTCACCTTTAATGAAATACTAACGCGCCCTCTTTCCAAATATTGCTCGCAATGCTGTCGGATCTTATCTTCGAACGATACGTAACCAGCTGGTAGATAATAGATTATGTCAAGATAACGGCCGTTGAGGCTTTTGATTTCAATGAGCGCCTTGGCCTCTTTTGTCGAAAGTTGGGCGCTGCCATAACCCGTCATGCCTTTGATCATGCCCATGTCCTTGTTTTTTGCAATTTAACAGTTATCGTTTTTGTCGAATAAAGTTTTCGGCTGATAGAATCCGGGGTAAACCACAATTTTATTTCCCGCTGCGTTTCTTTTTTGCTCGAAGAAACATGAACCACATTTTCATAGATGCCTCTGGTCGTAATGCGCCCGTAAGCGCCCCTGATCGTGTGCGGGCCGGCCTCTTCGGGATTGGTTGCCCCAGCGAGATTACGGCATTTGGTGACCGCGTTATCGCCATAATAAACAACGGCGATGACTCTCTTGTTTTTATGATATTTGCCCATAAAAAAAGATACCGTTCCCCTAAAAAACGGACGCCCCTTTATATTGTTATAATGTTCTTCAACGAGTTTGCGGGTTGGTTTGAATATGTTTATGCCGATAATTTCTAAATTGGCTTCGGCGAATTTCAAAAGGATATGCCCGACCAGGCCCTTAGCAATAGCGTCCGGTTTCAGAATAACAAGTGCCGGCTCTTTCATTATTTGATCTTTCTTATGATGCGATCGAGATCGTCCAGCGAATAATATTCGATGATGATTTTGCCGCGTTTTTTGTTAGCTTTGATGCGCACTTTGGTGCCGAGGGCTTTTTGCAGTTGTTCTTCCAGCGCAACGATCTCAAAATCCCTTTTTTCCTTCGATTTTACCCGACGGGCCTTTCCGTCGTTCGATTGAATCAGGTTCTCCAGTTCGCGTACCGATAGCCCTTTTTTACGGATAAGGCCGAAAAATCTTTTGATATCCTCCGCGGATTCCAAAGAAAGTAACGCGCGCGCATGCCCCATGGAAATTTCGCCGCCATAAACAAACTTTTGAATTTCCTCGGGGAGTTTAAGCAAGCGCATAATATTGCTGACGGTCGAACGGTCTTTTCCGACGGCTTTAGCGACGTCTTCCTGGGTTAATTTAAAATCTTCAATAAGCCGTTGATAGGCCTGCGCTTCTTCTATCGGATTGAGATCCTCTCTTTGGACATTTTCTATCAACGCAATGACAAACGCCTCTTCATCCGTAACTGATTTGATGATGGCTGGCACATCTTCCATGTTCAAAGCCCGCGCCGCCTTAAGCCTGCGTTCACCGGCAACTACCTCATATTCGCCGCCTTGCGTTTCTCTTACTAAAATAGGCTGAATAATACCTTTAGTTTTTATAGACTCTTTTAACTCTTCCAATTTTTCATTATCATACTTCGTGCGCGGCTGAAAACGGCTGTTTTTTATTTTCGTCGTTTTTAGGTAGGCGACAACCTCGCCCGCTATCGCCCCGCTTCTGTCTTTATCAGGAATGAGCGCAGAAAGACCCTTGCCAAGAGCTCGGTTTTCCATCTTTTCTCCTTTGTTCATAATGTGAACATTATATTATCAATTATCTTTTGTTTCACTAATTTTACCTAACTCATTGCTATTAAATTGTTTACGTATTATTTGTGGTTCTCCTGAAAATTCTTTTGCCAACTCGGCATAACGAATAGCTCCTATTGAGTTAGCATCATATACGGCTATCGGCTTCCCATGGCTTGGCGCCTCACTTAACCGGATATTACGAGGAATGACTGTATTATAAACTTTGTCTTTAAAAAACGCTTTGATCTCATTGATAACTTCTGTTGTTAAATTCGTCCGAAAATCGGCCATCGTCAATAAGACGCCTTCAACGGAAAGCTTTGGATTAAGCCCGTCACGGATAAGATGTAATGTATTTAAAAGCTGCGATACGCCTTCCAACGCATAAAACTCGCATTGAATAGGAATTAATATAGAATCGCTTGCCACCAACGCATTTAACGTCAACAAGCCTAAAGACGGCGGCGAATCGATAAAAACATAATCATAGTTCTCTTTAATTGATTCTAAGGCTTTCTTAAGGCGGGTTTCTCTGGACAGGGCTCCTACTAACTCTATCTCTGCGCCGGTAAGATTAATATTGCAAGGAATGATATCTACGTTTGGGTGAACACCTTCGATGACAGCTTCTTGGGCGGTGGCTTTATTAAGTATAACGTCATAAACAGATACGTCTAACTCGTTCTTATTGACCCCCATCCCACTCGTTGCATTGCCTTGGGGATCAGCATCCACCAGGAGAATTCTTTTGCCCAAATCAGCCAAAGCAGCAGACAAATTAACCGCTGTGGTCGTTTTACCCGTTCCCCCTTTTTGATTACCTATGGCTACTGTTTTACCCATTTTTTGGCTGAATTTAACTGTTCCACGTGAAACATTGCTTGATTGTTTCACGTGGAACATTTATTCATTAAACTTATTTTCCTTGAACTGGAGAAAAAATCAAGAAGTATTCTTACTTTTTTTCAAACTGACCTTAATTTTAGCTGGCTTTTCCCCCTCCATTCCAAACAAGCCTTTTTTCTCTTCGGAAACCACCTTAACTCTTATCTTATCCCTCGTAACACCCAGTTCAGCTAAGGCTTTTTGAATAGCGTCCTCGACTGTTTTTCCCTCCACCTCTATACTATTTTCCCTTTTCATTTAGATTGCCTTTTTTGATGATACATGTGGTATTGAGTAAACGTCGAGAATATATAGAACATCGTAAAATAAAGCGTCAATCCGCTGGCGAATTTATAAAAAATCACGCCCAAAAGAATAGGCATAAATATACCCATCATCTTCTGCTGTTGCTGCTGGATAGGATCGGTAACAACCATATTTTTTGAGGTTATTCTTTGCTGGAAAAACATAATAATCATCATAAGAATCGGCAAAATATTGACTTCATCACCCATAAAAGGCGCTTTAAAAGGCAGTATAAACAGCCTATCCGGCTCCGAAAGATCGTTGATCCATAGGAATTTAGCCCCTTTAAATACCACGGATCTCCATAGAACCTGATACAATCCAATAAACACCGGCATTTGCAATAGAAACGGCAAGCACCCTCCCAGCGGGTTAATTTTATATTCTTTGTATAAAGCCATTATCTCTTGATTCATTTTCTGAGGATTATTACTGTGTTTTTGCTTTAATCGCTCTATTTCCGGTTGAAGCGACTGCATCTTCTTCATCGAAGACATGCCCCTTAGCGTCAATGGATACATAGAGAAATATAATACAGCGCTTATAATAATGATGCACATCCCCCAATTCGGAATCACCCGGTAAATAAGATGCATGAATTTGTAGATGAGCATTGCTATAATGTCAAAAAGCCCGAAACGATAAAATTTCTTTATATTCTCTAAACCAAGGTCGTAACCCTTTAAAATATCATACTCTTCCGGCCCAACAAAAATTGTCGACGAGAAAATGGCCCCGCCCCCTTCTGCTTGTTCGCTTTCTTGCGGAATAATACTTATATTCAAGGCTTGTTCGCCTACTGGATCTATTTGGTATCCTTTGGATTTGAACTCTGGTTTAAAAATCGCGCAATAATACCTGTCTCTAAACCCTAACCAAACAACGTGCCCCTCGCGCGCCTCTTTTTCTTTCTGAGAAAACTTAAAAGCATTGCCTTTCCTTTGAATCCCACTATATGAATTAATAACATATTCATTTAATGATTTATCTCTTTCTGTATCATCATTTTTGTCCAATCTGGTCATATCAATACTTAAACCATTAATTTTTAAGCCATCCTGTTTGGACATTTCTAAAACATTATTAATCTTTGATTCCTGTTTAATAAGATATTCGTCTTTGGACAATTCATATGTATTTAATATTTCAACATTGTCTTTAAGATAAGAATACGCTATTGTTTTATTTGCGTTTGTTTGAAGATCAAATTTTACATGCTCATAACCATTGATTGCACCCAAATTACTAATAGGCAGACTAACTTTATAATCTTTAACATAAACACTCTTGATTGTTCCGCCTTTATTAGTAAATGTTACGCTTAATTTATCGTTTTCAAGAACAATAAGATCTTCCTGAAAATCAACGCCTTCTTCTTGGTTTAAGATTTGTTGTGCTTCTTTGGCTGGGAGAGGGGATGGGGTTGTTTCTTCTATAACTTCTTTATTATAAATATGTTGTGATAATTTTAATTCTTCTGATGGAGTTCTTTTGGGCTGCGTCATGCCGGCCCAAATATATAATACTAGAAGGGATAAAAATACGGATAATAAAAGTCTTTTTTCCATAATATTAGCTTGATCTTAAAATATTGGCTTGCCGGAGAAAGCCTTTTACGGATTGCGAAGGGTTTTGGGTAAGCGCGGGGAAAACCATTTCGAAATTCAAGGATTTTAAGTTGAAAGCTTTACCGATATGTGCCGCGGCATTATATCGTAAGTCGTTTGCGGCCCTTAGCCCGGCGGCGCTTAAGAACGGCACGACCATCTTTGGTTCGCATGCGTTGGCGAAAGCCGTGTTTGCGTTTGCCCTTTATAATGGTCGGTATTTTCAGTGTCTTTTTCATGGCGCGACAATTATAACACAGCAAAAAGGCTAGTCAAGATAAATTGATTGTAAAAGAGCGCAAAATCCTTGAAAACATTGGTTTTTTGGGTCTGATAAAATAGCGTCGGAAAACAAATTAAATCGAATTGTTTTGCTGATAATTAAAAAATTTTATATTTTACACAAGCGCGTTGGAAAATTGTATTTGAATTAAAATCGTTCTTTGCTATAATACTCCCGCTTGAAAGCATCCCCTGACAAATCGTCGAACGCATTTACTTTATACATTCTCAACTTCATCGACGATTATCTTTCTAAAGGCGTCTTTTCCGTCTGCCAAAATCGTCCCTTGGCGACAGGGGCCTGTGGAAAACTTGTGAATTATAAATTATTTGGATTATAACCTATTGAGGCTAAATAGCTTGCTGACACTCACCTTATTAACCTACCCATTCGATCGATCCCTATGAGCCTTATATCCGTCTGGAATACCGCCCAAAACCATATTAAAGAGAAGGCGGGGGAGACTTCCTACGAAACGTGGTTTACCACTCTCCACGCCAAAGAAAAAGATGCGCAAACGCTGATTATCGAAACACCCGACGAGTTTTTTAAAAACTGGGTGGTCGACCATTATCATCAGCTCATTGAAGAGGCTATGCGATTGAGCGGGGGGGATGGTTTTACTATCGAATATATCGTCAATTCTTATATTTTAAAGAATGGCACCCAAAGCCGATTGAATGAATTTGAAAAAAAGTTTTCACGGGACCCTTCTTCCAAATATAACCTCAATTCTCGATTTACCTTTGAAAATTTTGTCGTTGGCCCATCAAACCGCTTTGCCTGTGCGGCCAGTTTGGCTGTGGCGGAGGCGCCCGCTAAAGCCTATAATCCGCTGCTTATTTACGGCGCAGTCGGCTTGGGAAAAACCCACCTGATCCAAGCCATTACCCATAAAATCCGCGAGCTTCATCCTGAGTCAAAACACTGTTATTTGACATCCGAGCAATTTACGAATGAGCTGATCGATTCCATCCGCCATCAAACCACTTCGCAGTTTAGAAAAAAGTACCGAGACATCGACGTTTTGTTGATCGATGATATTCAGTTCATCGCTGGAAAAGAGTCCACCCAAGAAGAATTCTTCCACACCTTCAACAATCTTCACGGAAACAGGAAGCAAATCATCATCACCAGCGACCGCCCACCCAGAGACATTACCAATCTGGAGGAGCGCTTGAGATCGCGTTTTGCGTGGGGCCTAATTACCGATATCCAGCCGCCGGATTTTGAAACAAGGGTGGCTATTTTACGAAAAAAGATGGCGGCTGAGCCTGTGTCTGTTCCGGATGAGATTGTCTTCTTTATTGCGGAACAAATAAAAACGAACATCCGCGAGCTGGAGGGAGCCTTGATTCGAGTGGTGGCTTATGCGCTGTTGGAAGATAAGCTTATGACGCTAGAGATGGCGAAAATGGTCCTTAAAGATATGGTTAAAGAAACTTCTAATAATATTAGCATTGATGTGGTCCAAAAATCGGTTGCTTCGTTCTTTAATATCCCGCTTTCCGAAATGCGCGCTAAAAGACGCACTAAAAACATTGTCGTTCCTCGTCAAATTGCCATGTATCTATCCCGGCAACTTACCAACCGCTCGCTTCCTGAGATTGGCAACGCTTTTGGAGGCAAAGACCATACGACGGTTTTACATTCCTGCAAAAAAATAGAAACAGAAATTTCCGAAAGTGGTGAAATGAAAAATTTGATTGATCGTTTAACGATAACCATTAAACAATAATTAAAACAAACTTATTGTTTTATTCACAGTTGTTTTTGGTATAAACTATTTAACTTCAGTTATTTATTAAGTTGTTCGACTTATTACACCCACTACTATTACAACGGCTATCTTAATTAAGTTATTATAAAATGGAGGTTGTTGAAAGATGAAAATTAAAGTTTCTCGCGAAGATCTGGTTTCCGGAATTAATATTGTCCAAAACGTCGTATCGTCCAAAATCACATTACCCATTCTCTCTAATATACTAATAGAAACAAAAGATAATAAATTAAGGATGAATGCCACTGATCTGGATATTGGGATTTCCTGTGAAATTCCTGTGGAAACACTTGAAGAAGGAGGAGTAACCGTTCCAGCTAAACGCTTTAGTGATATTATTAAAGAAATGCCTGAAGGAGAAATCCTCATTCATGCTAAGAAGAATAATCAGGTAGATATTGAAGGGAACCTCTGTCGGTTTAAGTTAAACGGTTTGCCTAAAGAGGAATTTCCTAAATTCCCAGAGTTTAAAGATAAAGAGGTTGTTGTCATTGATCAGGGTGTTTTGAAAAACATGATTCGATTAACTTCTTTTGCGGTATCTCACGAAGAAAGCCGTTATGTTTTAAATGGTGTCTTGTTTGAGATTTCTGATAAAACCATAAGAATCGTTGCTACCGATGGCCGACGTTTAGCAAAAATAGAAAAAACTATCCAGAAACCAATCAAAAAAGACATTTCCGTGATTATCCCTATTAAAGCGATTAATGAAATAGCCAGGAATTTAAAGGAGGAAGGAAGTGTTTCGTTAATTGTAGGCGCCAACCAAGTATTATTTGAAATTGACGGGGTTTTAATTGCGACCAGGATTATCGAAGGGGAGTTTCCCAATTATAATCAAGTTATACCAAAACCAACCGAGAATAAGGTTTCGATGCGAAGGGATGAGTTGTTATCTTCTATTAGAAGAGCGAATCTTTTGGCGACCCCGGATTTTCAGGCGGTAAAATTTGAGGTTTTTTCGAATAAGATGGTTGTGTCCAAATCCACCCCCGACATCGGCGAATCACGAGAAGAGATTACCGTGAAATACGGCGGCCATGAAATGGTTATTGGTTTTAACCCCGGCTTTCTCATCGATTTTCTTAAAAACATCGATGATGAAGAGATTGATATAGAGCTTTTGGGTGAAGATAAGCCGGCGGTTATGCGATTGGGGGAATACCTCTACCTAGCCCTTCCGATGCGGATTTAATCTGCAAAAAATTTTTAGAAATTGATAGATATTCTCCTTCCGTCATGGATAATATAAGAGAAATTGTCAAAGATGTCATTTCAAAGATGTCGCAGAAACAGCCCGATATCCGCGACCAATTAGATCGGGTCTGGCTTGAGATTATCGACGGAAAACAAAGGAAACATATGCGCCTGACAGGAATCAAAGATGGTCAGGTTTCTGTTTGTGTCGATTCCCCCGCCTGGTTATTCCAGATGAAAATTAAAAAGGGAGAAATTTTGAAGAAACTAAAAAACAAAATACCCGAGATCAAAGACCTTATTTTTAGGGTGGGAAAAGTTTAATGGCCAAGAACAAACCAGCCAAAACCGAAAAGAACCCACAAGACGCGCCGAAGAAAGAAAAGGCAGCTACCCCTAAAAAGGGCCAATATGATGCCACCAATATCCAGGTATTAGAGGGTATTGATGCGGTCCGCCTCCGGCCTGCCATGTATATTGGGGACACGTTTTCCCGCGGCCTGCACCATCTTGTGTATGAGGTGGTGGACAACTCGGTAGATGAGGCGCTGGCCGGTCATTGTACGGAAATCGAAACCATCGTCAATGAAGGCGACTCGGTGACGGTTATCGATAATGGGCGCGGCATCCCGGTCGATATCCACAAAACCGAGAAGAAACCAGCCGTCGAAGTTGTTTTGACGACCCTTCATTCCGGCGGCAAATTCGATCACGACTCCTACAAAGTTTCCGGAGGGCTTCATGGGGTGGGGGTAAGTTGCGTCAACGCCCTTTCAGAGTGGCTCGAAGTAGAGATCAAAAGAGACGGAAAAATATATCATCAGCGCTATGAGCGGGGGGTAACCAAATCCAAATTAACCACGATCGGTAAAACGAAGACGACCGGCACAAAGGTTACCTTTAAGCCGGACCCAACGATTTTCAAGCAAACAACGACCTTTTCTTACGATATTTTGGCCAAACGCTTAAGGGAATTGGCCTTTCTTAATAAGGGATTGTTCATTAGGCTCGTCGACAAAAGAGGGAAAAAAGAGAAGATCTCCGAATTTTCGTTTAAAGGTGGCATCGTTTCTTTTGTGGAAGACCTGAACAAATCCAAAACGGCCATCCATAATAAAATTGTTTATTTCCAGAAAGAGAAAGATCAGATCGAGCTCGAGGTGGCATTGCAATATGATGATGGGTATACGGAAAACGTATATTGTTATGCCAACAATATTAATACGGTGGAGGGGGGAACCCATTTAAGCGGCTTTCGATCGGCCCTTACGCGCGCCATTAATAATTATGCGAAAGGCAAGAACCTTCTTAAAGACGGGATCGCCATTGTCGGTGATGATACGCGGGAAGGGCTTACGGCTGTTATTAGTGTCAAAATTCCGGACCCGCAGTTTGAAGGGCAAACCAAGACAAAGCTTGGTAATTCAGAGGTCGATGGGCTGGTCGCTTCAGCCACGTTAGATGCGCTAACATCTTTTTTTGAGGAAAACCCGTCTGTTGCCAACAAGATCGTCGATAAAATTATTACCGCATCCCGCGCCCGGGAAGCGGCCCGGAAGGCACGAGATCTTACAAGACGAAAAGGCGTCTTAGAGGGCGCGGGCCTACCTGGTAAGCTTGCGGATTGTTCAGAAAAAGACCCAGCCCTGTGTGAGCTTTATCTGGTTGAGGGTGATTCCGCGGGCGGATCGGCCAAGCAGGGAAGGGACCGTACGTTTCAGGCCATACTGCCTCTAAAAGGAAAGATTTTGAACGTTGAGAAATCCCGCATGGACAAAATTTTGGGCAACGAAGAGATCCTGACCATATTTACCGCCCTAGGAACCGGGGTAAGCAATGAATTTAATATAGAAAAATTGCGCTATAACAAGATCATTATTATGTGCGACGCGGATGTGGACGGCTCCCATATACGCACCCTGCTATTGACGCTTTTGTACCGCCAGCTTAAGCAATTGGTCGAGGCTGGACATATTTACATAGCCCAACCGCCTTTATATAAAATAAAGCGCGGAAGCAGGGAAGAGTATATAGAAACAGAAGAGCAGATGAGCAGCATTATTTTGGATATGGGGGTTGAGGGGGTTGTTTTTAGTAAGATCAAGGGCAAGAAGACCTATTCAGCCGGACAGTTTAAGGAGATTTTGCACATCTTAATGGAGCTAGAAAGAGCTATAGATGTTATGGATAAACGTGGAGTGAATTTTCAAAAATATATAGAGATTAATGGTAATAATCCCACAAAACTACCGCGTTATATGGTAAAAGTGGATGGAAATACCCAATTTGCCAAAGATGATAAAGAGCTCGCAAGCCTTACGAAGAACATGGAAGACGCTGAATATACAGAGATCTTTGAAAAGGAGAGCCTGGAGAACATTGAAAAGAAGCTTAATAAATTTGATTTAACCATGGTGGAGTTTGTAAAGCCGGAAGTCGCCACAGAATCATTTGAAACCGAAGCTAAACCCAAAAAGAAGCCCAAAAAAGCCACATCCGCCAAAACGGTCACCCTAAAGGCCCTTTTTGCGGTCGAAGCGGAAAACGATAAGCACGAGTTTTTTTCCTTAGAAGAGGCTTTGGATTTTATACGCACTCAAGCCAAAAAAGGGATGCATATTCAGCGATATAAAGGTTTGGGTGAGATGAATCCGCAGCAGCTGTGGGAAACGACCATGGACCCGCAAAAAAGGACGCTTTTACAAGTGGCCCTGGAAGACGCGGTGGAGGCGGACAAAACCTTTACGATGCTGATGGGTGATGAGGTCGGCCCGAGGCGGGAATTTATTGAAACGTATGCGCACGAAGTCAAGGAGCTGGACGTTTAATGGCGCGTGATCTATCTATTAAAGAGAAAATTATTCCTGTTTATATCGAAGAGGAAATGAAGCAGTCGTATCTTTCCTATTCGATGAGCGTTATTGTCGGGCGGGCCCTGCCCGATGTGCGCGACGGGCTTAAGCCCGTGCATCGGCGCGTCTTGTATGCGATGGAAGACCTGAGCCTGGACCACAGCAAGCCCTACAAGAAAAGCGCGCGTATCGTCGGTGAGGTTTTGGGTAAATACCATCCGCATGGCGATGTGGCCGTTTATGATACGCTGGTACGCATGGAACAGGATTTTTCTTTGCGCTATCCGCTGGTCGATGGGCAAGGAAACTTCGGTTCCGTTGACGGCGATGCGCCGGCCGCCATGCGCTACACGGAAGCCCGTATGGCCGCGATCACCCGCGAGGTGCTTGCCGACATCGACAAAAATACGGTCGATTTTGTCCCGAATTTTGATGAGAGCCTTCAAGAGCCCGTCGTTTTACCCTGCGCCTTCCCCAATCTTTTGGTCAACGGTTCAACGGGTATTGCCGTTGGGATGGCGACCAACATGCCCCCGCATAACTTGGCCGAGGCGGTTGACGCCACGGTCCATATGATCGATGAGCCGGACACCGAGGTTAATGACCTGACGAAACTTGTTAAGGGCCCGGATTTTCCGACCGGCGGAATTATTTGCGGCAAAGAAGGGATCAAAGAGGCTTACACCACCGGGCGGGGAAAGATAACGCTTCGTGCCAAGGCCTCAATTGAACGGCAAAAGGGAAATAAAGACACGATTGTTGTTACCGAGATCCCTTATCAGGTCAACAAATCGAATTTGATCACATCGATCGCCGATCTAGTCCAGGACAAGAAGATCGAGGGTATCACGGATATTCGCGACGAATCCGACAAGGACGGGATTCGTATTGTCGTCGAATTAAGGCGCGACGTGGAGCCGCAGATCATCCTTAATCAGCTATTTAAACACACTCAGCTGGAAACAACCTTCGGCATCATCAACCTGGCGCTCGTTAATAACAGCCCGAAAGTTTTAAACCTCAAACAGCTGATCGTTCATTTTATCAATCATCGCCGCGTTATTGTCCGCCGTCGAACGCAGTTCGAGCTGGACCGCGCGCTGCGCCGGGCGCACATCCTGGAAGGCTTAAGAATTGCCATCGATAAGATCAATCAAATCATTAAAACGATCCGCGAGTCGAAATCGACCCAGGCCGCCAAAGTTAATTTGATGAAAGTTTTCGGCCTTTCCGAAATTCAGGCGCAAGCCATCCTCGAGATGCAGCTGCAACGGCTCACCGCGCTTGAACGAGACAAAATTGATATTGAATATAAACAACTTTTAAAGGATATCGAAGATTACCGGGCCATACTTGAGTCGCCTAAAAAGATCGACGAACTGATCAAAGACGAGCTTTTAGAGATCAAGAAAAAATACGGGGACGAAAGGCGTACGGAAATCGCCGGCAAAGCCGAAGAAATTGAGGTCGAAGACCTGATCGCCGAAGAAGATATGGCCATCACGATCAGCAACACGGGATACATCAAGCGCCTTCCGGCCAGCAGTTACCGCAAGCAGCGCCGGGGAGGCAAGGGCGTTACAGCCATGTCCACTAACGAAGAAGATTTCGTCAAACAGCTTTTTGTGGCTTCCTCGAAAGATTATCTGTTGATTTTCTCGAATCAGGGAATCGTCCGCTGGTTAAAGGTTTATGAAATCCCCATCGCTTCGAGAACGGCCAAGGGCAAAAATATCGTCAACCTTTTGACCACCAATAAAGATGAGCAGATCAGCGCGATCGTGGCTGTCAGAGAATTCTCGAATGACATGTCGCTGGTCATGGCAACAGCCAAAGGCCTTGTTAAGAAAACAAATCTTTCCGCATTCAGTAACCCCCGAAAGGCCGGCATTGTCGGGATCGGTTTACAAAAAGACGATGCGCTGATCGGAGTCGCTTTGAGTAACGGTAAAAATGAGATTTTGCTTGCGACCAAGCAGGGCAAGGCGCTTCGTTTTCCCGAAAAGCTGATCCGCGACATGGGCCGGGGAGCCAAGGGGGTGCGCGGCATCAATCTGGCCAAAGGCGATGTTGTCGTCAGCATGCTTGTTTTCTCACCCGATGTGGCCAAGACAGAGACGACGCTTTTAACCGTGACAGCCAAAGGTTATGCCAAACGAAGCGATTTTAACGAATACCGTGTTCAATCGAGGGGCGGTAAGGGCATCATAAACGTCAAAGTAACAGATAGAAATGGTCATGTTGTAGGTTCCATGCCTATATCAGCCGATGATGAAATCATGGCCGTCACCAAGCACGGCATGGTCGTTAAATGCTCTCCCGAAGATATACGGCAAACCGGACGAAGCGCGCAAGGGGTAAAACTCGTTACGCTTAAAGACAAGGACGAAGTGAGCTCGGTTGCCATCGTCGTTGCCAAGGAAGAGTAGCGCAGCCCCTGGAATTTTTCTTGACCAGCCCGGTTTCTTATTTATAATAAACACGCCATTTCATAGAAATTTGCCGACCCCATCGTCTAGCCTGGTCAGGACACAAGCTTTTCAAGCTTGCAGCACGGGTTCAAATCCCGTTGGGGTCGCTTTTATGTATCCTGCAGCCCCGCAGCAATCCGCCCTCATCTTCTTTAGTAATAGTATTGATATACAATTTTTTAAGTTGTATAATCTTTTTTGATCGGAGATTCCATGGCTATTGACGAAAAAAGAAGGGCCACCCGCAAAAAAGTACACCTGCAGGTTTTCTGTTGGGAAACGGACGGAGAGCGCAAACTAGGCAAGCCCATCCCGATCAAAACAAAAGATATCAGTACCGACGGGATCGCTTTTTTCTCTCAGCGCAGCTATCCGATGGGGGCGCCTCTTTGCATCGACATTTTCTTGCCGAATCAAAAGAGGCCGATTTCTTGTAACCTTAACGTTGTCAGCGTTGAGGTCAGGCTCAAGAAAAGCGAATATGCCATTGGCGCGGCTTTTTACGGTATGGACCCGGAAGACCGCATTAAGTTGGCCGGCGTCATTGATAAGTTAGACCTGTATCTGCTCTTGGACAGCGCGTTGGCCGGCGGCGCCTCCGACCTTCACTTGACCGTCGGCCGCCCTCCCTTAGCCCGCCGGGACGGGCGCATCCTGACAATGGCTGCCGATGTGATCGTGCCAGGGCAGGTGGAGGCCATGCTTTATCCTTTATTGACGGAAGAAAAAGTCAAAGATTTTGAAGAAAACAAAGAGCTTGATTTTGCTTTTTCTCCGAATCCCGGCGTGCGTTTCCGGGTGAATATGCACTGGCAGAAAGGCTTCGTGGAAGCCACGTTACGCAACATCCCCTCTGTCATCAAAAGCTTCGAGGAATTGGGGCTGCCGGAAGAACAGATGAAACTCTTGTGCCAAGAGCCGGCGGGCCTCATTTTAATCGCCGGAACGACGGGCTCAGGAAAGACGACGACCCTTTCATCGATGGTGGAGTATATTAATCAAAATTTTCAAAAAGTGATTATTACCATAGAAGACCCGATTGAATATATCCTTTCCAGCCACGGCTGCATCATTAAACAAAGGGAATTGGGCAGTGATACCAAAAGTTACGCCGAGGCGTTAAGGCGCGCTTTGCGCCAAGACCCGGATGTCATTTGCGTGGGAGAGCTTATCAGCGCGGAAAGCTTTCTGGCGGCCATGCAGGCGGCCGAGACGGGGCGGCTGGTTATATCGACCATTCACGCTCCCGACACCATCTCGGCCATCGAGCGGGCGATCAACTTTTTTCAACCCGAATATATCATGAGCATTTGCGGCCAGCTCTCTTCTTGTTTAAGGGGGGTCTTGTTTCAGATGCTTCTTCCCGCCAAGCAGGGGGGCCGCGTGGTCGCCACGGAACTTTTGATTAACAACAGCGCCGTAAGAAATTTAATTAAAGAAAATCGCTATAAACAAATGTCGACCGTCTTACAGACGGGGCGGACGCAGGGCATGTATACGTTGGAAAGCAGTTTAAATGAGCTTGTCCGGCAAGATTTGGTCGAAAAAGAAGACGTCAAAAAATACCTGTACATCAGATAAAATTTCCGGCCCCAAAACCCCCCCCCTTCGATTTATTTAAACGATGGATGTGATATTTTATGAAGCCTTTGAAGAAGAAGAGCGGGCCATCAAAAAATGGTTGCCCACTGATATCAAGGGGAGATTTACTTCCAAGACGATTCAGGAGACTAAGGACAAAACGCCGTCGGCAGGGCTCATTAGCGTACGAACCCAATCCGACATCCCTTTGGGTTGGGCGAGACAAATAAAGGCTATTTTGACCAGAAGCCAGGGGTATGATCATATCGTCAATTATTGTCGGGAAAGCGAATTTGAGGGCGAGGCGGGATATTTGGGCAATTATTGCGCGCGGGCGGTCGCCGAACACGCGGCGATGTCCATGATGATGCTTTTTCATCGGGTCAAAAAGCAGATGAAGCACTTCGACTCTTTTAAGCGCGACGGCTTAACGGGCCGCGAATGTTTAAATAAAAATGTCTGTATCATCGGCGTTGGGAATATCGGCGGACAAATGGTTGATATCCTTAAGGGATTGAAAATGAACGTCAAAGGCGTTGATATTGACCCCAAGTTTAAGGGGTTGGAATATGTTTCGCTTAAAGAGGGGGTTTTGTGGGCGGATGCCATCGTGTGTGCCCTTCCTTTGACCGATAAAACCAACGGCTTGCTTGATTATTCACTTTTAAAAGACGCGAGAGCAGGGAGCATTTTTATCAACATCGCCCGAGGGGAGATCTCTCCTATCGAAGATCTAAAAAGACTATTGGATAACAATCTTTTGGCGGGGCTTGCATTGGACATCTTTCCTGACGAGGCGTCGTTGGCAATCCATTTGCGGAGCGGGCGGGGCGGGTTGACAAAGACGAATAAAACCGTGTTGGAGCTTAAGAAAAGGGAGAATGTTTTATTTACGCCGCATAACGCTTTTAATACCGTTGAGGCGCTTGAGGAAAAGGCTAAAAGAAGCGCGCAGGCGGTTGAAGCTTATCTTCGCAAAGGAGTTTTCCCGCATCCGGTCCCCTGGCCATAAACCGTTTGCATAAATTTCCCGAAAGCCTTACAATAAAAATTGGTTTTTACGAAAGGCCGCCCCGCTTAGCGGGGCGAGCCTCGTTCATTTCCTTCTGATAAGGAAATGAAGAAAAATGAACGGGAGACCAGCATGTTAAAAATTTACGGAGCCGATTTATCCGCCCCCGCCAATAAGGTCCGCATGACGGCCAATTACTTGGGCCTTCAATACGAGTATATCCGCGTTAAGCTCCGAGAAGGAGAAAACCGGCAAGAGTGGTTTAAAAAGATGAATCCGACCTGCAAAATCCCGGTCATGGATGATGATGGCTTTGTTCTTTTCGAAAGCGGGGCCATCTGCAAATATCTATGCAGCAAGCATAAATCTCCGCTTTACCCGACGGAGCTCAAGGCGCGGGCCATTGTCGAGCAATGGAATGATTTTGTCGTGATCCATGTGCAGGGTGCTTTAAGTAAAATCGTTTTTAACCGGTTGTTCGCGAAATTCGCCGGCGCCGAAGTCGATGAGCGCTCCGTGCAAGACGGCCTTAATTTTGTGGCGCGATTCTTGCCTATTATCGATGAACAATTGGGTAGAAACCCGTTTCTTTGCGGCAAAGAGTTAACGCTGCCTGACATCGCGCTCTTGTCGGCGTTAGATCCGTGTGAATTGGCGCGAGTCGACCTTTCTTCTTATAAGAAAATCGTCGCTTGGCGCAGCGCGTTAAAGCAAAAAGAATTTTATACCAAGTGTTACAAGGAATACGGCGAAGGCTTAAAAGCAATGGCGGCTTCTTCCAAATAAGAATGGCCCTTAAAGTTGCAATTATTCAGTTGAACGCGGGAGCCGATAAGTCCGCAAATATTAATAAAGCCAGAAGGCTAGTCGGCCGCGCGATACGAAGCCGCGCCCGGCTTATTGTTTTGCCGGAGGTTTTTAATTCCCGCGCGGGCATCAAGACGGCTAAAGACGTTTCTCGCGTCGCCGAAAAGATCCCCGGCCCGTCGACAAGCCCGCTCATGGATTTGGCCGGGAAACATAAGGTTTATATTTTGGCCGGGTCCGTCTTGGAAAAGGCGAAACCAAAGAAAGCGTATAACACATCTATTTTGATTTCTCCCACCGGCCAGATCGTGGCTAAATACAGAAAGCAGAATCTGTTCAAGGCCGTTATCGGCAAAAAGGCGTTAAACGAATCGCGCTGGTTATTGGCGGGGAAAAAGAGGGCCGTCGCATCCATTAGAGGTTTTAGGGCAGGGTTAACCATTTGTTACGACCTAAGGTTTCCTTCGCTCTATAGAGATTATGCCCGGCGGGGAGTCAATGTTATGTGCGCGCCGGCATGTTTCACGAGAAAGACGGGAGAAGCGCATTGGCAAACGCTTGTGAGGGCGCGGGCTATCGAAAATCTAAGTTATGTATTGGCGGCGAATCAATGCGGAAAAGACGCCAGGGGTGTCATGTCTTATGGGCACAGCATGATCGTCGGGCCTTGGGGAAACGTATTGGCGCAGGCCGGCGCGGGAAAAGAAGCGATCATTTACGCAACGCTAACAAAGAAGGCATTGAGAGATTGCCGTAAGATCTTGCCTTCATTTAAATAGGGAGGCCGTTGATGGCATCAAAACAGGTTAAGGTCGCGGTTACCGGAGCTGCCGGTCAAATCGGGTACGCCCTTTTATTTCGGATTGCCTCGGGCCAGATGTTTGGCCAAGACACAGAGGTTCATTTAAGTCTTCTGGAATTGGAGGCGGCCTTGCCCGCTTTAAAGGGCGTGGTCATGGAGCTTGAGGATTGTGCCTTTCCTCTATTGAGATCCGTGGCTCAGACGGCAGATCCTAACCAAGTTTTTAAAGAGGCAGACTGGGCGATTTTGGTGGGAAGCGTACCCCGCAAGGTCGGAATGGAGCGCAGCGACCTTCTTAAGATAAACGGTAATATTTTTACGGCCCAGGGCAGGGCGCTTTCGGAAAAGGCCAAGTCGACATGCAAGGTTTTTGTTGTTGGAAACCCTTGCAATACAAATGCTTATATAGCTAAAGAATCATGTAAAAACATCCCACCTCAGAATTTTTTTGCCATGACCATGTTGGATCAAAATAGGGCCGTGGCCCAACTTGCACAAAAGGCGGGGGCAGCAGTCGACCAAGTCACGCATCTGGCGATTTGGGGAAATCATTCGACAACGCAATACCCGGACTTTTATAATGCCAATATAGGGGGTAAGCCTGCTTTAGAGGTGATCAAAGACGAAAATTGGCTAAAGACGGCTTTTCTTGAAACTGTGCAAAAGAGGGGTGCTGAAATTATTAAGGCGCGGGGAGCGTCTTCCGCCGCCTCCGCCGCCAACGCCGTCATTGATACGGTGCGCAGTCTAACGACGCCGACTAAAAAAGGAGAGTTTTTCTCCGTGGCCGTACCTTCCGATGGAAGTTACGGCATTGAAAAGGGTCTTATCTTTAGTTATCCGGTCCGCTCGGACGGTAATAAGTGGGAAATTGTTCAAAATATTCGACATAATGATTTTGGAAGAGGAAAAATACAGGATACGCATAAAGAACTGATAGCCGAGAAAGAAGCCGTTAAGGGGCTATTGTAAAATCGATGTTTTTAAATCCCATTATTCATCAGCGGGTTAGGGAAATTATCCGCTGACTTACCCTATTTTTAGGCCCTCCGGAGAAATTTTAATTAAAATTGTTGTCAATAAATTTTCACCCATCTATACTTATAATAAATTCGTTATTGCGCTAGCATAACTTAATAAAGGAGAAATCTCTTGTTTAAACGATATTTCACCCATTCCTCGGTTATTGTAATTTTTTCTATTGTTGCGACTCTATTGGGCTGCGAGAAGATAGAGGCTATCAAGAATAAATTCATACAAAAGCAGGCCCAGGCCCCAGCCCCCGCCCCAAGCGTTTCCCAACCGGCGCCGGCTCAAAACCAGCCACCAAAACCGCTTTCTGCCAATGTGTTGGCGCGTGTCGGCAGTTGGACGATTACTATCGAAGAATTTAACGAACGCTTAGCAGCTCTAAAAGAGGTCGTCCCCGAATATGATATTAATGATCCGCAGGCCAAGAGGCTCGTTTTGGACGAGCTCGTTCGCCAGCAGCTGCTGGTGATCGATGCTGAAAAAAGGGGAGTGGCGAACAATAAAGACATTATGGCGGCCGTTGATGAATTTCGGCGCACCCTTATCGTCAGAGAGGTGGCCACGAAGCTGACAAAAGATATCAGCGTAAGCGAAGAAGAGGCAAAACAATTTTATGAAGAACAAAAAGATATTTTAAAAGAGCCGGAGCAATGGCACGTGCGCGAGATCGTTGTCGACTCGCAACTTAAGGCCAACGAGGCCTTGCTCGAGGTTTTAAAAGGCGCGGATTTTGCGCAAGTGGCCCAGCAACAGTCTATCAGCGAGTCGGCGGCCAACGGCGGCGATCTGGGCTTCTTGCAAGAAGAACCTTTTCCCGAAATGGTGGATGCGCTCATCAATCTGAAAGCGGGCGAAGTGAGCAGCGTCTTTAAGGGCCCGAAAGGATTTTATATCGTGAAATTGGATGAGGTCCGCGGCGGCGAACAAATTCCTTATGAGGAAATTAAGCAGGATATTATCCAAAACAGGACGCTTGTAAAGCAGCAACAAGCCATTTTGGATTATCTTTCAACGCTAGAGAAAGAAATAAAAGTCGAAATTAATGAAGGTTTACTAAAATAGAGGTGATAAAATGAATATAGAAAATAAGAAGCAATTTGCCACCATTTTGTTGGCTGTTGGGTTGGGGCTGATTGCTGTTTTATTGACAAGCCAGTATGTGCAAAACAAGGTTCAGCAGCAGACGGAATTTCTGGCAAAAGATTTTCAGAAGAAAAACGCCGTTTTGATTAATGAGCTTGAAGGCATGAAGAAAGATTTCAAGCGAATAGAGCAGGATCAGGCGGCGTTGGCCAAGGCGCAACAACAACTTAGGGTGGCGCAGCCCCAGCAGGCGGGAGCGCCGGTTAAACCGGCAGTCCAAATGGCCGCTTTTTCTGTCCGAACCCCGCCAGGGAAAAGAGCGCTGACCATTAGCATCGACTCTTTGGCGGCCGTGGGAGGGCTTGTTAATCCAGGAGATTTTGTCGATGTGTTGGCCCATTTAAAAATTCCGGAAAATTTGGGGGATACAGCAAGCACAACAGCACAAGTCACAACTGTTTTGTTCCAGAATATTCAGGTGTTGGCCGTTGGAACCAATTTCAACCCGCTGGGTAACGAACCGGCTTATGAATTGCAGCAAAAATCGAGGACATTAAACGTGACGTTAGCGGTTACTCCCGAGGAAGCAGGGCTCTTAACGTTTGCCCAAGCCAATGGGACGTTTCAGTTGACCTTGCGGGCTCCGGCTGAGGAATCGACGCAGCGTATTCAGGTGGCCTCTTGGAATACGTTGGCGGAGTTTGTTAAAAAACGGCAAGGTACAGACCTCGTTGTTCCCAAGTCAAAAGCGCCCGTTGCAGTCGTTGAGAAAGACATTACAGTCGAAGTAGAGGAAGAGGAACCGGCGTCCAATATTCAAATCTTTCGCGGAGGAAGAGAGCTTTAATGAAGGCTTAGGGTCACGATGATGAGGATTAACATGAAACAACCGATCTTATGGATAATGGCAGGCGCGCTCATATTTTTTGTTTCTTCGGCGCAGTCCCAAGATACGGATGGGGGGATAGATACGGCTTTCTCCGGCGAGGTGAATCTGGTCAAGGGCGAGCTTGAAACGCTTAAAGTTTATAATCTCACCAGGCTATCTATTACGGACCCGAGCGTTGCCGATATCGTCGACGCCGATGAAGAGGCGGTTCTAATTATCGGCCAGCAGATCGGCCAAGCCGTTTTATTCATCTGGGACGATCAGGGCAAAAGAAACATCGTCATTAATGTCATTAATAGGGATCTAGACCGGGTCAATGGGCGCATCAGTAATTTGCTTCGCTCCGCCGACATCCATGAATTGAGCACGGAGGTCAACCACCAAGAGGGTAAGATCGTTGTTTCCGGGCAGATCCCGGAAAAAAAGCGGTTACAATGGAGCAAAATCATACTTCCCTTCAGCGAGGATATCATAGATCTCGTCAAGGATGAAGAGATCGAAGACCTTGTTCAGGTCGACCTTCAAATTTCCGAACTGAACACAACATTGACCAAAAGCTTGGGCATTGATTGGAGCACGGGGGATTCGGCTGGTATTAATCCCGTTTATGATGAAACTCCTCTGGATTATGACGGCACTCCACAAGATTTCTTTAAAATCGGCACCTTTGCGAGGACCAACGCCTTACGCTTTAGCGTTCAGGCGCTATTAGAGGAGGGCAGGGGCCGGATCCTTTCGCAACCCAAGCTGGTTGTTGTGAGCGGTAAAGAGGCGAGCTTTTTAGTCGGAGGAGAGATCCCCATTAGGACGACAACTTCGACGGAAGGCGCGGTTCAGGAGAATGTCTCGTTTAAGGAGTTCGGCATCAGCATGAACATCACGCCGACAATTATTAGAGGCGATAAAATCGATGTCATCATGGGCCTTGAAGTCAGCGATGTCGATGCTGCCAACGCCGTCGGTGATGACGTGGCTTTTGCCACCCGGTCAGCGGACACACAGCTTATCGTCGATGACGGCCAAACCGTTATCATGGCGGG
>Ga0209640_10000673_pt1 | contig 27032 bp, 19 predicted proteins | sample RifCSP10_1_FD_184018 | JGI IMG/M metagenome (GOLD analysis project Ga0209640, IMG submission 184018) | Soil microbial communities from Rifle, Colorado - Rifle CSP2_sed 10_1 (SPAdes) (version 2) | ecosystem: Environmental > Terrestrial > Deep subsurface > Rock core/Sediment | place: Rifle... | reverse complement strand
CGCCGCTCCTTGAGGTATTGATCGAGGAAGCGCAGGGTGAGCGCCGAGACCGCCGCGTGCACGTCCTGCGGTGTGTCGGCCGAGCCAATGCCGAGTATCTTCGTGATGGGACGACCCAGAAGAGCCCGGTCCGACAGCGTCTCGCCCGTTGCGCCTTCGAGACGCGCTTCGGTTCCGCCGTAGCGGAGCGCATCGTCGAGGCCCGGCATCGCATCGCTGACGGAAAACACGAGCAACGGCCGCCTGACGCCTCTCTGAGCGGCCTCGCCGAGCTGTCCGGGATTGACCGCCGCGACGGCGGTCACGCGAGGCTCGGTGGCGGCCAGCTCCATCGCGACGGCGGCGCCGGTACCACGTCCGATCACCGCGATCCGGTCGACCCGCACGTGTCCGTTCAGCGTGTCGATGGCTCCTCCGGCCGGCAGGTTCACGAGCCGATCGAGCACGAAGGCAAGGTCACTCACGCGTTGTACCATGTCGGAAAAGCCGGCCGCCATTTCGCCGGTTCCATTGTCGCCGACACTCGCCACCACGTAGCCCTGGCTCGCCAGGCGCTCGTGGAGCGCGGTTCCCTCGAACCGCGTGCCGCCACTGTCGTGCGCCGCCAGCACGATAGGCGAACGGCCCTCGCGGATGCTGAAGCGTGGATCGCGCGTCGCGTGCGTGCGCGCCGCGGTGAGGTTGCGGAACGTGAATCCGGGAAGCGAAGTCCCGCGGGACAGTCGCGCCCCCAGGACAGCGGGCTGCGGATGGTAAGCGAGGACTCTCCCGTTAGGCTGCTCGGCGGGATACCACACCGCGACGTCGATCCGACGGTTGTTTCTCGTCGAATCGGTCCAGGTGATGTCCATGCGACCCACGTGGTAGAGCCCATCCGGTTCAGGGAGCACGATGCGCGGAAAGGCCCACGCCGGGATGGCCACAGCCGCCGCCGCGGCGACTCCAAGGATGACCCCCCATCCGACGCGCTGGGCGGTCGAGGGGATGGCGGCCCAGCGCGAGCTCTCGCCGGCTTTTGCGCCGGACACACGCCGGAGGTCACGCGACAGGATCCACGCGGCGCCAAGCGCCATGGCGTACGCCGGAATCATCTCCCAGCGCCAGCCGTCGACCACCAGGTGCAACGCCGCCAGGATGCCGATCATGGCAAGCAGCGTCGCCGTGACTTGCCGGTTGCGCGGCCGAAGCCACCGCAGCACAAGGGCGACGATCAGTGCCGCGACGAACAGGGCTTCCAGGGGGCGCATCGGACTCCACGACGAGGGAGAGATGGTTGTCGGCGCTCGAGAGCTGCCGACATCCGCAATCTGCGGATGGCCGTCGCGGCGGGCCAGTGTTCTCGTTCTGTGCGAACCGACGTCGGCGTCGCAGCTTCAGCCGGCACTCGACGGCGTTTGTCGGCGAGCCCCTGATGCCTGATGCCTGTTGCCTGGCTGGAAGGGCAACGCCTCTCCTCGGCACAGCGTAGAGGGGAAGACGCCACCAAGCCGCTCACTCTTCCCACATTCGACCCGCCGACCGCAAATGCGAGCTTCCACGTTCACCCTGAGCCTCGTCACGTCTCTCGCTGCAACGCATCCACTGGCGCTGAACGCTCAGGTCCCCGATTCGTCCACCCTGGCCGGATTGACCTGGAGGTCGATCGGTCCGGTGAACATGGCCGGCCGTATCACGGACGTTGAGGTCGACCCGCGGAGTCCCAAGGTGTTCTACGTGGCGGGCGCCACGGGCGGGCTCTGGAAGACTGTCAACGCCGGGACATCCTTCATCCCGCTCTGGGAGAACTCGCCGATCGCGTCACTCGGCGATATCGCGATTTCACCCAGCAATCCCGATGTCATCTGGCTGGGCACCGGCGAAGATGACTCGCGAAACTCGGTGCAACCCGGATTCGGGATCTACAAGTCGACCGACGGCGGTGTGACGTGGCGATCGATGGGGCTGGAGAAGACGCAGCACATCGGCCGGATCGTCGTCCATCCCACCAATCCGGACATCGTCTGGGTATCGGCGTTAGGCGCGCTGTGGGGCTCCAATCCCGAGCGCGGTCTCTACAAGACAACCGACGGGGGCCGCACCTGGACGCTGAGCAAGTTCATCAGCGACAAGGCGGGGTTCATCGACATCGCCATCGATCCGCGCAATCCGAACGTGCTCTTCGCGGCCAGCTATGAGCGCGTGCGCGGTCCGCATTTCCTCCGCAGCGGAGGTCCCGGATCAGCCCTGTGGCGCAGTGGCGATGGCGGGACCACCTGGCGCGAGGTCAAGGGCGGCGGTTTCCCGGAAACGACGAAGGGCCGCATCAGCGTCGTGATCGCGCCGAGCAACCCGAACATCGTCTACACGATGGTGGAGGCGGACAGCGTGCGCGGCGAGAAGCCGCAGCGGCTGCGCAGCGGCTTGTATCGGTCGACGGACGGCGGCAACACCTGGCGGTGGATGAGCGTCACGAACAACCGTCCATTCTACTTCTCACAGATCCGGGTCGATCCGAGAAACGCGAATCGCGTCTACCGAATGGCGGTGGATTTCCAGATCTCCGACGACGGCGGTTATTCGTGGCGCGCGGGCATGCTCGGGATCCACGAGGACTACCATGCCATGTGGATCAACCCGAACGATCCGGATCATTTCATCGTTGGTGGCGACGCCGGGTTGTTCCAGACGCACGACAAGGGCGGCACGTACGACGGCTTGAACAACATGGCGATGGGCCAGTTCTACGGCATCAGTTTCGACTACCAGGTGCCGTATCGCGTCTGCGGTGGCCTCCAGGACAACGGCACGTCGTGCGGGATCTCTCGCCGCCGCAACGGCCAGCTGCAGATGACTGACTGGTTCGCGATCTTCGCGGCGGATGGTTTGCAGAGCGCGCAGGATCCGTTCAATCCGGAGTTCGTCTACTACGAGTCGCAGGGCGGCAACATCGCGCGGCGAAACCTCGGAACCGCCCAGACGACGAATCTCCGGCCGCGAACGGTGACCGTGAATCAGTACGGGCAACAGATCGCGCAGATCCGTGGTGATGGCACGCGCCCCTTGACGCCCGAGCAGGAGCGCCAGATCGCCGATATCCGCCAGCGCATGCGCACCGAGATGGCCGACCCGGCCGTGGCCAACCGCTGGAACTGGAACACGCCGTTCATCCTCTCGCGCCACAACCCGCAGGTCTACTACGCAGGGGCCAACAAGTTGTTCAAGTCGGTCAAGCGCGGAGAGAACCTGGTGGCCATTTCGCCCGATCTTTCGGCGCAGAACCCGGACTGGCTGCGCATCTCCAGCGGCTTCGACGCGGAAGGGAATGTCGCGACCGACGCGTCGGGCGGCATCACGCGCGACGCCACCGGAGCCGAAGAAAACGGCACGATCATCACCATCGATGAGTCACCACTCCGTGCCGGCATGCTGTATGTCGGAACCGACGACGGGAAGGTGTGGCTCACCAGAAACGACGGCGGCACCTGGGAGGACCTGAGCGGGCGCTTCGCCGGCGTTCCGCCGCTCACGCACGTCAGCAAGGTCGCGCCGTCGCATCATGACACGGCTACGGTCTACGTCACGTTCGACAACCATCGCGTCAACGACTTCAAGCCGTACGTCTTTGTCTCCAACGATTACGGCAGGACCTTCCGCTCCATTTCCGCCGGCCTTCCCAGCGACCGTCCCGGGTCTGCGTACGTCGTGGCCGAGGATCCGGTGAACCCGAATCTGATCTACGTCGGCTCGGAGCTCGGTGTGCATGCCTCGCTCACCAAGGGGGCGTCGTGGTTCCCGCTTCGGAACGGACTGCCCACAGTCCCCGTGTATGACCTGAAGATCCATCCGCGCGATCGGGAACTGATCGCGGGAACGCATGGTCGCGGCATCATGATTCTCGACGTGGCGCCGCTCCAGCAGATGAGCACCGAAGTTCTGGCGAAGTCGTCGCACCTCTTCGCGCCACCGATCGCGTTGCAGTATGGCCAGCTTCCCCCACCCTCCGAGCCGCGCGCGCATCGCGCCTGGCGTGTCGATGGTGGTCCGTCCGGCGCGGTCATCACGTATCGCCTGGCGGCCCCGGCGGATTCAGCGCGCGTCGGAATCGTCAACGCGGCGGGAGACACCATCGCTCGGCTGAGAGGCCCGGGAAACGCGGGACTGAACCGCGTGGAGTGGAACCTCATCGCCAGTCCGGCTGGCGTGCAGGTCGCGTTCGGCGGCCGGGGAGGTGGCGGGCGCTTTGGCGGACAAGGCGCCGGTCCGGTCAACGTTCCAGGTTTCCCGCCGGGATTCAATCCGCGGCCAGCGGAATCGCGGGCGGCGCCCGACTCGTCAGGCAGTCCGACGGCTCAGGCGCGCGCGCTCGCGGCTGGTGGAGGTGCCGGTCGCGGCGGACGTGGCGGTGGAGGCGGTCGGGCCGGCGGCGCGCCGCCATCGGCGGCGACGGGTGACTATCGCGTGGTGCTGGACGTCGGCGGACAACGACACACGCAGACGTTGCGGGTCGTGGTGGTCCCGCCGGGCGCGGTGACGGTCATGGAGAAGTAGAAACAGCTTCTTACTGCTTACTGCTTGCTGCCTGCAGGAAGCAGCAAGCAGCCACCAGCGTCCGTTCACGTCCCCGCTTCGTAGATCCGCCGCTGATCGATCGTCCGGCGCTGCCGCTTGTGCTCATAATGGAAGTCGACGATGAGCACCTTCGGGTTCTTCGGGTCGACCCGCATGATCATGCGCGCAGAGCCGTCGGTATCATGGCTGCGTTCGACGACGAGTTCGTTCTTCCTCCACTGGACTTTCGTCTTCAGCACCGTCTGATTCGCGAGTGTCTCTGTGAGCGTCTTGTTGTCGGCGCGGAGGTTGATGAAAAGCGGACCGTCCTCGTCCTCGATCGTGATGATCGAATCAGCCTGCGTCACCTTGAGGGTTTTGGACGCAATCATCATTCCGCCGAAGATCAGCCGGATGTTTCCGCGGCCGCCTCCACCGCCGCCAGCGGTCGTGCCATCACCGCCGCCCCGGCTGCGGCCACCGCCTCTCGAGCCAAGACCCGTGCGCATGGTGCGACCGGCGCCGGTTCCCTCGGGCTCTTCGATGACCTTGTCCTTCGCCGGCTCGGTCCTGTCGATGTTGAGACTCCAGGTCCCGACCAGGACCGGTGCGTCCTGCGCGTTTGCTCCTGGTGTCCAGCAGAGGATGGCCGCGGTTCCAAGAACCGCGAGCACCGACTTGCCTGGAATCGCTGACATGGCTCCTGCCTTCGGCGTTCGGCCGTTACTGGTGGGGTGGGTAGGGTGGGGTGCCGATCCCGGCTGCGTTCAAATATTGGAGCGTCTCGTCTCCGCCGCCATCGTCTGCACGATTACTTCCGGCGCGCCCGTCAGACATATCACCTGGATTCCGACCCGTGACCTTCCCTGGTCTGGCGTCAGGGCGAGCCTCCGGCTCGAACGCAGCACTGACAGCCCTCCGCACCAGTCGCAATACTTGACTGCCGGCGCCCCGGGCCTGTCTTTCCCGGTTGGTCCCACCGATCCCGTTTTCCTCGAGCCGGAGTTCCATTCCCATGTACGCACCAGTCTTCCGGGCGCTGTCGCCGCTGGCCGCGGCCACTGTCCTGATCGGTCTGCTCAACGCGCCCGCCGTCGCCCAGGAACGCGACGCGGCACCGGCTCCGAATCGCGCTGAAGGCGAAGGGCCGTTCGACCGGCTGATCATCCGTGGCGCGACCCTCATTGATGGAACGGGTGCGCCGCCTCGTGGCCCGGTCGATATCGTCGTCGAGCGGAACCGGATCACGCGCATTGTCGACGTGGGTTTCCCCGGCTTGCCGATCGACCAGCAGCGGCGGCCCCAGGGACCGGCTCGCGAGATTCAGGCCGAGGGGATGTATGTGCTGCCAGGCTTCGTTGACCTGCACGTGCATACGGGCGGCGTCCCCAAAGCCCCCGAGGCGGAATACGTCTACAAGCTCTGGTTGGGCCACGGCATCACGACCGTCCGCGGCGTTCCCTTCGGAGGCTTCGAATGGTCGCTGAAGGAGAAGGCCAGGAGCGCAAAGAATGAGATCACTGCTCCGCGGCTGGTTTCCTGCCACCGCATGGGGGGCGGTGAAGGATGGAAGGGCGGGCCGATTCAGGATCCCGAGAAGGCACGCGAGTGGGTCCGGTTCGCGGCGTCACAGGGCGTGGACTGCCTGAAGCTGGGCGCGCACGAACCTTCGATCATGGCGGCGTTGATCGACGAAGCGAAGAAGAACAGGATGGGGACCACGGCACACCTGGCGCAGACCGGCGTCGCGCAGATGAACGCGGCCGCCGCGGTGAAGCTTGGCCTGGGCGCGGTCACCCACTACTACGGCATCTTCGAGTCGATGTACGACAAGACCTCCATCCAGCCGTATCCGGACACGTACAACTACAACGACGAGCAGTGGCGCTTCGGGCAGGTGGCGCGTCAGTGGAGTCTGGTGACGCCGCACAGCGAGAAGTGGAACGCGTTCCTCAAGCTGCTGAAGGACAACGATGCGACGCTGGACCCGACCATGACGACGTACATGTCGGGGCGCGACCTCGTGAAACGTCGCACGGCCGAATGGCACGAGACGTATACCCTGCCGTCGCTCTGGGATTTCTACACGCCGAACCGGGAGAATCACGGCGCCTACTTCTATAACTGGACGACGTGGGACGAGGTGGCGTGGAAGAAGTTCTACCAGGTGTGGATGGAATTCATCAACGACTACAAGAACATGGGCGGCCGCGTGACGCCCTCGACGGACGCGGGCTTCATCTACAACACGTACGGGTTCTCTTACATCGAGGAGCTGGAGAACTTCCAGGAAGCCGGGTTCCATCCGCTCGAGGTGATCCGTGCCGGGACGATGCATGCGGCCGAGGAAATCTTCAGGCCGTTAGGCACGCCGATCGAGTACGGCGTCGTCCGGCCAGGGATGCTGGCCGACATGGCGATCGTACCGGAGAATCCGATCGCGAACCTGAAGGTCCTCTACGGGAACGGGTTCGTCCGGCTGAACGACAAGACCGGCAAGGTCGAGCGGGTCGGCGGCGTGAAGTGGACGATCAAGGATGGCATCGTCTATGACGCGAAGAAGCTCCTGGCCGACGTGGCGAAGATGGTCGATAAGCAGAAGAAGGACCGGGGCATCACGAAGTTGCCGGTGGCGATGTACCCTGATCCATAACGCAAAGCGCAAAGCGAGTCGAACTTACGCCTCGGGTACCGTAGCTCAGCCTCCCAGCTTCACGGTGACCGTTGCGGTCCCGGACGCGGTTCCCGCTGTCGCGGTGATGATCGCGGTGCCGGGGAAGACACCGGTCACTGTTCCGTCGGCCGCGACCCGGGCGACGACGGTGTTGCTGCTCGACCAGGTCACCGGCACGTTCGCGATCGCGCCGCCCGGGTCGCGCACCACCGCGGTCAGCTTGGCGGACACGTAGGGCCCGATCGTCACGGAATTCGGAGTCACGGTGACCGTTCGCACGCCAACGATGATCGTCGCCGACCCGGACTTCCCCTCGCTCGTTGCCGAGATGCTCGCCGTGCCCGTCGATACCCCGGTCGCGATGCCCGATCCGTTGACGATCGCGACGGTCGGCGCGCTGCTCGACCACGCGACGGATGCGGCCGGTGACGACACCGGTGGCCGAGACCTGCGCAACACCGGGCGTGCCGCTCGACCAGGAAACGGCCCGGCCAGTCAGTTGTTGACCGGTTTCGCTCAAGGCCTGCGCCGACAGCGCGATAGTCTTGCCGACGGTGACCGTTGGTGCGGCGGGGTCACGACAACGCTCCCCACGGGAATGGGTGTCACTGTCACCTGCGCCGCGCCGGTCTTGCCGCCGCTGGTCGCCGTGATGGTCGCGTTGCCGACCGCGATTCCGCTCACCAGTCCCGAGGACGACACGGTGGCGATGGAGTTGTCCGACGACCCGTAGCCTACCGGGCTGTCCGGGATGACCCGCCCGAGATCATCCAGGACCTGCACGGTGAACTGCGAGGCGCGGCCCTGCTGAATCAGGACCTGGGCGGGTGTCACGACCACCGCGTTAGGCGGACGAGCCGTCACGGTCAGTGCGCTCGTGCCACTCTTCCCTTCACACGTTGCCCGGATGACCGCGCTGCCGGGCGCTTGTGCCGTGACGAGACCGGTGGACGTGACCGTGGCGATGGCGGCATTGCTCGTGGACCACTGGATCACACGCCCCACCAGCGGCTTGCCCGAAGCGCGCAACAGGATGCGTGTCACACGCGAGCGGCAGAGTTTGCCAACCGATCGGCAAGCCGCCGGTTCGATTCAACGGTGGCACTTCGAGCGAGGGGGTGTCCAGCCGGTATGACGGCGAGCCGTCCGGCTGTCACCGGAAAGTGCCCCCGTGCGTATCGACAAACGGCCGCTCGGCAACCCTTACTCTCCCCCCAGTGTCTCATGGGAACGTCTGGGGGGATCAATGGCCGATTCACCGTCACTCCTGAAAGGGACGCTCGATGTCCTCGTGCTCAAGGCGCTCACCTGGGGCCCAATGCACGGTTTCGAAATCGTCACGTGGCTCGAACAACAGTCCAATGGGTCCGTCGATGTCGATGACGGGGCGCTGTACTACGCGTTGCACCGGATGGAGGAGCGCGGGCTGATCGAATCGGAGTGGCGAGTGACCGGTAACAATCGAAAGGCTCGTTACTACCGCATGCGTGCGGCTGGTCGCGCCTGGCTGCGGACGGAAGGCGCCTCGCTCGAGCGTTATGCGCGGGCCCTGGCGGACATCCTGGCGCTTCGCACCGGCTGACGTCCTAATGAGTCATTCGCGGCGGCTGTTTCATCTCGATCCCTTCAGCCGGCGGCTCGCTCGCCAGGAGATGCGCGATGAGCTGGCGTTTCACCTCGAGGAGCGCGTTGCGCAGTTGACGTCGCGCGGCCTGTCGCCCGAGGCGGCGCGTGCTGAAGCCATCCGCCGGTTGGGGCGGACGTACGCGGACGCCGAACACCGACTCGGCGATTCGGCTGAACTCAAGGAGCGGAGGCTCGACGTGCGCGAACGACTGCGTGAATTCGCTGATGACATCCGGTACGCCTTCCGCGGCCTCGCGGCGCGGCCGGGATTCACCGCCATCGCCGTGCTCACCCTGGGCATCGGGATTGGCGCCAATACCGCCATCTACTCGGCTGTAGACGCGCTGCTTCTTCGTTCGCTGCCGTTTCCCGAACCGGGTCGGTTGTTCGACATCGTTCAGACATCAAGGGATGATGGCGCCGCGCCCTGGTCGCACCCGAAGTACAAGTTCTTCCGGGACAATCAGCGGAGTTACGCGACGTTGGCTGCACACAGCTCCAGCCAGACGATTCTGACCGGGGCCGATCCCGAGCGGGTGGGAGTGGAAGAAGTCACGGCGCAGTACCTCGCCACACTGGGCGTTCCGGTGGCACGCGGACGCGACTTCCCGCCGGAAATCGACGCCGGCGCCGGCGCGCGCCGTGTCGCGCTGATCAGCGATGCACTGTGGCAGCGGCGATTCAACGCCGATCCCGGCGTCGTCGGAAAGTCATTGAGCTTGAACAACCAGCCGTGGGAGATCATTGGCGTCCTGCCGCCGGGATTCCGCGGACTCTCCGGACGGGCTGAGGCGCTGCTCAATCTTTCGGCGCGTGCGGCCGAGGAGTTGAGCGAGCCGTGGTCGCTCGAGTTCTCGCTGATCGGTCGCCTGAAGGATGGGGTCACCGGCCCGCAGGCGATTGCCGAAGCACAACTGATTGGCCCGAGGATCTACGAAGCGTTTCCGATGCAGGCGGGGACCCTGACCACCAGCACAACGCCGGATCGGTGGACGGCAGCCGCACGCCCCCTGGATACCATTCGCGTCGGGTCGGGCCTGCGCAGTTCGCTGCTCGTGCTGTTCGGCGCCGTGGCGCTGGTGCTGCTCATAGCCTGCGTGAACCTCGCGAACCTGCTCGTCGCGCGCGCTGTCGCCCGCAAGCGGGAGATCGCGGTGCGGTTGGCATTGGGAGCGCGACGTGGGCGGCTCGTCAGGCTGCTGGTCACGGAGAGCCTGGTGCTGGCGCTCCTGGGCGGTGTCGCCAGCCTGGTGGTGGCGGTCGCGGGCACGCGAATCCTGAGCTCCATGAACCCGCAGGAGACGCTCCGCGTTCAGGGTCTCGGCGGCGGCATCGGCGCCATCGGATTCGAGGCCATCCGGATCGACGCCAGCGCCCTGGCGTTCACGTTCGTCGTCACCGTGGCGGTAGGCCTCCTCTTCGGGCTGGCCCCAGCGTTAGGCGCGACGCGGCCCAGCCTCGTCGGCGACCTGAAGGAGGGCAGTTCAGGGGCAGGCGCCGGTCGGCGCGTGGGAGTGAGCCGTCGTGCTCTGGTGGTGGCGGAGGTCGCACTGGCGCTCGTGCTGCTCGCGGGCTCGGGGCTGATGATCCGGAGCCTTGGCAACCTGCTCGACGTCGACCCCGGCTTCGACGGGCGCAACGTGCTCACGCTTCGCCTGTCCGTGCCGCCGGGTGTTCTGGCTCCCGATTCCATGCCCGGCTTCTACGAACAGCTCCAGGCGGAGATCGGGGGGATTCCGGGTGTGGAGCGCGTCGCGATCGCCGATTGTCCGCCGCTCAACAATGGCTGCAACGGCACCATCATGACCTTCGCGGACCGGCCGCGCAGCTCTACGGGCAACGCGATGGTCGGCGTCCACTGGGTCTCGCCGAACTGGTTCGGGACGATGCGAGTGCCCCTCAAGCGTGGGCGGATGTTCGGTGACAATGATCGGCTTGGCTCACCGAAGGTGGTCATCATCAACGAAGCGGCGGCGCGCCAGTACTTCCCGGGAGAAGACCCCATCGGCAAGCGGGTCGGCGTCTATCAGGGTGGCTTTCACACCGGCGCGGAGATCATCGGCATTGTCGGCGATGTTCGCTATGGAACGATCGATTCCACGGCGCGGCCGGACACCTACATCTCGTACGGTCAGGCGCGGCTGTCCCGCATGATGATCTTCGTGCGCGCGACCGGTAACCCGTCGGCGCTCGCGCCGGCGGTCCGAGCCGTCGTCAGGCGTGTTGCGCCGCACGCGCCGGTATTCGACGTGCGTTCCATGTCGGCCCGCGTCGCCACCGCCAGCGCGCAGACGCGCTTCAGTGCCGTCCTGCTGGGACTCTTCGCGACGGTCGCGCTCTCGCTCGCCGTCATGGGGATCTACGGCGTGCTGTCGTTCGCCGTCGCACAGCGCACGGGAGAAATCGGGATCCGCATGGCGCTTGGCGCTGAACGCGGGAGCGTTGTGGCGCTGGTCCTGCGCGACGCAGCGGTGCTGGCGCTGGTCGGGCTCACTATCGGCCTGCTGGTGGCGCTCGCCCTGACGCGAGTGCTCAGGACGATGCTGTTCGAGGTGACGACCACCGATCCGCTGACGTACGTCGCAATGGCATCCGTGCTCGCTGTTGCCGTCCTGGCGGCGAGTTGGATCCCCGCGCGGCGCGCCGCGCGGGTCGATCCAGTCATTGCCTTGCGAAAGGGGTGAGGGCGCCTCGACTACTGCTCTATCCGGTAGATCTCGCGCCTTCCATGGTGGACCAGGTCATGGTACCCGGACATGATGCGCTCGAATTCCTTCATGTCCTCGGGCGATCCCTGCATGTTGTCCATGTCCTCGAGCGTCTTCAGGCTCGGCACTTCGAACTCGGACGCCAGCGTCCAGAACTGTTCGGCGCTGACGTCGGTCATGAGCCGCATTCGACCCATACCCATCTTCTCGGTCAGCCGAGCCAGATCCTTGAACTTCGTGAGCAGCGGGCGGACTTTGCCCGGCTTGCAGTACATGATGTCGCGAATGAGGTACACAGGTCCTCCGGTGGCTGTGGTGCATGCTCAGGTCACACCGGACCATGTACGTGACACCGATTCGCGGCAAGCCTCACGAGCGGCCGGCTGGCGGGCTCTGCGTGTGTCGAGTGGTAGCCAGGAAATGCCTGCGGCCGCCACCCGAATCACGAGGAGCGGCCGCTGAAGCATTCACCAACAAAGCATTCAACAACTCAGTTGCAGTCGCTGTTGGTCAGATCCACGTCGGCGGAAAGCGCGCCGTCGGAGTTCATCGTCTGATGGACGGTCATGTGCATCGTCAGGTTGTTGCCAGGCCCCTGACCGATGATCCTGAAGTTGTTCACAAAGGTGTACGTGGCCGGATACCCGTCAGCGGCGTATCCCTCGGCTTCGAACGTGCCGCCCGTGCCGCGGTACCTCGCGCCGGTCGACAGTCCGACGCCAATGACACGCGACGGACGCACGTGGGTCGACAGGTGCACGCCGCCATTGGCGTCCTCGGTCGATTGGCTGTGAATCTCAATCTCACCGGCCAGCGCCACCGACTCGCCGGCGCCGTCGTTCGCGCACGAAATCCACAATGTGCGGTTGAATGGAGTGGTCAGCTGCGATGACGACGTGGCCGCGGACAGCGCCGGCGGCTGGTCGATCACTTTCGACGGTGCGATGGGAGACTCGGCGCAAGCCGAGAGACCCACCGCAATGCCTAACAGTGTTCCGACGCGCATCGGAAGTACCCTCCGGTAGTCGTTGTCGAGATGTTGCCTCGCGCCTCGACTGGAATCGTCACAGCGCGGGCAGGTCATCCCACGATGACGTGAAGGCGCTGCCCTGATCAGAGCAACCTGCGGGCCACGAAGTGTGATCAATCGCACTGTGACATCCGCCGGCGACCAGGATCACAGAATCCACGCGCGAACCATGGCCTGATGGCGGGCAAATGACCCTTGCGGTGACGGCGTGGAGCGTGCTCGTGATGCGTCCTCCACCACCGACGCACCGCTGCCGCACCAGAATTCGCGTACGACAGGTCACCTGGGCGCGAGGCTGAACCACAACGGTTGACGCTTGGCCGCCACGGCGCCGCGATTCGGGTTGACCATGGTGTTCGCGTGTCGTCAATGGTGAACGCTGGCGTCCACGTCTTCCTCATCGTGAAATGAGCTCAGGAATCCGCGACGATTCCGGCACCAATCGTCCATATCGCGCCCGCCAATCCCCGGGGCGCCCGCATGAGGGGTTCGTTCCTGCATCGGAGCGGCAGGCACGCACGGTGCCGGTCACGGTCCTCGTTCCAGCCTACAACGAGGGCGCTACGCTCGGCGATACCCTGATCTCGCTGCTGACGCAGAGCGTCGCGCCGGCCGAGATCCTCGTCATCGATGACTGCTCGACCGACGACACGTGTCTCGTCGCGGAGCGGTTCGGCGTGTCGGTCATCCGCCCAGTGCGAAACACGGGGTCGAAGGCGGGGGCGCAATCGTTCGCCTTGCGATTCGTGAAGACGCCGTTCGTCATGGCGATCGACGCCGACACCACGCTTGCTCCCGATGCGATCGAGCGGCTCATGCCGGCCTTTGACGATTCTGCGGTCGTGGCTGCATGCGGCTCGGTGATACCGCGCCGCATCCGATCGATATGGGAGCGAGGACGATACGTCGAGTATCTCTTCGCGTTCACCTTCTACAAGAGGGTGCAGGAGGCGTGGGGCGCGCCGCTGATCGCGTCAGGCTGCTTCTCGATGTATCGCGCCAGCGCGCTGCGGGCCGTGGGAGGATGGCCAACCCGGACGCTCGCGGAGGACATGGACCTGACCTGGACGTTCTATCAGCGCGGCCGAAAGGTGCGGTTCATTCCCGAGGCGGTCAGTTATCCGATCGAGCCGCACAACTTCCATTTCCTCGCCAGGCAACTGAAGCGGTGGTCGCATGGATTCGTGCAGAATGTGCGCCTGCATCGCAAAGGCCTGCTCGCCGTTCCATTCCTGCGCCACGCCGTGGCAGTGGCTTTCTGGGATGCCGTCGTTGCCGCGGTGGCGTACCTGTTCGCGCTCCCGCTCCTGGCGCTCGCGCTGAGGAATCCATGGCTCCTGATAGGCTACGTCATTGATGTACCGGCCGTGGCGGTGCCGGTTCTGATCGGTGCGGCACAGCGGCGCGAGCTGCGCCGGGCGCTGGTTTCGCTGCCAGCGTTCTTCGTGCTGCGCACCGTCAACGCGATGTTCTTCCTCAGGGCTGCCTGGCTCGAGCTCGTGATGAAGCGGTCGTTCACCACCTACGAGAAGGGGCACTGAGAATGACAGCCGGTCTTCCGGGCGCGGGAATCGGCGGCCTTTTCTACCTTGCCGCCACCATCACACTACCGTTTCGCAGTCTCTGGCGTCGCGTGCGAGGGCAATCCGATGCCATGTCCTGGCGTCATCAGGCGCATAACGTGGCGATGGCGGCCGGAATCATCGCCGGACTCTGGGTCGCAGGCTGGTTGCTCGGCTTCGTCGTGCCTGACGAGATGTTGAAGCCGGGTATCAGCTCGGGCGTCGGGTCAGCAGGCATCTCCACGAGAACGGTGATTCCGGCGGCGACCTTCGCCGTGGCGATCGGCACGCTCGCGATGGTGCTCGCCGCGGTCGAGGTGGCGCACCACCAGGATCGTCGCGCATCCGCGACCAGACGGGCGCGTCCGGCGCGACGACTGCCATGACTCACGTGCGAGCCATTCGGGCCATTGCCGCAGCCGCCCTGTTGCTGGGTGCGACGGCGGGCGCCCAGTCGACAATACTCACGGGGGCATCCGTCCTGCAGCGCGCAGATTCCGCGTGGGCCAGCGGAGATCGCCGCCGGGCTCGCGCGCTGTACGCGGAGGTTCTGGCGCACGACAGCACGCAGTCCCGTGCCGTCTTCCGCCTGGCGCAGCTCGACGAATCCGAACAGCGCTCGCTCGCGCTGTACCGCCGTTACATCGCGCTGGAGCCGGGCGACGCATGGGGCCATATGGCCGAAGGTGACCTGCTGGCGCGGTTGGGTCACTGGGAAGAGGGACTCGTGGCCTACGCCGGCGCTGGCGCAATCGCGCCCGGCGAACGTGACGTCGCGCTTGGACGGGCGCGGTTGCTCGAACGCGCTGGCCGGCCGCACGAGGCGGCAGCCGAGCTGGCGGCGTGGACCACACGGCATCCGGACGACGGAGAGGCGTGGGACCTGCTGGGCCGGTCACAGATGCGATCGGGACGTCCGCGGGCAGCCGCCGGGGCATTCGAGAACGCATCGCATCGCGGCGTACCCGGAGCGGCCTTGCGATTGAACGCCGCGCGCGCGGCGTCCGCGCCGAGCGTCACACCCGAAGCAGCCTCACTGATCGATTCGGACGGCAATCGGTCCACCCGGTTCGGCGGCTCGATCGACGTCATGTTGATGGACGGAGTGCGCCTGGGCGGTGGTCTGCAGCGCCACCTCATTGCGAATGACGTTGATCAGGAACAGGGCACCGATATGCTGGCGCGGCTAACGGCGCGCATGGCTCCGGGGGTAAGCGCGTCGATTGAGGGAGGAGCAATGCAATTCGACGCGGCGGGGCGCCCTGGCCCACCGTCGCCACCGGCGCCGCGTACCGGCGAATCGTGGACGGCGTTTCACGCGTCGGCGCGCCTGCGCGCCCGAGCCGCAGGATCAAACGGCGCGTCACTCGACCTGCGGGCTGAACGAGCGCCGCTCGCGTTCAGTCCGGCGCTGCTATTCAATCGTGTCACGCGCTCCGAGGCACGGGCGATGGTGGAAGTGCCACTCGCCCGGATGCGGCTGAGAGGGAGCGGCCGCGTTGGGCGCTTCGAGGCTCCGGGTGAACCCGCCAACGGACGGGTGGGCGCGGAAGGCGCGCTGGTGCTCCCGTTAGGCGGCGTTCAGCCGTCACTACAGTATCGCCTGATCGGTTTCGAGCGCGCGTCGGCGGCCGGGTACTTCGCGCCGCGCCGCGCCGAGACCGCCGAGGGAGGGCTCTACTTCGATAATGGAGACGAGGCACGATTGTCGTTTGCCGCCGATCTGGGCGCCGGCGCCCAGCGCGTCATGGATCATGGCGGCGGTGAGGGGGAGTGGAGCCCTGCCTGGCGTGCCTGGGGTCAGGCTGTGCTGGCCATCGGCCCCTCACGATTCTGGTATGTCGAAGTGGAAGCATACGATGCGGCGTTTGCGCCGGAAGGCGTCACCACCGCCGGCCATTGGCGATCCCTCTCAGTCGCTTCAGGGCTCCGCTGGTCGATGCGTTAGGCGATCCTCGTCAGACCTGGGATCGCCCGTTCAGCGCCAGGCTGAGCGAAAGCGCGGAGAGAAAGCATGGCCCTGTCCGCAACCTGACGATGCAGCTCGCCAACCCGACGGCTGAGCCTGACGCAACCTCACGGGAGCCTGGAGTGGCAATTCGCTGGCGACGACCCGCACCGAGCTCGCGGCCCTGCGTGAGGAGTTGAACGCGCGCCGCCTTCTTTGGTTTGACACGGGACCGCGGCACCGGATCGTTCAGTCCATCCTGAGTGCCCGGTTCGGATCCGCCCGGACCGCGCGCCACGCCGGCATCGCGCTCGCCGCCAGGGCGACAACGATCATGATCGCGCCAACCGCGCCGTACACCACGGGGTCCCGGGCCGACTGCTTGTACAGCATCGGCTCGATCCATCGAGAAGCGATACCGGCGAGGCCCAGACCGATGACCACTCCCGCCGCCGCGAACACGATCCCCTGCTTCAGCACCAGCCGCAGGATGTGACCGGAGCGCGCGCCGAGCGCGATGCGCATCCCGAGTTCATGCATGCGTTGGGCGACGGTGTAACCGATCACACCGTACAGACCGACAGCGGCGACGATGACCGCCAGTCCGCCAAACGCGACGAAGAGCGTCGCCCCCAGGCGCCAGCTGCGGCTCTGGTCGTCGACGACCTCCTGGAGCGGTCGCACGACTACGAAGCCGTCGCCGGGCATCGCCTTCTGCATCTCTGAACGAACTCGCTCCATCTCGGCAGCGGTCGGACGATCGCTGAGCCGCACCATAACGCGATGCGCCCAGCCACCACCCATCTGGTCGACGTTCAGGTAGTACATGAAGCGCTGTTCGTCGGTGAGGCTCTGTTGGGCCGCGTCCTCCGCGATGCCGATCACCATCGTGCAGGGCGCGGTAGGTATCTTCGCCAGCGGGTTCCAGCTCACTTCCATGCACTGGCCGATCGGGTCCTTTCCAGGCCATAGCACCCGAGCCATTGCGTTGCTCACCACCGCCACCGGCGGCGCGCCCGGGCCATCTCGTTCGTCGTAGGACCGTCCGCGGATGATCCGCGTCTGCATAACGTCAAAGTACTCCGGGCTGGTCACCTGCACGTTGAAACGGCCGAGTTGTTCGACGGAATCGATCCCGGCCACACGCAGCGTGGCGATGTTCGTACCGAACAGGCGCGAGTTCACTCGCGCCGCGCCCCGCGTCGCAGGGATCGCCTTCGCGGTCGCCAGCACGTGTCTGAGTGTTGCGGCCTCGGCAGCGCTATCGAGCGCGAGGCCACGAAAGTCGGGATAGACCTCGACGACGCGGCTGGCGTCATAGCCCAGCGGAATGTGGAGGACGTGGTTCAAACTGCGGACGAAGAGCCCCGCGCCCACCAGAAGCATGACTGACAGCGCACCCTGGGCCACGAGGAGGGCAGATCGCAACGGTGAGCGCCGATACGTGCCGGCGCGGGCGCCGGCCTTGAGCGACGATGTGAGGTCGGATTTCGTGGCGAGAACGGCCGGTCCAATTGTGGTGAGTAGCGCCGCCGCCAGCGCAATCGCGCCGGCAACTCCAATGGTCCGCCAGTCCGTGGCGAGGTCAAACGTTGAGCCGTCGGGAAGCAGAAGCTGTCGGATGGCACCGCCTCCCCACTGGGCAAGGAGGAGTCCTGCGGCGATGCCAATGCTCGAGAGCAGCAATGCCTCGACGACGAACTGTCCGATGAGCCGTGCATGACTCACGCCGAGCGCGAGGCGAACGGCGATTTCTCGCTGGCGGCGCAGCACGCGGGCGAGCATGAGGTTGGCGACGTTGGCGCAGGCGATGAGCAGCACGATGGCGGCGACACCCGACACCCAGAGCAGGACGCGGGATTCGAGGCCCGGGCTTGGCCCGGCGGCGCCACGAAGCGCGGCCGCCATCGCACGCGGGTGAGCGATGGAATCGGGGAGGACGCGGGGGTTGGTCTCGCGCTGCACGCGTCGGCTCCGGATGTACGACGCCGTGAGGTCCGCCGACGCGGCGGTCTGGGACACACCCGGTCTTCGTCTGACGATGACCTCTACCCAGTCCCAGTTGTACATCGTGAAGTACGTGTTTCTGCTGGACTGTTCGAGGTTGGCCGGCACCGTCGTGATTGGGATGAAGATCTCTGGCGGGCGGCCCTGGACCGTACCGACGAACTCCGCTGGCGCGACGCCGATGACGGTGTAGTCCAGCGATCCAACGCGGAGTCGCTGTCCGAGCACATCGCGACCACCGAATGCAATACGCCAATGGTCGTGGCTGAGCACCGCAACCAGGGAGCCCATTGGCGTCTGGTCTTCGGCGACTCCAAAGAAGCGGCCCCGCACCGGACGCATGTCGAAGAAGCTGAAAAAGGATGCACTGACGCCGGCGACCTTTCGCACCAGCGTCTCCTGGCCGATGCCGACCGCGAGGCGCCACTCGGAAACGGCGGCATGCTGCGAGAATGATCGCGCGGGACCCATCAGATCGAGGTACCGCGTGTAGGGGATTACCGAGTACGCGTTGCGCCGGGTGACCGTGGTCTCGACGTACACGCGGTGGACCGACCCGGGATCGCGCATGAATGGAAACGGGCGGAACATGAGGCGATCGATCACGGCGAACATCGCCGCGTTCGCGCCGATGCCCAGGCCTAACGTGAGAATGACGGTGACGGCAAACCCCGGCGCGTGGACGAGTCCGCGGAAGGCGTAACGGAGATCCTGGAGCACACTGTCGATGGCCGGGAAGCCCCAGGCGTCGCGGCTGGATTCACGCAGGGCGGTGGTGTTTCCAAGCTGTCGCCGCGCGGCGGTTCGCGCCTGTGTCGGAGTCAATCCTTCATGCTCGAAATCCCGTGCCAACAGCTCGGCGTGCGCTTCGAGTTCGGCGGAGAGCTCGCGGGCAAGCCGGTCGCGGCGGAACCACGCCGCCAGGCGAAGGATGATTTCACGGGGCGTCATGTGTCAGAGAGCTTGAGGACGCGGACCGTGGCGGCAATGGAGCGCTTGAAGTCGGCCTCTTCCTGGCCGAGTTGCTTTCGGCCCGCGGCGGTGAGCTTGTAGTAGCGCGCTTCGCGGCCGGTTGGCGACTTCCTGGACTCCGAAGCGATCCAGCCCTTGACCTGCATGCGCTGGAGGGCGGGGTAGAGCGAACCCTCTTCGATGCGCAGGGCCTCGCGTGACAGTCGCTTGATGTGCTGCGCTATGCCGTAGCCGTGAAAAGACCCTGCGGAAAGGGTCTTGAGGATCAGCAGGTCGAGCGTGCCGGCGAGAATCGGCGCGCTGGCGGAAGGCGCATTACCCATGTCAGGTCTACCCCTGTCAGGTCTAGGTATACGGATAGACACCGCGGTCTCTGAAATGGTTGGACGCGGTCGCTCCGTGTGAAGTCGGGGAATGGCGTTCGAGGCGCGCGGGGACGAACGGTGGTCCATTCTCTCGACTCGCGCGGCGTGAGTGCGCAGATTGAAGCCTTCAGATCGCCAGCCCTATCGACTTGGAGGTCGTCCCATGCTGTCGCGCCGCCGCTTCGTTCAGACTTCGTCCCTCGCGCTCACGGGAACCGCGTGCGGCGTCGCCAAGGGAAGCGACAATGCCGGCAATGGCAACGAGGACCTGCCCCCCGCTATCGCGGCGCTGACGTCCATGAAGGACCAGGCTACTCCGATCAGCGTTGAGGAGCGACGGGGCCGGATCGACAAGGCGCGCCGCCTGATGACGGAAAATCGCATCGACGGCCTGATGCTCACCGGCGGGACGTCGATGGTCTACTTCACCGGCATGCAGTGGGGCCTCTCCGAGCGGATGACGGCGGTGATCATCCCGGTGAAGGGAAACGCGTTCATCGTGACGCCCAGGTTCGAGGAAGAGCGGACGCTGGAGCAGGCGCGAACCGGACCGCTGGGCGCCGGCACCCAGGTGATGACGTGGGAGGAAGACGAAAGCCCATCCGCACTGGTGGCGCAGGGCCTTCGGGCCGCCGGGATCGCCAGCGGCGCGCTGGGCGTCGAGGAAACGGTACGGTTCGTCTTCTCCAACATGGTGGGCACCGCCGCGCCAGCCATCCGCATAACGAGTGGCACGCCGGTCACGGCCGGTTGCCGGATGGTCAAGGATCAGCACGAGCTCGCGCTGATGCGTCTCGCCTCGCAGGTCACGCTGAAGGCCTATGAAGCGGCCTGGACGTCGCTCACGGACGGGATGTCGCAGGATCAGTTCGCTGACCTGGTGGCGAAGGCCCATGGCAAGCTCGGCTTTGCGGGTTCAGCCGGCGTACAGGTCGGACAGTACTCGGCGCTCCCTCATGGGTCGGTGCAACCGCAGATCATTCGCGATGGGACGATCCTGCTCATCGACGGCGGCTGCAAGGTCGAGGGCTACTCATCCGATCTGTCCCGCACCTTCGTGTTAGGCAAGGCAACGGATCGCATGAAGTCGGTCTTCGAACTCGAGCACCAGGCGCAGTCGGCGGCGCTTGCGGCCGCGAAGCCTGGTGTGGAATGCCAGGCAGTCGATGCGGCGGCCCGGAAGGTGATCGAGGACGGCGGCTTCGGACCCGGCTACAAGTACTTCACGCACCGCGTGGGGCACGGCATGGGGATGGATGGGCACGAGTGGCCGTACCTGGTGAAGGGCAACACGCTCAAGCTCGAGCCGGGAATGACCTTCAGCGACGAGCCGGGCATCTACATCCCGGGCGAGTTCGGGTGCCGCCTCGAGGACGACATGGTGATCACCGCGTCCGGCGCCGAACTGTTGACGCCGCAGAGCGAAAGTCTGGAGAAGCCTTTCTAAAGCGAGGAAACAGGAAACAGGAAACAGGAAACAGGAAACAGGAAACGGGAAACAGGGAAGGAACGGGACGGGAATAGCCGTGACATCACTGGTGGCGGTACAGGACTTCTATCCCGACGATTTCGCGCATTGCTTCGGGTGCGGTCGCCTGAATCCCGTTGGGCATCACCTCAGGACCCTGGTCGAAGGGGACGAAACCGTCAGCCGGTTCACCCCATCGACGCACGACATGGCGCTCCCGGGGTTCGTATATGGTGGACTGCTGGCCTCCCTGCTCGATTGCCATGGAATGGCCACCGCGTCCGCGGCTGCGCTTCGCGAGGCATGTGTCGAGGTCGGAGCGGCGCCGTCGCCGAGGTACGTCACGGCCAGGCTTCACGTGGACTTCGTGCGACCAACGCCGTTAGGCGGCGAGCTGGTGATACATGGCCGGGTCGAAGAGTTCACTGCCCGCAAGGTCCGCGTCTCGGCGTGGGTCGTGGCGGGCGTCGAAACGACGGTTCGAGCGTCAATCGTGGCGGTCCCGCTTCCGGAGCGGATGAAGCCAGCCTGACGCTGGCGCTCAGGCGTCGTGCCTGGGGATCGCCTGCAGGTCAGGCTCGACGAATCGCGCTCGCGCCTCGGCGGAGAACAGCACGCCGGCCGAGTAGTGCGTCATCATGATCTTCGCGTCGAGGAGCACGGGATTGGCGTCGATGAACTCATCGGCGGAAGCCGAGGACGGGGTTCGCGCCATGAAGTGACGAACAGCGAGGATCCAGGCCCGCGTCATGGTCTCGTGATACTTCGCGGCGTCGATGCCGTTGGTTCTTATGAACGCAAGCAGGGCATCCCGCATCAGCGCTGCGGCCGTGTCCGCGTCATTCTCCGCCACGTAGACGTAGGCGAGCCTGACGTGTGCGCGATGGGTGAACGCGGCAGGCGTGATGCGACCCGCTTCGAATTCGGCGCGGAAGTGTCGATCGTCGACGCTCAGATCATGCTTCATCGTTACAGAAAATGCGGTCGTGTGGCCTCGACGTCCATCTTTGGCCTCCGCTCATCGCCAGCGGCGCGCCTGCAAAAGCACCGTGCCCCCGCTGTGACCTTTATTGCGCTTCGTGAAATGCGTGACGCGGAATACCATCACAGCGCGAGCGACGCCACGTGCGTTCAGTGGCGCCATCGGCATTTGCCATGCGAGGCGCGCGGCGCCGGTACGGGCAGCGACGCGGGTCGTCTTGCAGGACAATGCTGCCGCTACTCGTCGTTGCCCAGTTGGCCGTCGCCGATCCCGCCCCTGCGTCGCGCGCGCTTCAAGACATACTGGTCCTGGCGGCCGACCGAAACCGTGCCGCGCCGGCATCGCTGCTTTCGTATGACGCCCAGGTTGAGAGCGAGATCGCCGTGCTCACTCGCCGTGCCGACGGTGAAGAGAGCGCGCTCTCGGTGGAACAGTCGCTGAACGAGGTTCACTGGCAGCGCGACGGGGAGTTCAGCCAGCACATGACCGCCTACAGGGCTCGTCAGGCAGGACCGTCAATGTCGGCCCTGGCGGTGCTCCGCAAGGCGTGGACAATCCCGATGCTGTACGGCAACGGGTTTGGCGGGCTCTTTGGAGAGGATGGTGGGCCGGCATCCGGTAAGCGCGCCGGGACGAGCACCATTGCCATCCACCCGTTCGGGCCCAACGCCGAGCGTGTGTATACCTTTGCCGGCGGCGACACGATAGCGGTCATCCGCACCGAACGGCGCTCGATTCCAGTGGTGCGCGTGCTGGTCGAGCCACGGCGCGACCAGGCTGCCTGGCCGGTTGTGGTGTTTCGCGGCGAGATCGACCTCGACGCCGATCGCGGCGAGATCGTTCGTCTTCGCGGGCAGTTCGTCACGCTCGACGAGCGCGGACCGCAGCAGAAACGCCTGCTCGTCCTTCCAATGAACGTGATGGCCTATGTGGACCTCGAGTCCGTGGAGATCGACGGCCGCTACTGGCTACCGCGGTACCAGCGCATCGAGACCCACGTGGACGTGCGCGGCCTGGCGGAAGGGAGAACCGTATTCAGGATCGTCTCGCGATTCCGGGAACACCAGGTCAGCGAGGGCGCGACGTACAAGACCAGTGAAGGAAGGCTCGAGGCGGACGACACCATGCCTCCTGGATCTCGCCCGCACCGCCTGACGATGGCGCGCGGGGACAGTCTCCAACGCCCTGCCCAATGGTGGACGCCGCTGGGCGAAGCTACCGGAACGATCCGGGGCGACGATTTCGCCGACGTTGGCGCGGACTATTTCACACGCACCGCGCCACGCCTGACGTGGCGCGCGCAGCGCCTGGCTGATGTGATCCGGTTCAACCGGATCGAAGGTTGGAGCACCGGCGCCACCGCCGAATACACGCCGCGCGCGTCCGCGCCTCACCTCACGCTGCGCGTGAACGGCGCGTGGGCCTGGACCGAACAGACCGTGCGGGGTCGGGTGGAAGCCATCCGTCGCGGCGAACATGACGCGTGGCGCGCGGGGCTTCGCCTGGGTCGCACACTCGACATCACCAACGACTTCACCGCGCCGAGAGACAGCGGGGGAGCGCTGGTAGCAGCATTCTTCAGCGTCGACGACTATGACTATGTCGATCGCACCTCGTCCACGCTGTGGTTCGACGCGAACCTCATTCCGCGACGAGCCACCATTCGCCTGGAGCTGGGCGCGGCCGCGGATCGTGGCGCCCGCGCCCGCCTGACGAGAGGGATCTTCGCCGGGACAGTGCCCTTCCGGCCGAACCGGGGGGTCTATTCCGGCTCCTACGTGCGGTCGGCCGTGGTGGCGGAATGGAACCCGGTCGTGAACGCCGGCGCGATGGCGACGGGCATCGGCGCGATGCTGCGCAGTGAAGTGGGAGCCGGAGAGCTCGACTGGCACAGGACCACGATGCGTGTGAACGCACGAGCGGATGTCGGCAACCTTGCCTACGCCCTTCGTATCGACGGCGGTCTCCTCACCAGTCGCAACGCGCCGCCCCAACAGCTCTTCGAGCTTGGGGGAGGACCGGCGTTTCCGGGCTACGCGTACAAGGAGTACGCCGGCGATCGCGCTGTTGCAGCGCACGCGCGCGCGTCCTGGCGCCTGCCGCTGATGCGCTCGCCCCTCCGGATGATGGGCTGCACGTGCTTCACGTCGCCCGCTCCCGAGCTGGCGATCACGTTGCACGGCGCCAGTCTGTCGGCGAGCAGTGCGACCATGCTGTCGTCGATCGCCCGGTTAGGCACTGCGGGTGACTCGGTCGGCGGCCTGCCCGCGCCGCTGGGAAGCGGCGAGCCGTTGTCTCGCGGCACGGCCGGCGTGAAGTCGAGCGTAGAGGTTGGACTCCGCCTGTTCGGCGGCGCGGCCACGATGGCGATGGCGCGGCCGCTGGATACGGGTGCGCGGTGGCGGATGATGTTCCTGCTCGGCCAGCCCTGGTAGCGTCAGCCTGATGATTCCGCCGCGCTTTGCGCGGCGATGGCCGGTCTGACCCGAGTCACCACGCGGGCATGGAGAGTCGTTTCGGTGGGCCCGTATTTGCCCATGTCTCACCACCGCCGTAACATCAGCCAGCGACAACCGCTCGCGTGGCAACAACGGGCGCGCGGTCCGTGTCCGTTAACGCCTGACGAAACTCAGCAGGAGGCGAGAGAGTGGCCACTCCCACGCATCGCTCGCCGTCGGCCAATGCCGGAGGGGCGGGCGGCAAGGCGAGCGAGTCCAAGCGGGGCCAGGCGCCCGTCCTGCCGCCGCGCCGTTCGTGGATCCTCTTCCTGGTCATCCTGCTCGGCAACTACCTGCTCATGCGGGCGCTCTTTCCGAGCACCAAGGCGGGCAAGGTCCCGTATACGCTGTTCAAGCAGGAGGTGGCGAAGGGCAACGTCGAGAAGATCTACAGCCGCGGCGAGAGCCTGACGGGACGCTTCGAACGGGCGGTCACCTATCCCGCTGCGCCAGACACCACGACGGGCGCGAAGCCACGCTCCATCACGACGTTCTCGACCACGCTGCCCGTTTTCGTGGACCCGGGCCTGGAGAAGCTCCTGATCGACAACGGAACGGAGATCAGCGCCGAACCGATTCAGGTGGGGAATACGTGGCTCAACCTCTTGTTCGGTGTGGCCCCGGCGTTCCTGCTTATCGGACTTTACGTCTGGTTCTTCCGCCGCGCGTCGAAGCAGGGCGGCTTTGGCGGCGGCCTGCTCGGCATTGGCAAGAGCACGGCGCGCCGCTTCGACACGGAGAAGGACACCAAGGTCACGTTCGGCGACGTGGCCGGCATCGACGAAGCCGAGAACGAGCTGGTTGAAGTCGTGGACTTCCTGAAGGACCCGGAAAAGTACACCCGCCTCGGCGGCACGTCGCCCAAGGGCGTGCTGCTGGTGGGCGCACCGGGGACAGGGAAGACGCTGCTGGCACGCGCGGTCGCCGGCGAAGCAGGCGTGCCGTTCTTCTCGATGAGCGGTTCCGAGTTCATTGAGATGATCGTCGGCGTTGGCGCAGCGCGCGTACGCGATCTCTTCAAGCAGGCTCGAGAGCACGCACCCGCGATCATCTTCATCGATGAGCTGGACTCGATTGGCCGCGCGCGCGGGATGGTGTCGATCGGCGGCTCGAGTGAACAGGAGCAGACACTCAACCAGATCCTGGCCGAGATGGACGGCTTCACGGGCCGCGAGGGGATCATCGTTCTCGCGGCGACGAATCAGCCCGATGTGCTCGACCGGGCGCTGCTCCGCGCGGGCCGGTTCGACCGGCGTGTCGTGGTGAACCTGCCGGACCGGAACGGCCGGGAAGCGATCCTGAAGGTTCACACGCGCCGCGTGCCACTCGCGCCTGACGTCCAACTCGGGGAAATCGCCGCCGCAACGCCCGGGCTCGCCGGCGCCGACCTGCGAAACCTGGTGAACGAGGCTGCCCTTCTTGCCGCCCGGCGCGAACAGAACGACGTGCGCCAGAAGGACTTTCTCGACGCCCTCGAGAAGATCATCCTGGGGCCGGAGCGGGCACTCCTCCTGACGCCCGCCGACCGCGAGCGGATCGCGTACCACGAGGGCGGTCACGCCATACTCGGCCTGGTGGTGCCGGGCGCCGATCCCGTCCACCGCGTATCGATCGTGCCGCGCGGGCAGTCGTTAGGCGTCACCTACCAGCGCCCCGAGAGCGACCGCTACAACTTTCCCGAGGGATACCTGCGTGCCCGTATCGTCGGCATGCTCGGCGGGCGCGCCGCCGAGGAGATCGTCTACGGCACGAAGACCACCGGCGCCCAGAACGACATCGAGCAGGCTACCGAGCTGGCGCGGAACATGGTGACGCGCTGGGGCATGAGCGAACAGCTGGGCATGGTGCAGCTCGCGCCCCGCGAGAATCCGTATCTCGGGACCACCTACGGATACGATGGCGTGCGCCCGTTCAGCGAACAGACCGCGGAGACCATCGACGCCGAGGTGCGCCGGATCATCGGCGAGTGCCACGACGAGGCGAGACGACTCCTGACCGAACACCGCCGGGAGCTGGACGCGCTCGCCCAGGCGCTGCTGGCGCGCGAGACGCTCGACGAAGAGGCGATCCTGCAGGTGACCGGGCTGCCTCCCGCGCCGGCGCTCGAAACCCGCCGTCAATCTCAGCCATGAGATCGTCGCGCGGTCTGACACGGGAACGCTGAGGCGGCTGCCCCAAGCCCGTACTGGGAGTGCGGCAAAACTGCCAACGGTCAACGCTGCCGTGCCCGATCGCTCGTTCGTGTAGCTGCGACCGTCGAGCGCGGGCGGCGTGCACGCGCGGACTGCGCGGCTACGTTGCGTGAGGTGGCGCCTGACGAGAACCTCGTCTTGTGATCAACGCCAGGTATTCGTCGTACGGCTCCGCCGTCCATCCATTGATCCCATGCTGCGGCAGCCACCACAGGTGGACGTACGCCGCGAGGAGCAGGGGCGTCGGACGCGGCAGCTGCCAAACGCAATTCGTCCTTTCCAGACGCGCTCGTCCTGAGGCTAGTGCCGTTCCAACTTGCTGTGCCTGATGGCTGCGACCCAGGTGAGTTCGATCGCCGAGGGGGTAGAGTTACGCCTCTCTGGTCGAGACAAGTTGGAACGGCACTAGCCGTCGCTTTCCGGGAGGCGTACGATATACCCCCGCGTGGAGGTCTCCATGGACAAGAGACGTT
>Ga0209640_10000672_pt1 | contig 27058 bp, 27 predicted proteins | sample RifCSP10_1_FD_184018 | JGI IMG/M metagenome (GOLD analysis project Ga0209640, IMG submission 184018) | Soil microbial communities from Rifle, Colorado - Rifle CSP2_sed 10_1 (SPAdes) (version 2) | ecosystem: Environmental > Terrestrial > Deep subsurface > Rock core/Sediment | place: Rifle... | reverse complement strand
AAAAAACTTTATAAATTAATCCTGTAAATCCTGTTAATCCTGTCTATTTCTTTCAGTGCTTTTCAGACGCCACCAGCGCCTCGTAAGCCTTGGCATCGAGCAGCCCATCGAGCTCGCTCTTGCTCGCGGGTTTCAAGCGAAACATCCAGCCCGCCCCATAACAATCCTTGTTCACGGTCTCCGGTGCATCGGCCAGCGTGCCGTTCGCTTCGACGATCTCGCCGCTGACCGGCGCGTACACGTCGGAGGCCGCCTTGACCGACTCCACCACGCCGCATTCCTTGCCGGCAGTGACCTTGGTGCCCGTCGACGGCAGCTCGACATATACCATGTCGCCCATGAGATCCTGGGCGTGATGCGTGATCCCGACGGTGACGGTGCCGTCGCTGTTCAGTTTCAGCCACTCGTGTGACTTGCTGTATTTGAGGTCTTTCGGAATATTGCTCATGGTCGACGCCCCTATTTAAAGACAAGCTTTGCCGTTGCGAACGAAGGGATACTTGACCACCCGCACAGTCGCGGGTTTGCCGCGCAGCTCCACCGTGCCGCGGTCTCCGGTCTTGACCGCCGCCGGCACCCGCGCCAGCGCGATCGCCTGGTTCAGCGTCGGCGAAAAACTGCCGCTCGTGATTTCGCCTTCACCCGCGCCATCGCAGGTCACTTTCTGGTGATTGCGTAACACCCCTTTGCCTTCGAGTACGAGTCCGACGAGCAGGCGCGGAACCCCCTGCGCTTTCTGCCGGTCGAGCACCTCGCGACCGATGAAATTGCGGTCGGAGGGCTCGAACGCCACGGTCCACGCCAGACCCGATTCAAGGGGGGTGGTCGTTTCATCCATGTCGGAACCGTAGAGATTCATGCCGGCCTCGAGCCGCAGTGTGTCGCGCGCCCCCAATCCGACCGGTGGCACGCCGACTGAGTGCAATTGTTGCCAGGTACGCGGGGCGGAGGTGGCCGGAAGGATAATCTCGAATCCGTCTTCACCGGTATAACCGGTGGTGGCGATGAAGAGGTCGCGCACGGTCACGGCGTGAAACGGTTTGAGCGTACCGGCCGAATCACGCAGCGTCTCGCCCAGGGCTTGATACACCTTTTGCTTGGCGTGCGGGCCCTGGATCGCGATCATCGCCAGATCGTCACGCATGGTCACGGTGACACCCCCGAATTTCTTCGCCGCGGCGCTGACCCAGGCCATGTCCTTTTCGCGGGTGGCCGCATTCATCACCACGCGGAACCACGCGTCATCCAGATAGTAGACGATCAGATCGTCGATCACGCCGCCTTTGCTGTTCAACATGCAGCTGTAAAGCGCCTTGCCCCTGGTCTTCAGCTTGTCCACGTTGTTCGCAAGCAGCAGCCGGAAAAAATCACGCACGCCGGCGCCCTTTACATCCACCACGTTCATGTGCGAGACGTCGAACATACCGCAATCGTTTCTTACCTTGTGGTGTTCCCCGATCTGGGATCCGTAGTGCAATGGCATGTCCCAGCCGCCGAAGTCCACGATCTTCGCACCCAGTTTGATATGGTCGCTGTATAACGGTGTGCGGTTACCCATGTGAAAATTTATCCTGGCGAAGACGACCGGGTTGATCAAAAAAACAAAAGGGCGATGGCTGAATAACCATCGCCCCTCTGTCCGGTAACCTGAGAGCTTGAGCCCCTTCGGTGGGTGAGCCGCGCGGCCCGCCTCTCTCCAGAGACGACCCAAGGCTGTGTCAGCAGTCCTTGGTGACAATCTGCGGTCCTTTTGCCTGAGCGATTCCGGGCGGGTTGCGCCTTCGGCGCCACGCGGCTGGCGCGTGGTCTCTCCCACAGAAATGTGCGTCGAGTGCGGCACTATAACGCAGTGTCCGACAAGCGCCAAGCTGGATAATTGATCGCGCCTTCGGATCGCACAGCCGGCCTGAGTCACCGCGCCGGAATATCCGAGAATCGGATTCAGGCCTTGGTTGAAGACCGGCGCACGAGCAAGATGACCGGAATCAGGCCGGTCAGAATGAGTGTCACTGCCGGCAAAGCAGCACGATCCCATTGCCCCTCGGAAGTCATCTCGAACACACGGATCGCCAGGGTGTCCCACCCGAAGGGTCGCAGCAGGAGGGTGGCGGGCATCTCTTTCATCACTTCGACAAAAACGAGGAGTCCTGCGGACATCAAACCGGTACGCAACAACGGTAACGACACTCTCCAGAGGATCTCCCAATTGCTCGCACCGAGACTGCGCGCCGCCTGCCACAACGTGGGTCGGATGCGCTCGAAACTGCTGTCGATCGGGCCGTGGGCGACCGCCATGAAACGCACACCATAGGCCAGCAACAATGCCGCCAAGGTTCCTGTAAGCACCGGCCCCACACTGATGCCCAAACCCGACCGGAGCGCTTCAATTATCCACTGGTCAAACCAGACGAAGGAAACCATGATGCCAACGGCCAGCACGGAACCGGGAAGCGCGTAACCCAGTGTGGCGAAGCGGACGGCGCCGCGAACCAGGCGATCGGGTTTGAGGCGATACGTGTAAGCCAGCAGTAATGCACAAAACGCAGTCACCAGGGCGGCGGCCGCGCCGAGCAAAACCGTATTGATGAAAAAATTGAGATAACGGGAGTCAAAATCCTCGGCAGCGGTACTCCACACCCAAACGAGTAATTGGCCAAGCGGGATAAGGAATGCCAGCGATAAGACCAGGATACAAATCATGCTGGCGGCCAGCGCACGCCCACCCGCGAGCCGGTAACGCTCCTCATGACCGGTTCTGGCTGTCACGTGATAGCGGGCGCGGCCGCGTAATTGCCGCTCCCCGAACAAACCCAGGGCGACAAATAACAGCAGCAACGAAGCCAACTGGGCGGCAGCCGGTAGCGAGAACAAACCCTGCCAGGACTTGTAAATCGCCGTGGTGAACGTGTCATAGTTGAAGACCGAGACGGCGCCGAAATCTGCCAACGTTTCCATCAACGCCAGCGCCACTCCGGCCGCGAGGGCCGGTCGCGCCATCGGCAACGCCACGCGCAGGAACGCCGCCCACGGCGTGAGGCCGAATACGCGCCCGGTTTCCAGCATGCGACGCCCCTGCGCCAGAAACGCGGCGCGTGCCAGCATGTAAACATAAGGGTAAAAGGCAAGGATCATCACGGCGACAATGCCGCCGGCAGATCGAATCGGAGGAAACCAAACTTCACCGCCAAAGATCGCGCGCATGGCGCTTTGCAGCGGACCGCTGAAATCAAGCATCGCCACAGCCACAAAGGCAAGCACGTAGGCGGGCATGGCCAGCGGCAACATCAATGCCCATTCAAAGAATCGTCGCCCCGGAAATTCGCACATCGCGATCAACCAGGCCAGGCCCGCGCCCAGCACAAAAACGCCGAACCCGACGCCAATCATCAGTACCACCGTGTTTCGCAGCAGTTCGCCGAGAACCGTCTGCGCCAGATGCCGCCATATGTCCCCCGCCGGTGAAAACCAGGACAGCATCACAATAAGTATCGGCGCCGCCACCATGCCGGCGATGGCGAAACTCGCCAGTTGCCACAACCGCACGTTGACGTCGAGCCAGGTTGATATGCCGGTCTCAATCGGTGGCGGGCTGCTGATCTCTTCGGCGGTGGAACTCATAGGCCCAGTTCAAAACATTTCGGGAGCGGAAATATCAAAATACGCCGGTTTTATATGCTCGATCACTTCCAGATAAGGCAGATGTCTGGACGGATTATCGCGTCAAATATGCCAAGTGTTGCTTCAACAAGGCCTTATTTATAACCGGCACGGTCCATCAACATAACCGCCTGTGGCTGAAGGCTCCCGGCTTGGGAAACATTGATGGTGTCCTGCTTGAAAGTGCCCCATTCAGCCGCGCGGGGATGCGCTTTGACCTTGGGATTTGCCGGATATTCGAGATTTTCATCGGCAAAAAGATTCTGCGCCTTTTCCGACGAAAGCCACTCGAGAAATTTCACGGCGGCTTCGCGATGTTTGGCATGCGCCGTAATCCCGGCACCGGATACGTTGACATGCACGCCACGGTCAGCCTGATTCGGCCAAAACAGCGCGAGGGCGGCTTGGGGCTGTTTCTTCATTAATCGGCCGTAGTAATAAGTATTAACAATTCCCACGTCGCATTGCCCGGCAATGATCGCTTCCATGAGCTTGGTATCATCGGGAAATACGTCGGTGGCCAGATTGGCCACCCAGGATTTTACGATCGATTCGGTTTTCGATTCGCCCAGCCGCGCGATCATCATTGCCACCAACGATTGGTTGTATACCTTCTTCGAGGTGCGCAGGCACAGGCGTCCCTTCCATTTCGGATTACCCAGCGCTTCATAAGTCGATAAATCGCCGGCTTTCGCGCGTGCCGTGCTGTAAACGATCGTGCGCGCCCGCACCGAGATACCGAACCAGCGGTTTTCGGGATCGCGCAGGTGCGCGGGAATATTAGACTTGAGGACATTCGAGTTGACCTTGGCAAGCACACCCTCCTTGGCGGCGAACCAGAGATTGCCGGCATCCACGGTGATCAGGATATCAGCCGGGGTATTGACGCCTTCCGCTTTCAATCTTTCCAGCAGGGGGCCTTCCTTGTCAGTGATAAATTTGATCCGGGTACCGGTTTCGGCCGTATAGGCGTCGAACAGCGGTTTGATCAGTTGTTCGTTGCGAGCGGAATATACGACAATTTCATCCGCCGCGAGTGCGGTAACGGCCATGGACATGGCGATCAGCCAAGTTGAAAGTCTTAAAAAAAATACGCGCATGTCACTCTCCAATGAAAATAATCTATTCGTCGGTCAACCGCGGCCGGGCTAAGCCCTGCATGGTTCTCTGGCTGTGAGGCATATACATCAACCGGACATGATGCCTGCTGGTCGTTTTCTCTCTGTTTCATTTATTTTGTCAGACCCCGGCCGGCTCATTCTTCACGTTTGCTTCCTTCCGGTGGGAGAAGCTGCGCAATCATGGCAAAATATAAATGATAATGCAAATCGTTCTCATTTATATTAACAAATAAACACCAACCCATCCGATTCGGAGGTATGGCTTATCAATTCAGTTTATTGATTTATATGGGTTTTATTTGTTTTGCTCGTGACGCGATGTAATGTGCACGTTATGCCATGCGAAATTCTGCCACGACCGGCGCATGATCGGACGGCCGTGCATGTGATCGCGGCGCGCGATCAATGCGGCAACCGGAGCATTCCGAGGCCAGAGCCGGGCTGCACATAATGTGATCGATTCGCAAGCCGTTATTGCGCCGGAACGCTCCGGCGCGGTAATCCCACCAGCTGAAGCTCATTGGAGGCTGATCGAATTGACGAAAGACATCCACGAGACCGCATTGAATTAACCGCTGAAATGCCGCACGTTCCTTTTCACTGAATAACACTTGACCCTCCCACACCTGGGGATCATGCACATCGCGCGGTTCCGGAGCAATGTTGAAATCTCCTAAGAGCACGAGCTTCGAATGAGCACGCAATTCTTCCTTCAGGAAGTTTTCCAGTGCTTCGAGCCAAACCAGCTTAAAGTTGTATTTCTCCGAATCCACCTCCTCTCCGTTCGGCACGTAGACATTGACCACACGAACTCCGTCGATTGAAGCAGCCAGAAATCGTTTTTGTGCTGTGTCGGCGCCGGACAACGAAGCAACAATTTCCCCGGCCGGATTGCGACTGATTGTGGCTACCCCGTTGTAGGTTTTCTGACCGGCATAAATGGATAAATACCCGGCATCACGGAACTCAGCCGCGGGAAATTCTTCATCGGTAATTTTGGTTTCCTGCAGGCACAGAATATCGGGTTTTTCCTGCATCAACCACGCCAGCACCTGGGGCAAGCGGACACGAATGGAATTGACATTCCATGTCGCGAGCTTCATCGGGGGAAATGACAGGCTTGGGAACTCAGATCGAATCAGTAGCGCCGGCGCGCGGGCCGGTAACCGGATTCGACCGCGGCCGGAGGATTATCCTTTTCCTGACTCGCACCGGTGGACGATTCGGGCGTTTCCATTTTGGGGTATCCGGCTGAATCAAGTTCACCCTCCAGTATGGACTCCACATATCCCTTCATGACTTTCTCGCCGATCATGATAGTGGGTGCCGACAAGGCGCCGATTTTTTTCTTGAGGGTTTGCTGCAGTTCGGCGTCGTTTTCAAGATTCTTTTCAGTGAAGGGTACTTGACGTTTCTGCAGGTAGGCACGCGCGAGATCGCAGGAACCGCAAACGGGTACCGAATAAAGCATAACCGGGTATTTTTCAACGATCTTGGCCAGTGTTTCTTCTCCCGTTTCACGCGCTGTCCCGCGGCTGCCGAACACTTTCTCCTCTACCCGGTAACCGGCGCCCTCGGGCGGCGGTTGGTCGCGATAGGTTACACGTCCCTGGCTATCCACCCACTTATACAGCTTCTCCGCCTGCACCGCGGAAATACCACTTGCCAGCAGCGTCAATATAAACAATAAAAGAATGCGTGCCATGGTTTATACCCTCAGATACATGCCACCCGAACGTTTGCGGATGGATTCCCGCAGCCATTTGATGCCGGCGACGAATCCAATTCCCAGCATAGCAAAGGATATTCCAAGCCACAGGAAACTGAATGAAAAACCGGCATTCGCCGTGGGATTGCCGGATTGGGTCCAGGCGCTCGTCGCCGATGACGCCGAGTTTTTCGCGGAAATTAGCGCCGCCTTCTCCGAGATTTCTCTTTCCAGTTCTTTGACCCTTGCCGTTTGTTCCGCCAGCGCGGCCTGGGCTTTGTTGAATTGCGCCAGCACTTCTGTGGATGTCGCCGCAGGTTTGATTTCAGCGGCTTTTTCAAGATCCTTGATTTTCGCCGTTTGTTCCGTCAGCACGGCCTGGGCTTTTTTAAGCTGGGCCTGTGCCTCGGTTGTCTGTGCGCGGCTCTTGGCCAATTCCTCTTCGAGCTTTGCAACCCGCACGCGGGCCGGAGGATCGGGAGCGAGATAACGCGCTTCGATCCAGCCGACCGTTCCCAGGGGATCGCGCACCTGTGCGAATCGGTCTACCCGTTCGAGCACTTCCAGCGGCACACCGGTCTCGATGGTTTTCACCGCCGGACTGGTTTCATCGACTTCCGCGCGCATGACGAGCCGGATCCGCTCGGCGACGTAAACCGTTTCCGCCTGGGCGGCGGCAGTCAATCCCAGCATGGTCAGGGACATTACCAGTCGCGAATAATATTTCATCGTCCGTTCCTTTAGGCTGTCAGACCACTATGGCGTAACAGGGCGTCCATCCTCGGTGCGCGGCCGCGAAAGTTCACGAACAACTCCATCGGTTCGCGCGAACCGCCTTGCTCGAGTATGTTCCGCATAAATTCGAGGCCCGTGGCTCGATCGAAAACGCCGTTTTCCTCGAATTTGCTGAAGGCATCCGCTGACAGCACCTCAGCCCACTTGTAACTATAGTATCCGGCGGCGTAGCTGCCAGCGAAAACATGCGAGAAGCTGTTCTGGAAACGATTGAAAGCGGGCGGAATAATCACCGCGACCGCCGCCCGAATTTCATCCAGCAACTGCTGCACGCTCACTCCCCGTTCCGGGTCATGGTTACTGTGCAAACGCATGTCGAACAGCGCATATTCCAGCTGGCGTGCAAACTGCATTCCGGACTGAAAATTCTTGGCGGCAATCATCCTGGCATAAAGGCCGGCCGGAATTTTTTCATGGCTCTGGTAATGCCCGGAAATCAGATCCAACGCTTGCCGTTCCCAGCACCAGTTCTCCATGAACTGGCTCGGCAATTCGACGGCGTCCCAGGCAACCCCGTTAATGCCCGACACCCCCACGTAATCCACCCGTGTCAGCATATGATGCAACCCATGGCCGAATTCGTGAAACAACGTGATGACTTCCTCATGCGTGAATAACGCCGGCCGGCCTTCGACCGGCGGTGAAAAGTTGCACACCAGATGGGCGACCGGGACTTGCACGCCGTGCGCGGTCCGCTTGCGTTGAATGCACTCGTCCATCCAGGCGCCGCCGCGCTTGTTGGCACGCGCGTAGAGATCGATGTAGAACATGCCGCGGAGTTCATCGGCGCGATCACGGATTTCGTAACCGTGGACGTCCGGATGCCACGCCTCGATATCTTTTATTTCGGTAACGGTCAGACCATAAAGTCGCTTGACCACTTCGAACAGGCCCGGGACCACTCTGGTCTCGGGAAAATACGGACGTAAATCCTCCTGCGAGAAGTTGTGCTTGGCCTGCTGGAGCTTGTCGGAATAATACGCGACGTCCCAGGCCTCGAGGTGGTCCACACCGTGCGCCGTCCGAGCATAGCTCACCAGTTCATCATATTCTTTCTTGGCTGCCGGCCTGGAACGCGCCGCCAGATCGTTCAGGAAATGCATCACTTCGGAGACTGTTTTGGCCATACGTGTCTGCAATGCGTACTCGGCGAAATTGGCGAGGCCGAGCAGTTGAGCGGACTCGCGCCGTAATCGAAGCAGATCCACAATCAGCTTGGTGTTGTCCCACCGTCCGGCGTCGGGGCCACGGTCGCTTGCGCGCGTGACGTATGCTTCATACATCCGGCGGCGCATTTCACGATTATCGGCATAAGTCATGAAATTAATGTAGGAGGGTCCTTCGAGAGTGAAGCGCCAGCCCGCCAGATTTTTTTCCCGTGCGTCCTGTTTCGCCATCGCCCGCGCGCTCTCGGGCAGGCCGGCCAGATCTTTTACATCGGTAATAACGAGATCCCATGCCTGGGTGGCATCGAGAACATTTTCGGAAAATTTGCTGCGCAGCGCCGCCATTTCCTGCTGCAGAATCTTGAAGCGCGCCTGTTTCATTGCCGGGAGCTCCGCCCCGGCAAGCCGGAAATCGCGCAGGGTGTTCTCGATTATTTTCTTCTGCGCCTGCGAAAGTCGAGCCATTTCCGGACTCGCGGCAAAGGAGCGATAGCCGGCATACACCCGTTCATCCTGCGCGAGTTCCGTGAAGTAGTCGGTGACCCGCGGCAAACCCGCGTTGTAAACCTCGCGCCACGGTTTGCTGTCCATCACCGCGTGCAGATGTGACACCGTTGACCACACCCTAACCAATCGCTCGCGCATATCCTCGATCGGCTGGACAAAGTTTTCCCAGGTAGGGCTGGAACCGCCGGCGATCAGCTGAGCCAACCCGGCGCGATTTTCAGCCAGCACCTGATCAAGCGCCGGGGAAACGTGCGCCGGGAGAATGGCGCTGAATCGGGGCGGTTGCGTCAAATCGAGCAACGGATTGGCAACAAGAGGGATGTTTTCCATGACGAACTATTATAACGTGCGGCTGCAATGACCGTGCGACACAAAACGCCGCATCCGTATGAGGCGCTCACACCCGAGATCATTCTCGACGCGGTGGAATCATACGAAGTGCAATGTACCGGAGGGCTGCTGGCCCTCAACAGCTATGAAAACCGCGTCTACCGTGTGGATACCGAAAATAACGCATCGGTGGTGGCCAAGTTTTACCGCCCCGGCCGTTGGAAGGAAAGCGCGATCCTAGAAGAACACCGGTTTGCCTGGCAACTCGCCGAGCATGAAATCCCGGTCGTGGCGCCACTGGTGCGACGTGACGGTTCCACCTGCAATTACCATGGCGGATTTCGTTTCGCGGTATATCCATGGCAGCCGGGTCGCGCGCCGGAGTTAAACACCCGCGCCGATCGCGCCCTGCTCGGCCGTTATCTCGGCCGCTTGCACCGGTTGGGCTCAGCCGAACCCTTCCGCCACCGAAGGCGTCTGAGTATTGAGGAATTTGGCCATGGCTCGGTACAGTATCTGAAGCAAAATCAGATCGTGCCGGAGGATTTGCGCGATCCCTTTTTCACCATCACGGAATACCTCTTTCCGCCGATCGAATCAGCCTTTCGCGCGGCCGACGAAGCCGCGTGGATCCGTCTGCACGGCGACTGTCATCTTGGGAATATTCTCTGGACCGAGACCGGCCCGCACCTTGTGGATTTTGATGACTGTCTCACGGGCCCGGCCGTTCAGGATCTGTGGATGCTGCTCTCCGGAGAAAACGATGAGATGGAAAGCCAGTTGGCGGACGTGCTTTCCGGTTACACGCCGTTCATGGAATTCAATCCCGTCGAATTGCGTCTGATCGAGCCGTTGCGGACGCTGCGCATGTTGCGATATATGGCCTGGCTCGCCGAACGCTGGGACGATCCCGCGTTTCCGCACAATTTTCCGTGGTTCAACACCCGGCGATACTGGGAGGAACAAATCCTGGCGCTCAAGCAGCAGGCGGCGGCGCTCGATGAGCCACCGTTGTCATGGATGGCATAACAAAAATTGAAAATTTCAGGATTAACAGGATTAAGAATTTTAGCGGCAAGAAATTTTGTTAAACCTATTTCTATTCCTGCCAAATTTTCAGTTTTCCATGGCGATACGTCCCTACAAGAACATCCTGCCACCGTTGGCCCCGAGGTTACAACGATGCAGCCGCGGCAGTCATCGGCACGGACGCCTCGAGGCTGGGCCGTGGTGGTCGGCGATGACGTCACGGTCGGCTATCAATGCATCATTCATGGTTGCACCGTCGAGTCGCATTGCCTCATCGGCATGGGTCTAGCCATGCTCGATGGCGCGATTCTTCGCGGTGGTGTGTCCCTCGGCGCCGGCAATCTTGTCACCGAGGGCAAGGATTTGACAGGCGGATATCTGTGGATGGGCCGCCCGGTGCGAAAGGTGCGGGTATTGACGGAAGCGGAAAAAGCCTGTTTTGAATATACAGCGATGCACTAAGTGGAGCTGAAAAATGACTTTTTGAAGTAAGTACCGTCTGCTGCCTTGGGCTAGCGTTTTCGGTGATGCGTCCGCTGTCGCGACTTTCCGCGCCCGCTTCCATTCGCTGCAATAAGGGCCCTCACAATCGCTTGTGCGTGCGTACGCTGCTGTGGTTTGAGACGGCGGTATTTGACAAGTAGATTCCGTTCATCGTTCGACAGTGCCGTGGGCTTGATCCGTGCCACTCGGTAGGTCCCAGTCTCTTCTGCCACCCGATTCAGATTCGCCGAAGGCACACCCGTCAGGACATACTGCACGTCCATTCCGAGCCGGGCGCAAGCGGAAAGTAAGTTTGCGGGAATCGGCGTGCCGCGACCGCCCGGCCGTTCGTAATTGATCACTGTCCATTTGGTCACGCCCAAGACACCTGCGAGCGCTGTCTGGCTCAGGCCAAGACGCGCCCGCTCCTCTTTCAGTCGCGCCGGAGATGAATATTTTACACTTACTCTGTTGACAGGTGTAATTTTTACAACCATACTTTCGCGAATAAGGAAATGGAAAGGTAATGCTGAATATATTCAGCTGAATCCTAACACAAGGAATAACAAGAATGGATTATCTGGAACTTAAGTATGCACTCGCCAAAAAGGGGTACACCCTCACGCGGGTTGCCGGTGAACTGGGGCTGTTCGGACCGCAGTCCGTGCAACAGGTGTTAACGCGCAAATACATCAGCGCCCGCGTCGAGAAACGCGTTTCCGAGATTACCGGAATTTCTCTGGAGAAATTGTTTCCGGACCGTTACCGGACGACAAAACTACGCCGACGCGTTGATGGCGCCACTGGCTTGGAAAAGGCACGCAAAAGCGGTCGGGCGTAAGGTCCGAAACCGGCGAACCCGCCGGGGAAAGCTGAATTATTGCTTAGCTGGGGAACTTTGCCCAGACCGTTCCACAACCCTGATCCTCAGAAAGTGTTGAAACTCAAGCGGCAGGGATTATCGAATTCCCAGATCGCGCGTCGTCTGGGCGTCAGCCAAGGCGCGATTTACAACGTGCCACGCAAAACAGACCGTTGCGGGATTGAAATACCCGGCGATACTGGGAGGAACAAATCCTGGCGCTCAAGCAGCGGACGGCGCTCGATGAATCCCCTATTTCCTGGTTCGCGTAATTGGCTTTATTGATTAAACGCTGTCAGCCGCCCTTGCGCAACGCCATGATGATGTGTTTCGTCTCCGGGCGCACGCCGCGCCACAGCAGATACGATTCGGCTGCCTGTTCCACCAGCATCCCCAGGCCATCGACGGCGATCGTGGCTCCATGCAGCATCGCCCACTCGAGAAACGGCGTGGGTTTGTCGCCATACATCATGTCGTAGGCCACCGCATTGTTGGCAAACAGGTTCACCGGTAGCGGAGGAATTTCGCCTTTCAGGCTTGCGCTCGTGCCGTTGATCACGACATCGAAGCGCTTGCCAACCAGTTCCTCGTATCCGCAGGCCTCGACCTTGCCGATGGGTGCAAAGATCTTGGCAAGTTCCCGGGCCTTGGAAACCGTGCGATTGACAATCACGAGCACGGCGGGATTCTGTCTGAGCAGCGGTCCGAGCACGCCGCGCGCAGCACCACCCGCGCCCAAAACGAGAATTTTTTTATTCCTCAACTGTACGCCGAGATTCTTGGCGAGATCGTGAACGAGACCCGTACCGTCGGTATTGTCGCCGAATATTTTGCCATCAGGTTCGAAGCGAATCGTATTGACCGCCCCGGCGAGTTTGGCGCGATCGCTCAGGTTATCTGCAAGCTGGAACGCTTCGAGCTTGAACGGAACGGTAATATTGAGTCCTTTACCGCCTTCGTCGCGAAATTGCTCCACTGCCTCCCTGAAACCGTCGACGTCGACCCACAGCGCGGTGTACTCGATGTCGTGACCGGACTGGTGGGCAAAATGCCTGTGGATTTGGGGCGACTTGCTGTGGGCAACAGGATTGCCCATCACCGCATAACGCGCCGGGGTTGTTTCTTTTTCCACCATGCTTGCCATTTGTCCGCATCGAGTAGCCATGCCGGCCTATTCTAGGCTATTGCGCGGCTACCGGCACGTAGCCCCAACCCAGGACCACGAGCAGGCAAGCGAGATAACAGAAACCGTTGAAGAAAAGATGTACGGCGCGAAGGTTTCCATGACGCAGCCTGAACAGCAAATAGGCGGTGGCGGCAAAGGGAAAGATAACGCCCGCGAGCACTTCAGGGCGTGGCTCCCACGGCATGAGCATGATCCCGACCGCCGGCAGCAAAGTGGCCTGGAATACCATCGCCCCGGTGATGTTGGCGAAGGCCAGCGTATCCTTGCGCGTGCGGATCCAAACAAGGCTGTTGAATTTCTCCGGTAATTCCGAGGCCAACGGCACGATCACCATGGACAGAGCCAGAATCGATACGCCGGTCCACATGGATAACCGCTCCACACCCTGCAAAAATCCCTGCGCACCGAAGACAATGAAGGCGGTTGCGATAACGAGCTGCATGAATATCACCGGCAAGTTCTCCGTCACGCCCAGACGGCCGAACAGGCGAAACAGGTACAAACGCTCAGAAGCCTGGATCCGACGGCCCTTCGCGCCGGATTGACGCGATGTCCGGAAATAGCGAACCAGATAAACGATGTACACAAGCACCAGTCCCAGCGCAAGCAAAATACGCAACCACTTCATCGAATGCGGCGCAAAGATGGCGGCGGTGCCCAAACCGATCGCAATCAGAAACCAGAACAAGTCCCGGTTCAACGCCGTGCGCTCGGGAGAAAAATGATCCTCCCACCCGCGCCGGGAAATGGCGGCAACCGCGGTCAAAAACATGACGAGTGTGGCAAGCATGAGCGGCGCTCCCAGTATGGCGCCCACAGCCATTTCCTCGCGCACGGATTGGGTGCCGAAGGTGGACAGAACCGCCACCATCGGCACCATGGTGGCAGGCAACGCGGTGCCCACGGGGGTGAAAATCGAACTGGTCATTTCCTCGGTGATTTTCAGGCGTTCACCGAGATGTTCCAGGGCATTCGTGAAGACTTCCGCACCGATCAGGATTATCAACAGCGCGATGACGAGAATTCCGACTGTCATGCGCCGGGGTCCGGAATCGTGTTCACTTCTTTTCCATACCGGGCGGCCGGGTCTCAGCCAGGGAAGGGCGCTTGCCGATCTCGGCTAACCAGGTCGCGAGCCGCGGATGACGGGGGCGCCAATCGTGCGGATAACGGAAATCGGTGTATTCCAGCGCCACCGCGATGGCGAGATCCGCCAGTGTGAAATGCCCTGACATCAACCAGGCCCCGTCAGACAAATGGCGTTCGGTGTAATCCAGCGAGCGCGCCACCTTCGCCTCCTGACGGTGGATATTATCGGCGGACTGTTGTTCGGCAGGACGGCGCGATTCGAGAAACCGCGTTACGACGGCATCCAGCATGCCGTCGGCCAGGGCGGTCCAGCACAGCATCTGCCAGCGGGTCTCGCCGGAGGTGGCAAGCAGCGGTGGCGTCTTGAGCGAATCGAGGTATTCGACGATGACCGGCGAATCAAACAGCGTTTTGCCGTTGTCGAGCACCAACACCGGCACTTTGCCGAGCGGATTGAGCGCCGGTATCGGGCTGTCCGCCGCCCACGCATCGGCCACGACAAATTCACACGCCAGATTCTTTTCACGGATTAATACTCGGGCCTTGCGAACATAGGGTGAGGTGAGCGATCCGTAGAGTTTCATTCCCTTGTCTCCTGATCCTATTGTAACAACACGCCGGCGAACACCGAGGCGCCGAACCAGTTGTTGTTCAAAAACGCGCGAAAGCATTCATCGCGCCCGCGGGTACGGATCAAGTGTTGCTGATAAAGCGCAAATCCGAGCCCCGCGACCAGTCCCGCATAATACCCCAGACTCAGGCCGGCCCGTGCCCCGGAAAGCGCCAGCAGCGTCAAAGCCAGGATATGAAACAGAAATACCAGCATACGATCGTACCGGCCGAACAGGATGGCGGTGGATTTGATTCCGACCTTGAGGTCATCCTCCCGGTCCACCATGGCATAAAGGGTGTCGTAGGCCACCGCCCAGCAAACGTTGGCGGCCAGCAACAGCCAGCCCACGAGGGGGATCGTGCCCGTTTCGGCGGCAAAGGCCATGGGAATGCCCCAACCGAATGCCACACCGAGATAGAACTGCGGCAAATGCGTATAGCGTTTGAGAAAGGGATAGGTCGCGGCGAGCAAGGCTCCGACAATAGCAAGCAGGATGGTTAACGTGTTGAGCGTGAATACCAGCGCCAGGGCGACGAGACAAAGCACGGAAAAGAGCGCCAGTGCTTCGGTCGGCGTCACGCGCCCGGCGGCGATCGGCCGGTCGCGCGTGCGCGCCACGTGCCGGTCAAAATCCCGGTCAGCATAATCGTTAATGACACATCCGGCGGAACGCATCAGCACTACGCCCGCCACGAAGACGAAGAGGATATGCAGACCGGGGGCGCCGCGTGCGGCGATCCACAAGGCCCAGAGAGTGGGCCAGAGCAACAACAGGATGCCGATCGGCCGGTGCAGACGCATTAACCGGGCATAATCCAGGTATCGGTTAAACGCCGTCATTTTAAAAAATCGGGTATTTCCGGCAGGAAAAATTCACACACGAGCAACGGTTTGCCGCCGAGCCGGAACAGCGAGCGGCGGCCCCAGATTTCTCCGGGTTTCACCTTTAGGTGACGCACGGCCAAGTGATAAATACGGTCGGCAGGGGTGAGACAGGTCACTTCCACTTCGCCGCGTTGCATGGATGGATCGGAAAATAACATGCTCCCCAACGAACGCGCGCCCAGGCGCGTGAACCGATGAAATTTCCTTGCCAGCGTACGCGGAGGGATGATGGTGCGTGCATAAACCCATGCTGTGTCAGCACACAGCAACTGCACTTGACGCACGACCGCACGAGTACCGGGCCGCATCCCTAATGCCGACGCCTCGTTGCGCAGCGGTCGAATCCGTTCCTGGCTCAAGAGTTGTACGCGAAACGTGTGACGACAATGATTGATGAGTCGTTCCGTCAGTGACGCCGGATCGAGCAACCAAGGCAGGTATTTTTCCGGAATCCGGGAGCGGTTCAGCCGTTGCGCCGGCCGCCAGAGCGGCTCGGTATACCGTTGCGGCGCAGCACTCGCGGTGGCCATGAACAGGGTAAATCTAAGTGTAAGGAAGCCGAATCGTAGCAGAAACGGCCATGCCGGTCAGCGCGCACGACGGCCGTGATCACGCCGAGCGATCACGCTGCATATCAAACATGGCCGAAATCTTCACCGCTGCCCACCCAGCGCTGCACGATGGGATCGACACAATCGGGATAATCCTGGTGTAGTAATTCCGCGATCCGCTGTGCCTGCGGCAGCAGCATGTGGTCGCGCAGCAGATCGGCGATGTGAAATTGCGGCATGCCGGCCTGGCGCGTGCCGAGCAACTCGCCCGGGCCGCGCATCTCGAGATCGCGGCGGGCAATTTCAAAACCGTCGCTGGTCTCGCGCAGCGCCGCGAGCCGCGCCCGTGCCATTTCCGACAAGGGTGGCTGATAAAGCAGCACACAATGGCTTTCCGTGCTGCCGCGTCCGATGCGCCCGCGCAGCTGATGCAGTTGTGACAATCCCAGGCGTTCGGCATTTTCGATGACCATCAGCGACGCGTTCGGTACATCCACACCCACTTCGATAACGGTGGTGGCCACCAGCAGCTGGATGTCCCCGCGCTTGAACGCCGCCATGATTTTTTCCTTTTCCGCCGGTTTCAGGCGGCCATGAATCAGCGCCGTTTGCAGGTCGGGAAGCGCTTCCCGCAGCGCCTGCGCCGTATCCGTCGCTGTCTCGAGATCCAGCGTCTCGGATTCCTCGATCAACGGGCAGACCCAGTAGGCCTGACGCCCGGCGGCGCAGGCATCGCGAATACGGCTAACCACATCGGCGCGGCGCCCGGCGGGAATGGCGACGGTCTCCACCGGTTGGCGTCCCGGAGGCAGCTCGTCAATTACCGACACGTCGAGGTCGGCATACAGGCTCTGCGCCAGCGTGCGCGGGATGGGGGTAGCGGTCATGATCAGCTGATGCGGCCGACGCGAGCCCACGCGACCCTTCTCGCGCAGCGCCAGCCGCTGATGCACGCCGAATCGGTGCTGCTCGTCGACCACGATCAATCCCAGCCCGGCGAATTCCACGCCTTGCTGGAACAGCGCCTGCGTGCCGACAACGATGGCGGCTTGGCCCGAGCCGATTTTTTCGAGCACGTCCTGGCGCGCACGACCCGTGAGTTTTCCGGAAAGCCCCACCACGGCAACGCCGAGCGGAGCGAGCCAGCCGGAAAAATTACGCAGATGCTGATCGGCGAGCAGTTCGGTCGGCGCCATCACCGCCACCTGCAAACCGTTTTCGACCACCTGCAGGCTGGCGCAGGCGGCCACGATGGTCTTGCCCGATCCGACATCGCCCTGCACCAGGCGTTGCATGGGATGGTCGTGTCGCAGGTCGCGCACAATTTCATCGAGCACCTGATGTTGTGCGCGCGTGAACTGAAACGGCAATCGCGCCATCAGTTCATGGATCATCCTGCCTGCGCCGGTGATGACGGGCGCGCTTTCCTGCCGCACCCGGGCGCGCAGACGCTTGAGGCTCAGGTGATGCGCCAGCAGTTCTTCGAAAGCCAGCCGCCGCACGGCGGGATGCCGACCCTGGCTCAGCAGCTCTACCGGCGTCTGCGGCGGCGGTCGGTGCACGAGCGCCAGCGCCTCTGTGAGGGTCGGCAGATGCAATTCCGCCTGCACCGCGAGGGGCAGCCAGTCGTGGATTTGATCGAGATAATTATCCAATGCCTGGCGCGTGAGCTTGCGCAGGCTCAATTGATGCACGCCCGTGGTCGCGGGATAAACGGGTGTCAGACTTTCCTCGGCCTTCGAAGCTTGCGTGCTATCGGTGAATTCATACTCGGGATGAATCATTTCAAAACCCAACGGGCCGAACCGCACCTCCCCGAATGCCCGCATTCTCCGTCCGCGCGTCAAATTGGCCTGTTGCGACGCGTTGAAGTAAAAAAACCGCAGGTACAGATGACCGGTGCCATCGCTCACGCGGACAATCAGGCTGCGCCGGCCGCGGTACACCACATCCGCAAGTTCGATATCGCCTTCGATGACGGCGTCGCTTCCGGGGCGGAGACTCCCGATTGGAAGCCGGCGCGTGCGATCCTGATAGCGCAGGGGAAGATGGAACAGGACATCCTGAACTGTATGCAGGCCGAGACGCTTGAGTTTTTCCCGCAATTTCGGACCGACACCCTTCAGCGACGTGACCGGTAGCGTATCGACTCGTATGCCCTGTGGAACGCTTATAGTTGTGGCTCCCGATCGAACAGGGAGGATCCGGACAGGATTGATATCATGATAACGTCCGGATTCAGGATCGCCGGCATGAATACCAGACTGCTTGCATCTCGCGCACTGATACGCCGCATCGTTCCCTGCTATTTGATTTATGCAACTCTTGGTCTGGTGGATGCATGTTTTCTCCCGCGATTTTTTTTCTGCCTGGCTCGGGAAGGCATTGGCTTGGACAGGCGCACGATCTTCGAGGGCATCAAGACCATGACGGCATCCATTTCAATTTCCGCCCCCTTGGGAAGCGCCGCCACGCCTACCACGGCACGTGCCGGGTAGGGTTCTGCAAAATATCGTGACATGACCTCGTTCACGAGCTGAAATTGCGAAAGATCCGTGAGATACACATTGAGTTTCACGACATCCTGCAGACTTCCGCCGGACGCCTTGGCCACGGCGTCAAGGTTGTCGAATACACGCCGGATCTGCGTGCGCATGTCGCCCTGTTCCAGTGTCATGGTTTCCGGTATCAGCGGTATCTGCCCCGCCAGGTAAACCGTATTGTCTATTTTGACAGCCTGGGAATAAGTGCCGATCGCTTGTGGCGCATCGGCCGTATTGATTTTTTTCCGTGCCACGTCTGCCGCCTTTTCAGCCTTTCTTGCGATTGATCCGTACCACGGACTCGAGTGCGCGAATGCGGCGCATGATCTGAGCCAGATGACCCCGGCCGCGCACTTCCAGCGTGAAGTTCATGGAAGTATACCGCCCGTCGCGGTCATCGAACGAAACCGTGTCGATATTCGCCTCCTGCTCGGCGATCGCCGCCGCGACCGCGGCGAGCACACCGCGCTGGTTTTTTGACTCGACCCGAATATTCACCGGGAATACGCTCGAGATGTCGCGTTCCCACTGGACATCGATCCATTGTTCCGGATGTTTGCGGTATTTAACCACGTTCGGGCAATCTTCGGTGTGCACCACGATTCCGCGTCCGGCGGTCAGGAAGCCGAGAATCGGATCGCCCGGAATCGGCCGGCAGCAACGCGCGTAGGTAACGACCACGCCTTCAGTGCCGCGGATCGCGAGCGACGGACTCTTGTCCCGTACCGATTTGCGCTTGAACAGGCCGAAGAACCGGCTTTGCTCCTCGGCCGGAGTAGTGGACGCCGTCGGCACGAGCTGGCGCGCGATAACGCCCGCCAGCCGGTTTCCGAGACCGATATCGCCGAGCAGATCGCTCCAGGTTTTGACTTTGAGGGCTTTCAGCAATCCCCGGCGGGTGTCATCGGACACATCGGAAAGATTGGCGCCGATATCCTCTAGGGCCTTTTCCAGCAGGCGTCCGCCCAGCTTGGCCGATTCATCGGACTTCTGGTTCTTCAGGAAACTGCGAATGTTCGCGCGCGCCTTGCTGGTAACCACGTAAGTCAGCCACGCGGGATTGGGCTGACTCCAGTCAGCCGTAATGATCTCGACATGATCGCCGTTGCGCAAGATGGTCCGCAATGGCGCGAGTTGATGATTAATCTTCGCGCCGATACAGCGGTTGCCGACATCGGTGTGGACATCGTAGGCAAAATCGATGATCGTGGCGCCACGGGGGAGCTTCTTGATCTCGCCGTTGGGTGTGAATACATAAACCTCGTCGGGGAACAGGTCTACCTTGAGGTGCTCGAGAAATTCATGCGGGTTGCCCGCTTTCTGCTGGGTTTCGAGCAAATCCTTCAGCCAGAGCAGCGCGCGCTGCTGTACCGGATCCGCGGCGGTGTCGCCGCTCTTGTACAGCCAGTGCGAGGCTACCCCGGCCTCGGCCACGCGATTCATGTCCTGGGTGCGTATCTGCACTTCAATGGATACACCGAACGGACCAAACACCACGGTATGCAACGACTGGTATCCGTTCGCCTTGGGAATAGCGATGTAATCCTTGAAGCGCCCGGGAATGGGTTTGTAAAGATTGTGTATGACGCCGAGGGCGCGGTAGCAGGTATCCGCCTTGTCCACGATTACGCGAAACGCGTAAATATCGTAGACCTGATCGAAGGACACATGCTTTTGTTCCATTTTCTCGTAAATGCTGTAGAGATTTTTCTCGCGTCCGGTCACTTCCGCCGCCAGTCCCTCGCGCTCGAGCTGCGTGGTGATGGCGGTGCGGATTTTCTCGACGATCGCCTTGCGGTTGCCGTGACGCTTGCGGACCGCCTCGGAAACGATGCGGTAACGCATCGGGTGGAGCGTGGCGAAGGCGAGATCCCCCAATTCCACCGCCCACTGATGCACGCCCAGGCGGTTGGCGATCGGGGCATAAATATCCAGCGTTTCGCGCGCGATGGCGCGACGGTGTTCAAGATTGAGCGCGCCAATGGTGCGCATGTTATGCAAACGGTCGGCGAGCTTGATGAGAATGACGCGGATATCGCTTGCCATGGCAAGCAGCATCTTGCGGAAATTTTCCGCCTGCGCCTCCTCCTGCGACTGGAATTCGATGCGGGTTATCTTGGAAACGCCGTCCACGAGCTCGGCGACGTCGCCGCCGAACTCCTGCGCAATGTTCTCTTTTGCCGTGGGGGTGTCTTCAATTACGTCGTGCAGAATCGCGGCGATGATGCTCTTGCCGTCAAGACGCATCGACGCCAGGATGCGGGCGACTTCAAGTGGGTGATAAATATAGGGTTCGCCGCTGACACGGTGCTGCCCGTGGTGAGCCTTGGCGCCAAACTCATAGGCCCGGTAAACCTGGGCGACGTCTCTGGGTTCGAGATAGGTTTCGAGGAGCGCGCACAGATCGCTGATCTGAAATCGCGGCGGTGACGCCGGCGGAGCGCTCGTTAACGGTGCCAGCTCAGGCTTCGGTTCCGTTCTCTTTGCCGGAAGCCGGGCTGAAGGTTGCCCCGCCTGTTTGGGTTTGGTCGGCTGTGTCTTCATCGGCCTCTAGTCCGGCTTGCGGAGTTTCCTCTTCCAGAATGGCGTTGGTTACAAATCCGCCGGCGATCTCACGCAGTGCGAGCACGGTCGGCTTGTCGTTTTCCCGCGGCACACAGGATTCCGCTCCGGCGATCAACTGGCGCGCGCGGCGCGCGGCCACCAGCACCAGCTGAAATCGGTTATCCACATTGTCCAGACAGTCTTCAACCGTGATACGGGCCATACCTATACCTCAATCGTTATTGCGGCGGCATAAATCCATTTGCAGCGCAGACCCCGATAAACAGGGTCATGCCTTGAGTATAAGACGCCTTGCCGCCGCCATAACAGGCAATCTTAAGAGATTCGATTATCGGTCCGGCGCCACGAACGTTTCAATTACATCTGTGCCGGATCGATAGTCAGGAAACACGGTTAGGCCGCGGGATATGCCATAGGAAACCTGCGTCTACCCCACGCGGCGGAAACCCTGGGAACCAAGCCAAGGACATGCCTCGCGTTCCATCTTACTGATATAGAGACTTTTTTTCCACTTAATCTAATCAGACAACAGGGCCTGAATATCCACGTTCAACGGCCGGGGACTGCCAACACCGGTGATAATCGCCCTCAAATCACCGAGGGCGGAGTCAAAATCGTCGTTCACCACCACGTGGTCGAATTCCGGGTAATGGGCCATTTCCGCCATTGCCTGTCGCATGCGCGACTCGATCACTTCCCGCGAGTCCTGACCGCGCTTGATCAGCCGCGCTTTCAGTTCGGCGCGCGAGGGCGGCAGGATGAAAATACTGACCGACTCCGGCATTTTTTCCTTGATGGCGTGCGCGCCCTGCCAGTCAATATCGAGGATGACGTTCTTTCCCTGGCGCAGCATGTTCTCGACGGCGGCACGCGACGTGCCGTAGAAATTCCCGAAGACCGTTGCGTGTTCGAGGAACCGGTCCGCCGCGACCATTTCATCGAACTGCTCCTGGTTCACAAAATAGTAATGCGTCCCGTGCTGCTCGCCCGCGCGCGGTGGACGCGTCGTATGCGATACCGAGAACGCCAGGTTCGGCATGCTTTCAATCAGCGCCTTCGCGAGGCTGGTCTTGCCGGTACCGGATGCGGCGGAAAAAATAAACAGTCGTCCTTTGTCCATGAATTCTTATTTTTGCCGTCGGCGCATGGCGTTATTCGATGTTCTGTACCTGCTCGCGCATCTGCTCGATCAACACCTTGAGTTCCACGCCGACGTTGGTCAAGCGCGTGTCGGTGGATTTGGAAGCAAGCGTGTTGGCTTCGCGGTTGAGTTCCTGCATCAGGAAGTCGAGCCGCCGGCCGATGGGGCCGGGCTGGTCGAATACGCGCCGGATTTCGGTAAAGTGCGCCGTGAGACGATCGAGCTCCTCGGTCACATCGGATTTCTGCGCAAACAGGACGATCTCCTGCTCGAGGCGCGCGGGCTCGAGTTGCTGCTTGATTTCCTTCAGCCGTCCTTCCAGTCGCACGCGGAAAGTTTGCGCCGCTTCCGGGGCCAATGCATTCGCCTTTGCCGTCAATTGTTCCATGGTCGCGAGCCGCTGCCACATGAACTCCTGCATGCGCGCGCCTTCGCGCGTTCGCGTCTCGACCAGCTCCTCGATCGCGGCTTTCAGCGCCTCGAGCGCCGCAGTGCCCAGGCCTTCGATGTCCGGCGACGACACCTTGAGCACGCCCGGCCAGCGGAGAATATCGATCACGCGCAGCGGCAAGACATCAACCGCCAATCCCCGCAAGTGGCCGGCCGTCACCAGCAGTCGTTGCACTTGCTCCTTGTTCAGATCGATGGCGTTTGCAACCGCCTCGTTCGGCTGAAAACGCAGGGTACCGTCGACTTTGCCGCGCGCCAGCCGCGCATTGATCAGTTCCCGGACACGCGGCTCCAGCGCCCGCAATTCTTCCGGCAGTCGCAGAGCGATTTCAAGATACCGGTGATTTACCGAGCGCAGTTCCCAGATCAGCGCACCCCACTGGGTGACGGCCTCCTGCCGGGCAAAGGCGGTCATGCTGGCGGTTACGGGTGGGGATTTGGCGCGATTCATGGGCTTGGGGATGGTAAACCGAAACCGGCACGGGTGAAACCCGAGAACATCGGCCATCCCAAATGAACCATATATAATTGATATTGAACCACCAAACTTGACGCCTATTCCGCCGGTCAACGCTAAATCGATAGCATGAAGATCACCAACGCCCTGCCATCCGGTTACCAGCTGCATCATTACCGCATCACCAAGATCCTGGGCGGAGGCGGCTTCAGCATCGTCTATCTGGCTCATAACGACCGGACCGGGAAACCCGTGGTGATCAAGGAATACCTGCCCATGAACGAGGCGACGCGTCCCGACGGGGTGACCGTGGAAAGCCTGTCGACGGAAAGCTTCTCGACCTTTACCACCGGGATGAAGCGTTTTTTCGATGAAGCCAATGCACTGGCCAAGGTCAATCACCCGAATATCGTGCGCGTCACGGATTTCTTTCGCGAGAACAACACCGTCTACATGGTGATGAATTACGAAGAGGGCCGGGATCTGCGCTGGTACATCAAGCGCCATGACGGGCGTTTGAGCGAAAAATTCATGCGCACGGTGTTTCCCAAGCTTCTGCTGGGATTGCGCGAACTGCATCAGCATCGGCTCCTGCATCTCGATATCAAACCGGCGAATGTTTATCTGCGGCCGGGCGGCTCGCCGCTGCTGCTTGATTTCGGCGCGGCACAGCCGTCATCCGTTAGCGAACGGCGCGCACTCCCACATACACTGACGCGCGGTTTCGCGCCCATCGAACAGCACCAGCGCGGTCATCTCGGACCCTGGACCGATCTCTATGCCATCGGCGCCACCATGTGGGCCTGCCTCTCCGGTAAAGCCCCACCGCCGGCCACGGCCCGGGCGGAAAAAGACAAATACAAACCCGCGGTGCGCCAGTTCACGGGGCGTTATTCAAACCAGTTGCTCGAGGCGGTGGACTGGTGTTTGCAAATGGATCAGATGAACCGACCACAAAAAGTCGACGACTTGCTCGATTTTCTCGGGAAAGATCCCATCGTGGCGCCCAAACCGCCGCCGGATTCACTGATCGAACGTCTGACGGATAAATTCCGGCGCGGTAGGTAGAAAATAATGAAATACCAGATCACCCAGTACAGTCTCCGCGGGGCGCGGCCGAAAAATGAGGACCGTGTGAGTTACGCCGAACGGGACAATGCCGTGATCATGGCCGTGGCCGACGGGCTCGGCGGACACCTCGGCGGTGAAATCGCGGCGGAAATTCTGGTGCAGACACTGATGCGCGATTTTCGGACGGTGCGTCAACCGGTTATTGAGCACCCCTCGGCATTTCTCGCGCTCGGCATCCTGCACGCGCATCATGCGATTATTTCCCAGGGCCAGGCGAGCCAACCGCCGATCGACCCGCGTACCACGTGCGTGGTCTGCCTGGTACAAAACGGTTATGCCTACTGGGCGCACGTGGGGGACAGCCGGCTGTATCACTTCCGCCGGGGCCAGTTGATCCTCCGTACCCAAGATCACACCACCGTCGAGGAACTGCATCAAGGCGGTTTGTTGAGCGAGACAGAGATGCTGGAACATCCCCAGAAAAGCCATTTGCTCGACTGTCTCGGAGGCCCTCACAAACCGACGATCAGCGTCGGAGAGGAAACCGCGTTGCAACCCGGCGACATGCTGTTGTTGTGCACCGACGGACTGTGGGAGGCGTTCACCCCCGATGAAATCCTGAAATATCTTCGGACGTCGGGATTGGAAGCGGGCATGGAAGAAATGCTGTATGCGGCGGTGAGAAAACGGGGAGAAGGTTGCGACAACGTCAGTGCTGTCTGCCTGCGCTGGGAGGATGCCGTCACCCGGAGCGCGCCGGTGCAGGGCAAGGCGGCGGCGCGGGTCGATGAGGCCATGTTGCGCGATGAAGCCCGGCGCCATCTGCCGCACATCGCCAAATTACCGCCGAAGAAATCCGCCCCTCCGATCGAGGAAGAGGCCGATGACAAGAACAAATCCATTAAAAGCCGTATTCAGGAGATCGAGGATTTCCTCAAGAAGTTCGAAGCCAAATAAATCGGATACAGGATACAAGTTACAAGATACAGGCAGACGTCACCGATGTGCCGGTTTCGCTTTATATAGATTCTTGTATCTTGTATCTTGCGACTCGTATCTGTTTCCCAAGGAAACCCATGCGGCCCGGCGGACGTAAACCCGATCAATTGCGCGACATCCGGATCACCCGGCATTACACCAAGCATGCCGAAGGCTCGGTGTTGATCGAATTCGGCGAGACGCGGGTGATATGCAATGTGACCGTCGAGGAAAAGGTGCCGAACTTCCTCAAGGGCAAGGGCCAGGGCTGGGTCACGGCGGAATACGGCATGCTGCCGCGCTCGACCGGCAGTCGCATGAACCGCGAGGCGTCCTCGGGAAGGCAGGGCGGGCGTACCCTGGAAATCCAGCGCCTGATCGGGCGCGCGTTGCGCTCGGCGCTGAACATGAAGCAGCTGGGCGAATGCACGTTTACCATCGACTGCGACGTCATCCAGGCCGATGGCGGCACCCGCACGGCCGCCATCACCGGCGGGTGTGTGGCGCTGGTGGATGCCATCAACCACGTGCGCAAACGCGGATTGATCACAGACAACCCTTTGCGTCATCTCGTCGCCTCGGTGTCCACCGGAATCTTCGGCGGCGAGGCGGTACTCGACCTCGATTACGCCGAAGATTCCAACGCGGGGACTGATATGAATTTCGTGATGGACGATGCCGGCGGTTTCATCGAAATCCAGGGGACGGCGGAGTCCGGGCATTTCAGCCTGGAAGACATGCTCGCGATGACCAAGCTTGCCCAGCAGGGCATACGCGAACTCATCACGCAGCAGAAGAAAGCGCTGGAAATAAAATAGACAGGATTCACAGGATTTTTCAGGATTTTGATGCGCGCCTTCCCTGGCGCGCACCCTGACGGGCGGCCTGTGGCCGTCCAATTTTGTTCCTGACAAAATTGTCAGGATTAATTCGGAAATAGTTTAGCTTTAATCTTGTTAATCCTGTTTTAATCCTGTTAATCCTGTGAAATTTTCTGTTTCGCAATGACAAAAAACATCGTACTGGCGAGCAACAACCCCGGCAAACTGCGCGAGATCAGCCAGATCCTCTCGAATCTGAAGATTACCGTGGTCCCGCAATCCGATTTCAAGGTGCCGGATGCCGAAGAAACCGGCTCGAGTTTCGTCGAAAACGCCCTCTTGAAAGCACGCAACGCCTCGCGCCACTCGGGTCTGCCAGCGATTGCCGATGATTCCGGGATCGAGGTGGATCACCTTCATGGGGCACCCGGCATTTATTCCGCCCGCTATGCCGGGCTTGGCGCGAGCGACGAACAAAACGTGAAAAAATTGCTGGCCGATCTCAAAGGTGTGCCGGACGCCGGGCGCACCGCGCGCTTCCAATGCCTGATGGTGTACCTGCGTCATGAATCCGATCCCGATCCCATTATTTGCCAGGGAACGTGGCAAGGAAAAATTCTGCATGAACCACGCGGCTCGAATGGATTTGGTTATGATCCGGTTTTCTTTGTACCCACACACAACTGCTCCGCCGCCGAACTGCCGCCGGATGTGAAAAACAAATTGAGCCATCGGGGGCAGGCGTTGCGGGCGTTGGTTTCTGCTTTGGGACATACCCACTTTTAGTTGTCATTCCGGCGAAAGCCAGAATCCCGGTCTTGAATGGTTCGCGCGCTCTACGCGCGACTCAAAAGCATAATTGCGGGTGGCTCCGCCCCTGCACCCTGGGTTTCTTTTCTTTGTTCGCGCAAAGAAAATAAACCAAAAGAAAGCGCGCCCCCGGGTCTGCGCCCGCAAACATCGCGGGTCCCCTCACCCCCGTCGGTTGCCTCAGCGGGTGCGCATACGGCGCATCCCTGCGCCGGATGCGCACGCTCGCGATCCCTCGCT
>Ga0209640_10000671_pt1 | contig 27066 bp, 23 predicted proteins | sample RifCSP10_1_FD_184018 | JGI IMG/M metagenome (GOLD analysis project Ga0209640, IMG submission 184018) | Soil microbial communities from Rifle, Colorado - Rifle CSP2_sed 10_1 (SPAdes) (version 2) | ecosystem: Environmental > Terrestrial > Deep subsurface > Rock core/Sediment | place: Rifle... | reverse complement strand
GATCGGCAGCATTTCCTTGGGGCTCGCCTTGGTCACCGGCAGAAACCGGCTGCCGAAACCGGCCACGGGGAATACCGCCTTCTTGAGCTTGGCCATGGATCAGAGTGTCTTCAGCAGGTCGAGGAATTCATGTTCGCCGACTATTCTGACACCGAGGGCGCGCGCCTTCTCGAGCTTGCTGCCGGCGTCCTCCCCCGCGACCACGAAAGAGGTCCTCGTCGACACGGCGCTCGCCACCTTATGCCCCTTGGCCTCGATGGCCGCTTTCGCCACGTCGCGGCTCATGCCGGCAAGGGTACCCGTTAGGACGAAAGTCTTAACATCGGGTGCAGGTCGACCGGGTGCTGAGGTTTCAAATCTGATGAGCTTGTCCAGTCGCTGAATTACGTCTTTGTTGTGAATCTCATGAAGAAATTTCTCAATGCTTTCCATGATTTCCGGCCCGATGCCTTCCAGTGGCACGTCGAGTGCCGGCTCGCCGCGCTTCTTGCGGCGCACATTCTCCTTGCGGATCGACTCCTTTTCGGCCGAGATTGCCTTCCAGTCTGCAGCCATGAATGGCTCTAGTTTTCCAAAGTGTTTCTCCAGGATCTTGGCAACTTCTTCACCAACTCCCGGGATGCCAAGACCAAATATAAATCTGCTCAATGTCGCATTGCGCGAATGGTCAATGCTGGAAACGACGCTACTAGACGAGGTCTCGCCCATGCGATCTAGGGCGGCAAGCGCTTCGCTCTTCAGGCCATAGAGGTCGGCAAGGCTCTTTACCAGATTCTTCTCTACCAGCTGGTCGACTAGCTTCTCACCCAGGCCTTCGATGTCCATGGCCCGCCGGCTGGCGTAGTGCAGCAACGTCTGCTTGCGTTGCGCTTTGCAGAACAAGCCACCGGTGCAGCGCGTAGCGGCCTCTCCCGCCATCCGCACCACGGGCGAATGGCAGACCGGGCAGGCCTTCGGCATGTCGAATCGGTCTGCCGGCCGGCGCGGCCCCGGCTTCTGCACCCGCACGACTTCCGGGATCACGTCGCCGGCACGGCGCACCACGACGGTATCGCCTGTCCAGACATCCTTGCGCCGCAGCTCGTCCTCGTTGTGCAGCGTCGCGTTGGTGACCGTGGCGCCGCCCACGAACACGGGCTTGAGCCGCGCCACCGGCGTCAGTATTCCGGTCCTGCCGACCTGCACGTCAACGCCCAGCACCTCGGTGGCCTGCTCCTCGGCGGGAAATTTGTGCGCCAGCGCAAAGCGCGGAGCACGCGACACGTAGCCGAGCTTCTCCTGCCAATCGAGGCGGTTCACCTTGTAGACCACGCCGTCGATGGCATAGGCAAGGCGCTCGCGCCGGCTGCCGAGGCGCTCGTAGTACTGCAGCAGCCCTTCCGCCCCCTGGACGGTGTCGATGTCCGCGCACACGGGGAAGCCGAATTGCGCCAGGCGCTGCAGGGTGGCCGAATGGGTGGGCGGCAGCGGCGCGGACGAATGCGCCACGGCATAGGCGAAAAAACGCAGCGGCCGGCCGGCGGTGATGCGCGAGTCGAGCTGGCGCACCGCTCCGGCCGCCGCATTGCGCGGATTGACGTACTCCTTTTCGCCGGCCTCGCGCTGGCGCGCATTGAGTTCGTCGAATTCCTTCCGGTACATCAGCACTTCACCGCGCACTTCGAGGAGGTCCCCGGACGAATCCACTTTCAGGGGGATCGATCGCACCGTGCGCAGGTTGGGCGTGATGTCCTCGCCGGTGGAGCCGTCGCCGCGCGTCGCGCCCTGGATGAGCAGGCCGCCGCGGTAGATGAGGCTCACCGCGAGGCCGTCGAACTTGGGCTCGGCGGCATACTCCACCGCCGCCGCGCCGAGCGCCTCGCGCACCCGGCGATCGAACGCCCGCACCTCCTCCTCGTCGAAGGCGTTGCCGATGGACAGCATCGGCACGCGGTGCCTGACCTCGGCGAACTCGGGCAGCGGCGGCGCGCCGACGCGTTGCGTGGGCGAGTCGGGGGAGCGCAGCGCCGGATGTTCGCGCTCGAGATCGCACAGCTCCTGGAACAGCCGGTCGTACTCCGCGTCGGTGATCTCCGGCGCGTCCTCGACGTAGTAAAGGCGGTTGTGACGCTCGAGCGCCGCGCGCAGCGCGGCGGCGCGCTTCTCCGGCGCTTTCATGAGAACAGGCGCTGGGCGAGCGGGCTGCCCGGCTCGATGCCGCGCGCGACGAGCGCCTCGCGGACGGTATCGATTTGCGCCGCGATCGTGGCGAAGCCGCGCTCGTCGAGCGCGTTGCCGTTGTCGTCGACCACGCGGCCGCCGTGTGTCGAGGCGAGCTGGGCAGCGGCGCGAACCATCGCTTCGTAGGCGCGCCCCGGTTCCGGCGTGCGCGCGACGTCGAGCGTCAGCGTCACGCCATCTTCGCGGGGTGTGATGCGGAACGGCTGTTGATCCCAGTCGGCTCCCTCGGCAAACGAAAAACCGGTCGCGTGCAAGGCGACCTGGATGTCGGCATCGGCGCAAATGCCGTCGAGCTCGCGTGCGGCGTCCAGCGCCTGGCGCATCTCGGGAGCGGCAGGCGCGGCGCCGAGCTTCGCGCCGAGCGTCTCGACCAGCGAGCGGAATTCCAGCAGCTCGGCGTCGGGCACCACGCCGTCGCGGCTCACCATCTGCAGCGCCGCCTGCAGCGCGATGAAGGTCCCGGCGTCGCCGGGCCCGATGCGCCGCCAGCCCTCCCCGTCGGTGCCGGCGAGCATCACCCGCTTGGCGAAGCGATGCTCGAGCGTTCCCCATTCGGCGAGCAGCAGGCTCGCCGCGACGCCCCGGGCGGTATCGAGGTTGATGACGTAGTCGACACGCGAGTCCGGCATCGCGTCGCTCTGGATGCCCGGTCCGCGGGCGTGCGGCGACTCGAGCGTCGGTTCCTGCCGGCCTGGCGCAGTCTCGAGCAGGACGTCTGCGTGCCCCGAGCCGAATGCGCGCTGCGCCTGCCGGCGCACAGAGCGTTCCTGCAGGCGGTTGTAGAGCGCCACCCCGGCGACTACCGCGGCGCCGATCACGAGCAGGCCGAGCTGGAAATCGGTCATGCCGACGGGAGACCGAGAGGCCGGTCTGAATTCAGGCGGCCAGCTCCTCCCGGATGCGCAGCGCCTGGTCGATGTCCACCGCGACCACGCGCGACACCCCCGATTCGGGCATCGTGACCCCGATCAGCTGCTCGGCCATTTCCATCGAGATCTTGTTGTGGCTGATGAACAGGAACTGGGTCTGCGCCGACATGCGCTTGACCAGCTCGCAAAAGCGCAGCGTATTGGAATCATCCAGCGGCGCGTCCACCTCGTCGAGCAGGCAGAACGGCGCCGGATTGAGCTGGAACATCGCGAACACCAGGGCGATGGCGGTCAGCGCCTTCTCGCCACCCGACAGGAGCTGAATGCTGCTATTGCGCTTGCCGGGCGGCTGCGCCATCACCTGGACTCCGGCATCGAGAATTTCCTCGCCGGTCATGCGCAGACTGGCCTCACCGCCACCGAACAGCGTCGGAAACAGCGTGCCGAAATGCCGGTTGACGGTTTCGAAGGTCTCGCGCAGCAGCTCGCGCGTTTCGCGGTCGATCCTGCGGATGGCATCTTCCAGCGTGCCCACCGCCTCTTCCAGGTCGGCGGACTGGGAGTCGAGGAATCCCTTGCGCTCCTGTGTCGTGCGCAGTTCTTCGAGAGCCGCCATGTTCACCGCGCCAAGCTCGCCGATCGCCTGCGTGATGCGCGTGATTTCCCCCTGCAGCGAAGAGGGCCGCGGCGCCTTCTCCGCCTCGCCCGCCAGCAGCGCTTCGTCGGCATTGGCTTCACGCAGCTGCGTGTCGTATTGGTCGACGCTGATTTGCGCCGCCTGCTCCTTGAGGCGCAGCTCGCCGACCCTGTCGCGCAGCGGCGCCACTTTCGCCTCGGCCTGGAGCCGTGCTTCCTCGATCTCGCGCAGCGCCGCCGCGGCCGCCTCGACCGAGTTGCGGGCGCCGGCCAGGGTCTTCTCGCAGCCGATGCGCGCTTCGACTGCCGCGTCCAGGGCCTGGCGTACCGCCGGGATCGGATCCGCGGCAAGTTCCGCGGTCAGCTTGGATACTTCCAGGTCGCCGCGCTCGACCTGCTGGTCGATCACCCGCACCGCGTTGTCGATTTCGGCGATCTTCGACGAGCATTCGCGCTCGCCGAACAGCGCGCCCTGCGCCTCCCGCTCGGCCACCTGGGTCGCCCGGCGCTGATCCGCCAGGGCGGCCTGCGCCGCCGCGTGCCCCGCGCCGTCCTTTTCGCGCCGGGTGCGCGCGCCTGCGATTTCGCCTGCGATGTGCGCCAGGGCCGCACCGCAGGCGGCCAGCGCCTGCCTGCCGCTCTCGGCCTCCCGCCCGATTTCGGCCATCTCCTCGCTCACCTGGGCGCTGCGCTCGCGGTAGCGCTCGCGTGCCTGCGAAAGCTTGAGATGCTCGATCTGGGCGTCGTGCCTGGCTTTCTGCCGCGTAGCAATTTCCAGCCGCGCCTCCTCGAGCGCCGCGTTTCGCTCCACGCTGCGGGATGCCGCCTCTTCCACCAGCCTTTCCGCACCGGCCAACTGCGCGCGCAACTCCCCGGTCCTCTTCTCGAGCGTTTCTAACTCGACTTGCCTGGCGAGCAACCCGGCGTCGGCGGGATCGAGCGCGTGGAAGCTGACAGTGTGCCGCGTGAACTGGTGGCCTTCGCGGTTCACCAGCACCGCGCCCGGCGGCAGGCCGGCGCGAGCCGCGGGCGCCGGATTTCCCTCCACCACGAACACGCCCGCCAGCCAGTCCGCGAGCGCGCCGCCGATGCGCGCATCGATGGCGTGCACCTTGTCCTTGAGCGGACTCAAGCCCGGCAACTGCAGCCCGGCGGACCCCGTACCCCCGTCGAACAGGCTGGCCTTGGCCGGCGGACGGTCTGCCAGTATCGCGCCGACGCGGCCTGAATCGGACAACTCGATCGCATGCAGCCGCTCGCGCAGCACCGCCTCTACCGCGGTTTCCCACCCGGTATCGATGCGCAGCCTCTGCCAGAGGCGCGGCAGCGCGCCCAGCCCATGGCGATCCTGCCATTCGCGCAGCGGTACATTGTTTTCGCTGTCGGCCTGGATCTGGCGCAGCGTGGCGAGCTGCGCTTCCGCGGCCGCATACTCACGCTGGCCGTTGCCCAGCGCCTCTGCCCCGGCAGCCCGACGTTCCTCAAGCAGGGCGCATTCAGCCTGAAGCGCCTCGAAGGCCGCCAGCGCCTCCGCCAATGCCGCCTCGCGTTTCGCGATACCGGATTCGAGTTCGCCCACCGCGGCATCCGGTGTCTCCATGGCCTGCAATTCGCCCTCGAGGCGCTCGCGCCGCTGCTCGAGCGACTGCCGGCCGCGCTCCAGGTGCGCCTGGTTCGCCTGCTCGAGCTGAAGGCGGCTTTCGGCCTGAATCAGCAGGCCGCGTGCCTCGTTCAGGCGCTCCTGCGCCGCGCGGTCGGCCTGCTCGGCCTGCGGCAGGCGCGCGTTCTCTGACGCGAGTGCCGCCTGGGCCGCCACGGCGCGCTCCTTGGCGGAGCCGGCGCGCGCCGCCCACGTGTGCAGCGACTGCGTCAACTGCGCGCGCTGTTCGCGCCAAGCGGCGAGCTGGGTCCGCTTCTCGGTATGCTGGCTTTCCAGCCGGTTGCGCGTTTCCTCGACGTGCCGCAGGTCCGATTCGTGACGCGCTACCTCGGCGTTTGCCGAGTAAAGCGCTCCCTGGGCCGTGTTGAGTGCATCGCCCGCCTGGTAGTGCTCCGCGCGTGCTGCTTCGAGTCGCGCCTCGAGCTGCCGCAGGTGGGCATTCTCGGCCTCGAGCTCGTTGCCGGTCTTCGCGATCTCCCGCGTGTGGCGCTCGCGCTCGGCGGCGACGTCGCGCCGGCGCAGGAACCAGAGCAGCTGCTGCTTGAGCTGCAGGTCCGAGTGGTATTCACGGTAGCGCGTCGCGACCCTGGCCTGTGCGTCCAGCTTGTCGAGCTGCGCTCCCAGCTCGGTGCGGATGTCGGTGATGCGCGCGAGGTTTTCGCGCGTGTCGGCGAGCCGCGCCTCGGTCTCCCGCCGGCGTTCCTTGTACTTGGAGATGCCCGCGGCCTCCTCCAGGAATACGCGCAGCTCGTCGGGCTTCGCCTCGATGACGCGCGAGATCATCCCCTGCTCGATGATCGCGTAGGCGCGCGGGCCGAGGCCGGTGCCGAGAAACATGTCGGTAATGTCCCGCCGGCGGACGTGGCTGCCGTTGATGTAGTAGCTCGACTCGCCGTCGCGTTGCAGCACGCGCCGCACCGAGATTTCGGCGTACTGCGACCACTGTCCGGCGGCCCGGCCCTGGGAGTTGTCGAAATTCAGCTCGACCGCGGCCCGTGCCAGGGGTTTCCTGTTGACCGAGCCGTTGAATATCACGTCCTGCATCGAGTCGCCGCGCAGCGCGGATGCGCGCGATTCGCCGAGCACCCAGCGCACCGCGTCGATGACGTTGGACTTGCCGCAGCCGTTCGGTCCCACCACGCCGACCAGCTGGCCCGGCACGTGTATCGAGGTGGGATCTACGAAGGACTTGAAACCGGAGAGTCTTATTTCGGTAAGCCGCACGCAAAAAATGATACCATCTGCGCCGCTTCATTCCGGTCGTTTTTTCCAGTGCCTTCGCGTCCAAGCAAGCTGCTAAAGACTTTCGCCAATCCGGCGCCCGAACGCGACTACCGGATCCACATGGAGATCCCGGAGTTCACCTGCGTCTGCCCGATGACCGGGCAACCGGATTTCGCCACGCTGCTGCTCGACTATGTTCCCGACCGGCGCTGCGTCGAGTTGAAGTCCCTCAAGCTCTACATCTGGTCCTACCGCGACCAAGGCGCGTTCCACGAGGCGGTCACCAACCGCGTCCTGGACGACCTGGTGCGCGCCACGCGGCCGCGCCACATGCGGCTCGAGGCGCGCTTCAACGTGCGCGGCGGCATTCATACCAGCGTAGTGGCGGAACACCGCAAGCGCGGCTGGCGGGGAACACCCTAGCCGGGTGAATCCGAATCTTTCGCGCCTGCAGGCCTATCCGTTCGAACGGCTGCGCGCCCTCGTCGCCGCCGCCAGCCCGGAACCGGCCCACGCGCCGATCAACCTGTCGATCGGCGAGCCGAAGCACCCCACGCCCGAGCTGGTCAAGCAGGCCCTGGTGGGCGCGCTGGACGGCCTCGCGGCGTATCCGGCGACCGCGGGCAGTCCCGAGCTGCGCGAGGCCATCGCCGGGTGGCTGGAGCGGCGCTACCGCATCCCGCGCCCGGACGCGGCGACTCAGGTGCTGCCGGTCAACGGCTCGCGCGAAGCGCTTTTTGCCTTCGCTCAGACAATCATTAATTCAGGGGAAAAAGCGAAGGTCGTCTGTCCGAATCCTTTCTATCAGATTTATGAAGGCGCGGCCCTGCTCGCGGGTGCAACCCCTGTCTTCGGATATCCAGACGACTGGAACCGCGTTCAATTGGTCTACACCTGCTCGCCTGCCAACCCAAGCGGCAAGGTGATGAATCTGCAGGAATGGAAAACCCTGTTCGAGCTGTCGGACCGCCACGGATTCGTCGTCGCTTCGGACGAGTGCTATTCAGAGATCTACTTTGGTCAGCCTCCGCTCGGCGCCCTCGAGGCTGCTTTTCGCTTGAATCGAAAATCCTATGAGCGGCTGGTCGTGTTCTCCAGCCTGTCCAAGCGCTCGAACGCGCCGGGGATGCGCTCCGGCTTCGTCGCCGGCGACGCGCGGCTGCTGAAGCAGTTCCTCCTCTACCGCACCTACCACGGCTCGGCGATGAGCCTCGCGGTGCAGCGCGCCTCGATCGCCGCCTGGAACGACGAGGCGCACGTCGTCGAGAACCGGCGCCTGTACGCGCAGAAGTTCGACGCCGTTGTGCCTTTGCTAGGAAAATTCTTTGAAACGGAAACCCCCGAGGGTGGTTTCTACCTTTGGCTGCGCACCCCGATCGACGACGCCGAGTTCGCCCGCCGCCTGCACGGTGAATATAATGTGCTGGTGCTGCCGGGCAGCTATCTGGCGCGGGAGTCTGGCGGCGAAAACCCCGGGAAGAACCGCGTGCGGGTGGCACTGGTCGCGCCGCTCGGCGAGTGCGTCGAGGCGGCGAATCGTATGATGCGTTTTGCGCGTTCTCTTTGAATCCATGGCAGCCGAGAAAAAGATCATCGAAGACGCCTGGGAGAACCGGGCCGCCTTGAACCCTGCCACCGCGGCGCGGCCCTTGCGCGACGCGGTCGAGCAGGTGATCGCCGGGCTGGATTCGGGCAGGCTGCGCGTGGCCGAGAAAAGCGCCGGGAAGTGGACCACGCACCAGTGGATCAAGAAGGCGGTGCTGCTGTCCTTCCGGCTCGAGGACAACCGGGTGCTTGAAGGCGGTGCGACGCGTTATTTCGACAAGGTGCCTTCGAAATTCGCCTCTTTTGATTTCGCCAAGGGCGGTTTCCGCGTGGTGCCGCCGGCCATGGCCCGCCGCGGAGCCTATATCGCCAGGAACGTCGTCCTGATGCCCTCCTTCGTGAACGTCGGCGCCTACGTCGATGAAGGAACCATGGTCGATACCTGGGCGACGGTGGGCTCCTGCGCGCAGATCGGCAGGAACGTCCATCTGTCGGGCGGCGTGGGCATCGGCGGCGTACTGGAACCGGTGCAGTCCAGCCCGACCATCATCGAAGACAACTGCTTCATCGGCGCGCGCTCCGAGGTGGTGGAAGGCGTGGTGGTCGAGGAGAACAGCGTGATTTCGATGGGCGTGTTCCTCGGGCAGAGCACGCGCATCCTCGACCGGGCGAGCGGGCGGATCCTCCAGGGCAGGGTCCCGGCGGGCTCGGTGGTGGTATCCGGCACTTTGCCCTCCCCCGACGGCAAATATGGTCTTTACTGCGCGGTCATCGTGAAGACGGTGGACGCGCAGACCCGCGCCAAGACCAGCCTCAACGAATTGCTGCGAGGGGATTAGAATGAATTCTTCAGGGGGACTGACATGTCTGCAATGAAACGGCTGTTCCAGGTGATGGCCAGCAAGAACGCGTCGGACATCTTCCTGTCGGTGGGCGCGCCGATCAACATCAAGATCAACGGCGTCGCCATGCCGGTCAACCAGGCGGTCATGAACACCGACACCGTCAAGCAGCTGCTCTACGAGGTCCTCAACGAGCGCCAGATCCGCGAGTACGAAGAGGAGATGGAACTCAACACCGCGTTCGCGCTGGAGGGCGTGGGCGCGTTCCGCATCAGCGCTTTCCGCCAGAAGGGTTCCCCGGCGGTGGTGGTGCGCTACATCCCGGGAACCATCCCGGCGCTCGACTCGCTCGGCGTGCCCGAGGTCCTGAAGGAAGTGATCATGCAGAAGCGCGGCCTGATCCTGATGGTCGGGGCCACCGGCTCGGGCAAGTCGACTTCGCTCTCGTCGATGCTCGACTTTCGCAACGAGCGCAAATCGGGCCACATCCTGACGCTGGAAGACCCGGTCGAATTCATCTTCCAGAACAAGAAATCGATCGTCAATCAGCGCGAGGTCGGCACCGACACCAAGACCTACGACGTGGCGTTGAAAAACGCCCTGCGTCAGGCGCCGGATTGCATCCTGATCGGCGAGATCCGCGACAAGCAGACCATGGCGATGGCCCTGGCCTACTCCCAGTCGGGTCACCTGTGTCTCGCCACGCTGCACGCGAACAACAGCTACCACGCGATGAACCGGATCATCAACTTCTACCCGCTGGAGAACCGGCCCAGCCTGCTGCTCGATCTTTCCGCGGCGCTGGCGTCGATCATCTCCCAACGGCTGGTGCGCACCAAGACCGGCAGTCGCGTCGCCGCGGTCGAGGTGCTGCTCAATACCCGGCATATCGCCGAATTGATCGAGAAGGGCGACATCGGCGAGATCAAGGACGCGCTCGAGAAAAGCATGTCGCCGGGCTCCCAGACCTTCGAGCAGGCGTTGTTCAAGCTGTTCATGGAAGGCAAGATCACGCAGGATGAAGCGATGGCCAACGCGGACTCCGCCACCAACATGCTCTGGCTCATCAACCAGGCCACCGCGGGCGAGATCAGCGGGCAGGTGCAGCCGGCCCCCGCCGCCAAGAAGGAAGAAGAGAAGAAGGAAGGCCTGCTTTCCGCCGCCGGCGAGGGCGCGTCGTTCGGCAATTTCAAGATCGACATGAATGCCTGAACCAAGCGCGCTCGGGCTCGCCAAGGAGCTCATCGCGCGCCGGTCGGTCACCCCCGAGGACGGAGGCTGCCAGGACGTAGTCGCCGCCCGGCTCGGGAAGAGCGGATTTCGCTGCGAACCGATGCCATTCGGTGCCGTGCGCAACCTCTGGGCGCGGCGCGGGGCGGCGGCACCCCTGGTGTGCTTCGCCGGCCACACCGACGTGGTGCCGACGGGCCCGTTGGCCGAGTGGCACTCCGACCCTTTCATTCCCACCGTGCGCGATGGACACTTGTACGGCCGCGGCGCCGCCGACATGAAGTCTTCGATCGCCGCCTTCGTGGTTGCTACGGAAATGTTTTTAAAGGAAAGGCCCAACCACTCGGGTTCGATCGCCGTTCTCCTCACCTCCGACGAGGAAGGGCCGGCAGTGGACGGGACCGTGCGCGTCGTCGAGACGTTGAAGGCGCGTGGCGAGCGCATCGACTACTGCATCGTCGGCGAGCCGACCTCCGTCGATGTGCTCGGCGACATGGCCAAGAATGGCCGTCGCGGCTCGCTCTCCGGCAGGCTGGTGGTGCGTGGCGTCCAGGGCCACGTCGCCTATCCGCACCTCGTGAAGAACCCGATCCATCTCCTCGCCCCGGCGCTGGCGGAGCTGGCGCGCACCGAGTGGGACAAGGGCAACGAGAGCTTTCCACCCACCAGCTTCCAGGTGTCCGATATTCATGCCGGGACCGGCGCCGCCAACGTGGTGCCCGGGACGGTTGAGGTGGACTTCAATTTCCGCTTCTCCACCGAGAGCACCGAGGCCGGGCTGCGCGAACGCGTCGAAGCCGTGCTCCGCAAGCACCAGCTCGAGTGTTCGCTGCACTGGGTGCTCGGCGCCAAGCCGTTCCTGAGCAAGAACGGTCACCTTGCCCGCACGGTCCTGGAATCGTCGAAGAGGCATACCGGCAGTTCCGGCGAGCTCTCCACCACGGGAGGCACTTCCGATGCGCGGTTCATCATCGACATCTGCCCCGAAGTCATCGAGCTCGGGCCGGTCAACGCCAGCATTCACCAGCTGAACGAGCACATCGCGCTTTCCGACCTGGAGAAGCTGCCGAGGATCTACCTGGATACCTTGCGCGCCCTGCTTCCTTGATTCTCGGGAAGTTAATAGAGAAGACGCAAAAGCGGTTCAAGGCGGCAGGCCTGCACTACGGGCACGGCGCCGACAACGCGCACGACGAGGCGGCTTTCCTGGTCCTGCGCGGCTTGCGATTGCCTTTCGATTCCGACCTTGGAAAAGACGTTTCTGAAGGCAAGATCGAAAACCTCGTCCGACGGCGCATTCGGCAGCGCATCCCCGTCGCCTATCTCCTCAACGAATCCTGGCTCGACGGCGTGCCGTTCTACGTCGACAAGCGGGTGATCATTCCCCGCTCTCATATCGCGTTCCTGCTGAAGGGCTTGAAGCCGCCGCGGCGCGTGCTCGACCTGTGCACCGGATCGGGCTGTCTCGCCGTGCTCGCGGCGAAGGCCTATCCGCGCGCCACGGTCACCGCGTCGGACATCGACCGCGGCGCGCTCGAGGTCGCACGGCGCAACATCGCCCGGCACCGGTTGCGGCGCAGGATACGGTTGGTGACATCTGATCTTTTCGACGACGTCACCGGCCGCTACGACCTGATCGTCGCGAACCCGCCGTACGTGAGCGCCGCGGCCATGACGAGACTGCCGCCCGAGTACCACCACGAACCGCGTGGCGCGCTGGCAGGAAGTCTGGACGGTCTGTTTCTCGTAAAAAAAATAATCCGCAAAGCCGGAAGTCGGCTGCAGGCCGGCGGTACGCTGCTGTGCGAAGTCGGCGATAGCCGGCGCGCACTGGTGCGCGTCTATCCGGAGCTGCCGTTCAAATGGCCGCACGCGTCGGTGTTCGCGCTGCGGCGCGAAGAGATGGGGTGAGCGATGGGAATTGAACCCACGACCCTCGGCTTCACAAACCGATGCTCTAACCAACTGAGCTACGCTCACCGTCGATGCTGAACCTGGCCTGCCCGGCGGGACTCGAACCCACAACCCCCAGCTTAGAAGGCTGGTGCTCTATCCGGTTGAGCTACGGGCAGCTTACCGGGCAATCTCGAAAACCCTGGTCGGGGTGGAGAGATTTGAACTCCCGACATCCTGCTCCCAAAGCAGGCGCGCTACCAGGCTGCGCCACACCCCGAAAATCGGGCGCCAATGATACTCTTTTTTCGGCTTGCGGCAGGGTGGCATTTCTGCTACAAAGCCACCTCCATTTTTCAGCTAAGAGCATCAATGACGGTCGAACTGTCTCGCAAAAGCTTCACGCCGTATGCCGCCAAGAAGGGCGAGGAGTACATGAACGCCCGCCAGCGCGCGCATTTCCGCAAGATACTCGAGACGCTCAAGGCGGAGCTGTCGCAGGAGATCGACCGCACGGTGCACACCATGCAGGACGAGGCCACCGTATTCGCGGATCCGAACGACCGCGCCAGCCAGGAATCCGACATGGCGCTGGAACTGCGCAACCGCGACCGCGAGAGAAAGCTCATCAAGAAGATCGACGAGACCATCGCCCGCATCGAGGCCAACGAGTACGGCTACTGCGAGAGCTGCGGCGTCGAGATCGGCCTGAAGCGCCTGGAAGCCCGCCCCACCGCCACTTTGTGCATCGACTGCAAGACGCTCGATGAACTGAGAGAGCGGCAGGTCGCGAAATAAGACTTACGTCTTAGCGGTTTCCTGGGCGCTGATCGCCTTCATGGAAAGGCGCACGCGGCCCTTGTCGTCCGCTTCAAGCACTTTGACTTTTACTATCTGCCCTTCCTTGAGGTGATCGGACACGGCGTTGACGCGCTCGTTGCTGATCTGCGAGATGTGCAGCAGCCCGTCGCGCCCCGGCATCAGTTGCACGATGGCGCCGAAGTCGAGCAGGCGCAGCACCGGGCCCTCGTAGATCCTTCCCACCTCGACGTCGGCGGTGAGCTCCTGGATGCGCTTTCTCGCCGCCTCGCCGCCTTCCGCCAGGACGCAGGCGATCGAGATGGTGCCGTCGTCCTCGATCTCGATGGTGGTGCCGGTCTCCTCCTGAATGCCGCGTATCACCACGCCGCCCTTGCCGATGACGTCGCGGATCTTGTCCGGGTTGATCTTGATCTTGATGATGCGCGGCGCGAAGCTCGAAAGCTCGGTGCGCGAGCCCTCGATGCCCTGCTTCATGGTCTGCAGTATCCCGAGGCGCGCTTCGCGGGCCTGGTCGAGGGCGATCTTCATGATGCCCTTGTTGATCGACTCGATCTTCAGGTCCATCTGCAGCGCCGTGAGGCCCTGCTCGGTGCCCGCGACCTTGAAGTCCATGTCGCCGAGGTGATCTTCGTCGCCGAGGATGTCGGAGAGCACCGCGAAGCGGTTGCCTTCCTTGATCAGGCCCATGGCGATGCCGGCGACGTGCGCCTTGATCGGCACGCCGGCGTCCATCAGCGCCAGGCTGCCGCCGCAGACCGAAGCCATCGACGACGAGCCGTTGGACTCGGTGATTTCGGACACCACGCGTAGCGAATAGCCGAATTCCTCCGGCGACGGCAGCAGCCCCACCAGCGCGCGCTTGGCGAGACGGCCATGGCCGACTTCGCGGCGCTTGGTAAATCCAAATCGGCCGGTCTCGCCGGTGGCGTACGGCGGCATGTTGTAATGGAACATGAAGCGCTCGCGGTACTCGCCGCTGAGCGCGTCGATGATCTGCTGGTCACGCCCGGTGCCGAGCGTCACCGTCACCAGCGCCTGGGTCTCGCCGCGGGTGAACAATGCCGAGCCGTGGGTACGCGGCAGCACGCCGACGCGCACGCTGATCGGGCGCACGGTGCGGGTGTCGCGGCCGTCGATGCGCGGTTCGCCGTCGAGAATCTGGTGACGCACGATGGAAGACTCGAGGACGAAAGCGGCTTCCTTGACGGCGTTGGCCGAAGGTCCGCCTTCCTGGCCGACGCCGAGCTGCTCGAATATCCGCTTCCAGATGGCGTCGATCGCCTCGGAGCGGGCCTTTTTCTGCTTGATGCGGAAGGCTTCGCGCAGCTCCGCCTCGGCGAGCTGCTTGACGCGTGCGGCGAGCGCTTCATCCTTCGCCGGCGGCTGCCATTCCCAGGCCGGCTTGCCCGCCACTTCCGCGAGCTCGTTGATCGCCTGGATCGCGGCCTGCATCTGCTCGTGGCCGAAGTTCACCGCGCCGAGCATCACGTCTTCGGGCAGCTCGAGCGCCTCGGATTCGACCATCAGCACGCCCTGCTCGGTCCCCGCGACCACCAGGTTGAGCTTCGAGCTCTTGAGCTGGGTCATGGTCGGATTGAGCACGTACTGGCCGTCCAGGTAGCCGACGCGGCAAGCGCCGATCGGGCCGTTGAACGGGATGCCGGAAATGGTCAGCGCCGCGGATACCGCCAGCATGGCCGGAATGTCGGAATCGACTTCCGGATTGAGCGACATCACCTGGGCGACGACCTGCACTTCGTTCAGGTAACCATCCGGAAACAACGGCCGGATCGGCCGGTCGATCAGGCGCGAGGTCAGCGTCTCCTTCTCGGAGGGACGCCCTTCGCGCTTGAAGAAACCGCCCGGGATCTTGCCGGCCGCGTAGGTCCTCTCGGCATAGTCGACGGTGAGCGGGAACCAGTCCTGCCCGGTCTTGGGCGTCTTTGCGCCGACCACGGTAGCGAGCACCACGGTGTCTTCCATGGTGCAGACCACGGCGCCATGGGCCTGGCGCGCGATCTCGCCGGTTTCGAAGCTGACCTGGTGGCTGCCGTAGGTGAATGTCTTCTTGGTGGGGTTCACTGGGGATCCTTGATTAGCGGGACGCGCAAGCAACAACGCTCACCGTCGGGATGAGCGTTGTTGCCGCGGCATGGACGGAGACTACTTGCGAAGTCCGAGGCGCTCGATCAGGCCGCGGTACTTGTCCGCGTCCTTGCGCTTGAGGTAATCGAGCAGCTTGCGGCGCTGGCTCACCATCTTGAGGAGCCCGCGCCGCGAGTGGAAATCCTTGACGTGCGACTTGAAGTGGCCGGTGAGACTGTTGATGCGCTCGGTAAGGAGCGCGATCTGCACTTCCGGTGACCCGGTGTCCCTGCCGGAACGCTGGAATGTCTTGACGACCTGAGCTTTCTGCTCGACCTGCAATGGCATTTTTCTGTCTCTCTACGTTAGGGTCTCTTTAGTTAAGCGCGCGATTTTACGTGTTTTTCAGCAGCTTGTGTAAGCCGCAGCGCCTTCAGGACGCCGCCGCTTTCGGCACGCCCCAGGCCGATGACCGTGCCCCCTGGACCATAAACGCCAAGCAAGCCATCGTTCAGGCCGTTGATTTGCACGATCTGTCCGCTGCGCAGGCGAGCTTCCGACGCGGCATCCAGCTCCGCACGGGGCAAGCCGTCGAGCAATGCCGCGAGCGGCAACAGGCGTGCCGAGCGCTCTTCTGGTGTCAGGGCCGCCAGCCGCTCCAGGTTGCACGCCTCCTCGATCCTGAAGCGCCCGGACGCCGTGCGCCGCAGCGATGCGAGGTGCGCTCCAGCACCCAGCGTGGCGCCGAGGTCCTCCGCGAGCGTGCGAATGTAGGTTCCTTTGCTGCAACGGATCCGAATCTCGGCGTCTGGCAGTGCAAAGCTCAGCAGGTCGAGCTGGAGGATTTCCACCCGGCGCAGGCTGCGCTCGACCGTCTTGCCTTGCCGCGCGAGCTTGTAAAGGGGCACCCCGTCCCTCTTGATCGCCGAGTGCATGGGTGGAAGCTGCTCGATTTCGCCGCGGAACTTCGCCAGGGCTTGCAGAAATTCCTTTTCACTGGTCCCGACCATGCGTCGCTCGAGCACGTCGCCTTCGGCATCCCCTGTCGAAGTCCGCACCCCCAACCGGACCACGGCGATGTATTCCTTCGGGGATTCCAGCAGCAGGCTGGCGAACTTGGTGGCTTCGCCGAACAGCACCATGAGCAGGCCGGAGGCCATCGGGTCGAGCGTGCCTGCATGCCCTGCCTTCATCCTGCCGAACAGCTTGCGTGCCTCCTGCAGCGCGCGGTTGGAGCTGAGTCCCAGAGGCTTGTCCAGCAGCAGTGCGCCGCCGATCATTTTTTCCCGATTGCAGAATCAATCAGCCTGGACAGACGATCGCCACGCTCTATCGATTCGTCGTATTCGAAGCGCAACTCGGGGGTGGTGTACAGCTTGATGCGCTTCGCAAGCTGGGAACGGAGGAATCCCGCGGCGCGGCGCAGGCCGTGCAGCGTGTCCTCCAGATTGTCCTTTTGCAGCATCGTGAAAAACACTTTTGCGTGGGAGATGTCGGGCGACACGTCAACCGACGTGATCGTGATCATCCCCACCCTCGGATCGCGCAGCTCCCGCGCGAGCAGGTCCGCAAGCTCGCGCTGGATCTGGTCGCCCAGCTTTTGTGGGCGGCCGCTAGACCGCTTCACGACAGCTTATTACAGCGATCTTGCCACCTCGACCGTCTCGAAGACCTCGAACTGGTCTTTTTCCTTCAGGTCGGTGAAGTTCTTGAGCGACATGCCGCACTCGAAACCGGATTTCACCTCGCGCACGTCGTCCTTGAAGCGCTTGAGCGAGTCGATGTCCCCGGTATGGATGACGACGTTGTCGCGCAGCACCCGCACCTGTGCGCCGCGCTTCACGGCGCCGTCAAGCACGTAGCAGCCGGCAACGGTGCCGACCTTGGAAATGCGGAACACCTGCCGTACTTCGACCATCCCGATCACCGATTCCTTGCGCTCCGGCGGCAGCATGCCGGAAAGCGCCGCCTTCATCTCGTCGACTGCTTCGTAGATGATGTTGTAGTAACGGATCTGGATGCCCGACGATTCGGCGAGCTTGCGGGCCATGGCGTCGGCGCGCGCATTGAAGCCGATGATCACCGCGTGCGAGGCCATTGCCAGGTTGACGTCCGATTCGGTGATCCCGCCGACGCCGGCGTGCACCACGGTTACCTTCACCTCGTCCGTGGCGAGCCGCGACAGCGCGTGCACCAGCGCTTCCTGCGACCCTTGCACGTCCGACTTGATCACCAGCGCGAGCGTCTTCTTCTCCCCCTCGCCCATCTGCCCGAACAGCTCGAGCTTGGCCGCGTGCTGCTTGGCGAACTTCACGTCGCGCACCTTGCCGTGGCGGAACAGCGCGATCTCGCGCGCCTTGCGTTCATCGTCGAGCACCATCATGTCCTCGCCCGCCGCCGGCACCTCCGACAGGCCCTGGATTTCGACCGGAATCGAAGGCCCCGCCGAGGCGACCGGCTTGCCGTTCTCGTCGAGCATCGCGCGCACGCGGCCGTAGACTGCGCCGATCAGCACGATGTCCCCGCGATGCAGCGTGCCGGACTGCACCAGCAGCGTCGCGACAGGGCCGCGGCCCCGGTCGAGCCGGGCCTCGATCACCACGCCCCTGGCGGGCGCGACGGTCGCGGCCTTCAGCTCGAGCACCTCCGCCTGCAGCAGGATCTGCTCGAGCAGATTGTCCACGCCCTGGCCGGTCTTCGCCGACACCGGCACCAGCGGCGAGTCACCGCCGTATTCCTCCGGCACCACGCCGTGCGCAAGCAGCTCCTGCTTCACCTTGTCCGCGTTCGCGTCGTGCTTGTCGATCTTGTTCAGCGCCACGACCAGCGGCACCTTGGCCGCCTTGGCGTGGTTGATCGCCTCGATCGTCTGCGGCATCACCCCGTCGTCGGCGGCGACCACCAGGATCACGATATCGGTGACCTTGGCGCCGCGCGCCCGCATCGCGGTAAAGGCTTCGTGGCCGGGGGTATCGAGGAAAGTGACCACGCCGCGCGGCGTCTCGACGTGATAGGCGCCGATGTGCTGCGTGATGCCGCCCGCCTCGCCCGCCGCCACCTTGGTGCGCCGGATGAAATCGAGCAGTGACGTCTTGCCATGGTCGACGTGACCCATCACCGTGACCACCGGGGGACGCGGCTTGACCTCGGCCGCCGCCGGTTCCTCGCCGCTCTCCACCAGGTAGGCCTCCGGGTCGTCCAGCTTGGCCGGCGTCGCCTTGTGGCCCATTTCCTGGACCACGATCATCGCGGTGTCCTGGTCGAGCGCCTGGTTGATCGTCGCCATGCTGCCCAGCTTCATCAGGACCTTGATGACCTCGGCCGCCTTCACCGACATGCGGTGCGCGAGCTCGCCGACGGTGATGGTTTCCGGCACCGCGATGTCGCGCACCTGGGGTTCGGCCGCCTGCGCGAATGCCGTCTGCTCCGTGGCGCCGCTGGGCGCGTGCCGATGCCGCGTGCCGCCCCGGCCGTGCCAGCCGCCCACGCCGCCGCCGGCGTCGCCGCGGGTCTTGATCTGGCGCCGGCGCACCGAGTCGTCGCGCAGCACCGTGGTCTGCTTGGGTTTCTTCGGCTTCTTCTCGGTCTTCGCGTCGGCGGTCTTGGGCGCATGCAAGGTGGTGGTGCCGGCGGGCGCGGGCGCGGCCGCCGCGGCTTCGGTCGCCTTCTGCTGGGCCTGCTTCTGCTCGATTTCCTTGCGTTCCCGGTCCTGCTTCTCCCGCAGCTCGCTCGCCTGGAGTTCGCCAAGCTGCTGCTGCCGGCGCGCCTCCTCCTGTCTCAGCTCGACTTCTTTCGCATCGATGGCGGGCTGCGGCGCTGCGACCGGCGGCGGGGCCTCCGCCGCGACCGCGGCTGCGGAGATTTCGTTGGGATCGCGCTTCACGAAGACGCGCTTCTTGCGCACCTCGACCTGCACCGTGCGGTATTTGCCGGTGGCATCCGCCTTCTTGATCTCGCTGGTGTGCTTGCGCGTCAGCGTGATCTTGTTCTTCGCGTCGGCCGATCCGTGCATGCGGCGCAGGTATTCGAGCAGCCGCGACTTGTCCGTCTCGCTCAGCGAGTCTTCCGCCACGCGCTTGTCCACGCCGGCCGCGCGCAGCTGCTCGAGCAGCACCGACGGCGGGACCTTCAACTCGCTGGCGAACTGGGCGACGCTGGTCTGCGCCACGTTAAGCGGCCTCCTGCTTCTTGGCCGGCTTCGCGGCCTCGTTGCCGTCGTCGAACCAGTGGGCGCGCGCCGCCATGATCAGCCTCTTCGCGCGCTCCTCGTCGATCTTCGTCAGTTCGGAAAGCTCGTCCACGGCCAGGTCGGCAAGGTCGTCGCGGCTCTTGACGCCGCCCTCCACCAGCTTGGTGGCGAGCTGCGCGTCCATGCCGTCGAGCTTGAGCAGGTCCGGGTCCACGCCCTCCATCTTCTCTTCATTGGCGATCGCCGCCACCAGCAGCGCGTTGCGCGCGCGGTTGCGCAGCTCGTTGACGGTGTTTTCGTCGAATGCCTCGATCTCCAGCAGCTCGTTGATCGGCACGTAAGCGATCTCCTCGAGCGTCGAGAAGCCTTCCTCGATCAGGATGCCGGCGACCTCCTCGTCGACGTCGAGCTTCTCCAGGAAGTGGCTCTTGACGCGGCCGCTTTCCTCCGCCTGCTTCTTGGTCGACTCTTCCTCGGTCATCAGGTTGATCTGCCATCCCGTGAGCTCGGAGGCGAGGCGTACGTTCTGGCCGCTGCGTCCGATCGCCACCGCGAGGTTTTCCTCGTCGACGACGACGTCCATGGCGTGCTTCTCCTCGTCCACCAGGATGGACGAGACTTCCGCAGGGGCCAGCGCGCCGATCACGAACTGCGCCGGGTCGGCCGCCCACAGCACGATGTCGACGCGCTCGCCGGCGAGTTCCTGCGTCACCGCCTGCACGCGCGAGCCGCGCATGCCGACGCAGGTGCCGATGGGATCGATGCGCTTGTCGTTGGTGAACACTCCGATCTTGGCGCGCACGCCGGGGTCGCGCGCCGCCGACTTGATCTCGAGCAGCTTTTCCTCGATCTCCGGCACCTCGAGCTCGAACAGCTTCATGATGAACTGCGGGGCGGTGCGCGACAGGATCAGCTGGGGTCCGCGCGCCTGCCGGTCGATCTTCATCACCCAGGCGCGCACGCGATCGCCCACCCGCAGGTTTTCCTTCGGGATCATGTGCTCGCGCGGCAGCAGGGCCTCCAGGCGGCCGGATTCGATGATCGCGTTGCCGCGCTCCATGCGCTTCACCGTCCCGGTCACCAGCTCGTCGCCGCGCGACAGGAAATCGTTGAGGATCTGCTCGCGCTCCGCGTCGCGGATGCGCTGCAGGATCACCTGCTTCGCGGTCTGCGCGCCGATGCGGCCGAACTCCACCGCTTCGAGCGGCTCCTCGATGAACTCCTCGAGCTTGATGGCGGGCTGGCGGATCTGCGCCTCGGCGAGCGGGATCTGCGCCTGCGGCAGCTCCACCGCGCCGTCGGGCACCACCTTCCAGCGGCGGAAGGACTCGTAGGCGCCGGTGGTGCGGTCGACGTGCACGCGCACGTCGATCTCCTCGGAGTACTTCTTCTTGGTGGCCGAAGCGAGCGCCATTTCGAGCGCGCCGAATACGATCTCGCGCGGGACGTTCTTCTCCCGGGCCAGAACATCGACCAGCATCACCAGTTCGCGATTTCCCGCCGTTACAGTGCTCGCAGTGCTTGCCACGCAATCCTCACAATTCGGGGACCAGTTTTGCCCGCTCCACATCGTCGAGCGCCAGCGCCACGGTCTGCCCTTCCAGTTCCATCGTCACGCGCCCTTCCTCGGTGCCGCGCAGCACGCCGACAAACCTGCGGCGGCCGCCTGCATCCGGGGTGCGCATCCTCATTTCAGCCTTATGCCCGGCAAATCGTGCGAAATCGCCCGCCTTGCGCAGGCGCCGGTCGAGGCCCGGCGACGACACCTCCAGCCGCTCGTATTGCACCCCCTCGACCTCGAATACCCGGCTCAGCTGGCGGCTCAGCGCCGCACAATCCTCGAGCCCGACGCCGCCAGGCTTGTCGATGAAAAGGCGCAACATCCGCCCGCCGTTCGACACCTGCACGTCGACCAGCTCGTAGCCCATGCCGGTAGTGACCGGCTCGATCAATTTCTCTAAGCTCAAACAAAAAATGGGCCGAAGCCCATCTGTCCGTTACACCATCTCAAAGCTTTTGAAGTGTAACCGGATTTCGCATCTCACGCCAGTGTCCTGGCGCCAGATCCGCGGGCAATTCCACCGGGCCGTAGCGCACGCGGACCAGGCGGCTTACCTGCGCGCCGACCGCTTCGAACAGGCGTCTCACCTCCCGGTTGCGTCCTTCCTTGAGCATCACCCGATACCAGCGGTTGGCGCCAGTAGCGGGTCCTTCCGTTTCGATGCGCTCGAAGCTGGCCGGCCCGTCCGAGAGTTGCACACCGGACCGCAGCTTCTCGAGGTCCACGTCGCCGTGGACCCGGGCGCGATACTCGCGCTCGATCTCGTAGCGAGGGTGCATCAGCCGGTTGGCGAGCTCGCCCGAATCGGTGAAGAGCAGCAAGCCCGCGCTGTTGAGATCCAGGCGCCCTATCGCCACCCACCGGCCGGGCGGCAGGCGCGAGAACACGGTCGGCCGGCCCTCCGGATCGCTCCGGGTGACGAGTTCCCCCACCGGCTTGTTGTAAAGCAACACCCTGGAAGATTCGTTTTTTGAAAAAACGACATCTTTCCCATCGACGGCAACGCGATCATCGCGGGTAGCCCGGTCGCCCAGCTTGGCGACCTGTCCGTTGACCGCGACGCGGCCCGCCTCGATCCAGACTTCCAGTTCCCGCCGCGACCCCATACCTGCCGCGGCCAGCAGTTTTTGCAACCTTTCAGGCTTCGCTGGCGGTGTTCTCAAGCTGCAGGGTCTTGGCGATTTCCTCGAGCGGCGGCAGCTCCTCCAGCGAGCGCAAGCCGAGATCGTCGAGGAACTGGCGGGTGCTCGCGTACAGCGCCGGCCGGCCCGGCGTTTCGCGATATCCGACGACGTCGATCCAGCCGCGCGCCTCCAGGGCCTGGATGATCTGGGTCGATACCGTCACGCCCCGGATGTCCTCGATATCGCCACGAGTGACCGGCTGACGGTACGCGATGATCGCCAGCGTCTCCATGACGGCGCGCGAATAGCGGGGCGGCCGTTCCGGGAACACGCGCTCGAGGAAAGGCTGGAATTCCGGCCGGGTCTGGAAGCGCCAGCCGCTGGACAGGCTGACCAGCCCGACCGCACGGCCCTGCCACTCTTCGGCCAGCTCGGCGAGCAGCTTGCGCATCGTGTCGGCGTTGATTTCGCCCTCGAACAGGCGCTTCAGCTCGGTGATGCCGAGGGGCTCGGGCGCAGCGAGCAACGCCGCCTCGAGAATCCTCTTGGCTTCAGACGGACTGTGCATAGCCCAATTTTACGTAAATCGGCGCGAAACACTCGGCTTGCGTGATCTCGATCAGCAACTCGCGCGCCAGCTCCAGCAACGCGAGAAACATCACCACCAGCACCGCCACGCCGCGCTCCGGCTGGAACAGCTCCGCGAATTCGAGAACCCGGCGCTCGCGCAGGGCGCGCAGGATCGAGCTCATGTGCTCGCGGACCGAAAGCTCTTCGCGCGAAATGTGGTGGTGCCGGGAAAGCCGCGCCCGGTGCAGCAACCCGCGCCAGGCCTCGGCGAGGTCCTGCGGGCTGACCTCCGGCAGGCGCTGGGCGACGGTTTTTTCGATCCACACCGAGATGGCGAGCACGTCGCGTCCCGCCTGGGGCAGCTCGTCGAGCGCCTGTGCCGCCTTCTTGATGCGCTCGTATTCGAGCAGGCGGCGCACCAGCTCGGCTCTCGGGTCTTCCTCGATCGGCGCGGCTGCCGGCGGGCGCGGCAGCAGCAGGCGCGACTTGATCTCCATCAGCATCGCCGCCATCACCAGGTACTCGGCGGCGAGTTCAAGGTTCTTGGCGCGCATGATTTCGACGTATTCCAGGTACTGGCGCGTGAGCGGCGCCATCGGGATGTCGAGGATGTCCAGGTTCTCCTTGCGGATCAGGTACAGGAGCAGGTCGAGCGGCCCTTCGAACGCCTCCAGGATCACTTCCAGCGCGTCGGGCGGAATGTAGAGATCGGTCGGCAGCTCGATGACCGGCTCGCCGTAAAGCCTCGCGATCATGAATAGGCGAGCCCTATCGCTTCGCGTACGTCACGCATCGTTTCGGTGGCGAGCTTTTTCGCCTTGTCGCAGCCGTCGGCGACGATGTTCTTCACCAGCGTCGGGTCGTCGAGATAGGCCTGCGCGCGCTCGCGCATGGGCGCGAGTTCGGCCTGGATCGCCTGGATCACCGGCTGCTTGCAATCCAGGCAGCCGATGCCCGCGGTCGTGCAGCCCTTGCGCACCCAGGCTTTTCGATCCTCGTCCGAATAGATCTGGTGCAACGTCCACACCGGGCACTTGTCGGGATTGCCCGGGTCGCTGCGTTTCACGCGCGCTGGATCGGTGGGCATGGCGCGGATTTTCTTCGCCACGGCTTCCGGCTCCTCGCGCAGCGCGATGGTGTTGCCGTAGGACTTCGACATCTTCTCGCCGTCGAGGCCGGTCATGCGCGCGGCCTCGGTCAGCAGCGCCTCCGGCTCGACCAGGATTTTCTTCCCCCCGCCCTCCAGCCAGCCGTAGAGCCGCTCGCGGTCGCCGCGCGAGAGGTTCTGCTGCTCTTCGAGCAGCGCCTGCGCGCGCGAAAGCGCCTCCGCTTCGCCGCGCTCGAGGAATCCAGTGCGCAGCTCGTTGAGCAGGCGGGCCTTCTTGGTGCCCATCTTCTTCACCGCCGCCCTCGCCTTGTCCTCGTAGCCGGGTTCCCGGCCGTAGAGATGGTTGAAGCGCCGCGCCACTTCGCGCGTGAACTCGACGTGCGGCACCTGATCCTCCCCGACCGGGACGTATTTCGCGCGATAGATCAGGATGTCGGCCGACTGCAGCAGCGGGTAGCCGAGGAAGCCGTAAGTCCCGAGATCGCGGTCGGCGAGCTTCGCCTGCTGGTCCTTGTAGGTCGGCACGCGCTCGAGCCATCCCAACGGCGTCATCATCGAGAGCAGCAGGTGCAGCTCCGCGTGCTCCGGCACCTGCGACTGGATGAACAACGTGGCCTGCTGCGGGTCGACGCCGGCGGCAAGCCAGTCGATCACCATGTCCCAGCAGTTCTGCTGCAGGTCGCCGGGCTTCTCGTAGTCGGTGGTCAGGGCGTGCCAGTCGGCGACGAAGTACAGGCACGGATACTCGGCTTGCAGCCGGATCCAGTTCTTGAGCACGCCGTGGAAGTGGCCGAGGTGGAGGCTCCCCGTCGGTCGCATCCCCGAGAGCACGCGGGTTTCGTACATGCTCAGAACACGATCGCCCGGATCAGGGCGCCCGATGCCCCGACCAGCGGCTCGAGAAGGAAATTGAGCACATTCGTCACCAGGAGCAGGACCAGGACCGGCAGGCCCCAGGGTTCGAGCCTGGAGTACTGCCAGGCCGCCCTGCTCGGCAGCAGGCTCGCCACGATCCGGCCGCCGTCGAGCGGCAGGATCGGCAGCAAATTGAGGCACATGAATACCAGGTTGACGAGGACGCCGGCCTCCGCCATTCGGCCGAGCGGCAGCGAAACTGAACTCGCCGGCAGCAGCACCGCGAGCTTGAGGAGCAACGCCCAGGCAAGCGCCATCGCCAGGTTCGCGCCCGGCCCGGCGGCTGCCACCCACGCCATGTGCCGGCGAGGCTTGCGCAACGCGGAGTAGTTGACCGGCACCGGCTTGGCCCAGCCAAAAAGGAATTTGTAACCCGACAGGAACAGGATCACGAGGGGCACCACGATGGTGCCGAGCCAGTCGATGTGGCGCAGCGGATTGAGGCTGATGCGGCCCTGCGCGTGAGCCGTCATGTCGCCGAAATGGCGCGCGACGTAACCATGCGCCGCCTCGTGCAGCGTGATCGCGAACAGCACCGGAAGGGCGTAGATGGCGACCGTCTGAACGAGTTGATTGACGTCCATCTTGGAAGTGGAGATCTTATCAGGCGCGCAGGAAGTCTTCGATCAGGCGCGCCACCGCTTCGGGCTGGTCGTGGTGCAGCATGTGTCCGGCATCCGGCAGCGTGACGTACTGCAGCGACGCAAACGCGGCGCGGCGCTCGGCGTACTGGGCGGAATCAAGGCCGATGCGCTTGAGCGAATCCGACTGCGCCGCGTCGACCCAGAGCACAGGCGCGGCTACCTGGCGCCAGCAAGCGCGCACCTCCTCGTAGCGGTAGAGCGTCGGATTGACGATCTTGTGCGCCGGGTCGCTGCGCAAGACCACCTTGCCGCCCTCTTCGCGCCCCCAGTGAAGGGACAGGAATTCCGCTTTTTCACGAGAAAGTCTTTGGTTCGACTGTTGCAGGCGGTCGGCAAGTGCGGCAAAACTCCCATAGGGCCGCAGGCCGGGTGGAGCGCGCAGTTCCTCGAGCCAGCGCGCGTAGCGCTTCGGCGCCTGTTCCGGCAGCGTGGGCGCCATGCCAAAACCTTCCAGATTGACGAGCCTGGCGACGCGCTGCGGCCGGACTCCGGCGTAGATCGAAGCCACGTTTCCGCCCAGACTGTGGCCGACCAGATTGACCGCGTCCTCAGGAGAGAACTCTGCCAGCAGAAATTCCAGATCGGCCAGATAATCGGGAAGCCAGTAGCAGTCCGCCCTTGCCCACTGCGTCAGACCGTAGCCGCGCCAGTCGGGGGCGTAGACGTCCCAGTCGCCGCGCAGCGCGTCGACCATGAACTGGAACGAGGCCGACACGTCCATCCAGCCGTGGAGCAGCACCATCTTGGGCGCCCCGGCGCGCGGCCAGCGGCGCACGTGGTAGCGCAGGCCGCGTATCGTCGGGAACAGGGACTCGCTGTTACGCATGGAACGGAAACTCCACTTCCGGCCGGCGCCCGGAAACGAGGTCGGCGAGCGCCTTTCCCGACCCGCAGGCCAGCGTCCAGCCCAGCGTGCCATGCCCGGTGTTCAGGTACAGATTCTTCAGCATCGTTTCCCCGATGAGCGGGACGTTGCCGGGCGTTGCCGGGCGCAAGCCTGCCCAGTTCTCGATCGTCGTGACGGCGCCGAGCTGCGGAAACAGCTTGCGCACGCGTCGCACGATCGCCGCGCAGCGAACGGCGTTCACGCTCGTGTCGTAGCCGGCCAGCTCGGCGGTACCCGCGGCGCGCAGGCGATTGCCCAACCTCGAAATGACGATCTTGTGAGCCTCGTCGGTCAGGCTGACGCTGGGTGCCGCGGCCTGCTCCGCAGGCCCGAGCGGCAGCGTGATCGAATAGCCTTTCAGCGGATAGACCGGGATGCGGATGCCGAGGGGCGCCAGCAGAAGCGGGCTGTAGCTGCCGAGCGAGACGACATAGGCGTCACCATGGATGTTGCATCCTTCCAATCCCAGCACGCGGTCTCCGGCAACGATTAGGTTGTTGATTGCGGTGCTTGTCTGGAACGTCACTCCCTTATCTCGCGCCAGGCGAGCGAGCTCCGTGGTGAACTTGAATGCATCGCCGGATTCGTCGCCCCGGTGGTAGACGCCGCCCAGGATCCTCTCTTCCGAATGCTGCAAGGCCGGCTCGATCGCCAGGCACTCTGCCGCGGACCTGAAGTCGTGGTGCGCCGCGAGCGCCTCGAGATCTCGCGGGTCGGTGGCGAATTGAAGAATTCCCTTTCCCAGGTAGTCATACTTGAGCGCGGTACGCTCGCGAAGGGCCCTCAGGCAGTCCCGGCTGTAGGCGGCCAGGCCCGCCAGCGCCCGGCAATTGCGCTCGAAACGGCCGGGAACGCATTCGCGCAGGAAGCGCAGGCCCCACTCCCACTGCGCCCAGTCGGCGTGCGGGCGGAACAGCAGCGGTGCGTCCTCGCGCCCCAGCCACCGCAGGATCTGCAGCAGCGCCGAAGGCTTCGCCCACGGCTGCGCGTGGCCCGCGGAGATCTGCCCGCCGTTCGCGAAAGAAGTCTCGAGGCCGGGCTCG
>Ga0209640_10000670_pt1 | contig 27074 bp, 24 predicted proteins | sample RifCSP10_1_FD_184018 | JGI IMG/M metagenome (GOLD analysis project Ga0209640, IMG submission 184018) | Soil microbial communities from Rifle, Colorado - Rifle CSP2_sed 10_1 (SPAdes) (version 2) | ecosystem: Environmental > Terrestrial > Deep subsurface > Rock core/Sediment | place: Rifle... | reverse complement strand
CGCCCCGGGACTCGTGGCGCCGGCCGCCTCAGCCGACGGCTGGGGAGCCGAGGCTGGCTTGACGTAGCGACGGCCTTCTGACATTGTTCAAGCATACATTTGATTACTTGACTATGGCTGCCACGATACGCCCCGCGTCACTGAAGTCGGCGATCTACGAGCAGATTGCACGCATCGGCCAGGCGACGGCCAGCCCGACCCGTCTCGAACTCCTCGACCTCCTGTCCCAGGGGGCACGGACGGTCGAAGCGCTCGCCCGCCAGGCGGGCCAGAGCCTCGCCACGACCTCGCACCACTTGCAGGTGCTCCGGCGGGCGCGTCTGGTCGAGGCCGAGAAGGCTGGCTTATACGTAACGTATCGACTGGCAGATCCACGCGTCGGCGAGTTCTTTCTCGACCTGCGACGTCTGGCGGAGTTCCGGCTGGCGGAAGTCCAGCACGTCACGCGCCAGTACCTCGAGGAGCGCGGCGCGTTAGAGCCGGTGGACAACGACGAGCTCGTGCGCCGCGTCCGCGCCGGCGTGGTGACGCTGCTTGACGTCCGTCCGCGTGAGGAGTACCTGGCGGCTCACATTCCGGGCGCGGTCTCCGTGCCGCTCGCAGAACTCGGGAAACGGCTTGGCGCCTTGCAGAAGCGCCGCGACATTGTCGCGTACTGCCGCGGCCCGTACTGCGTGATGGCGCTCGATGCGGTCGATCTCTTACGCCGGAAGGGCTTCCGCGCTCACCGCATGGAACAGGGTGTGCCCGAATGGCGGGCCCAGGGATGGCGCGTTGACACAGGCGCCGACCGTCACGCCGCTGGACGACCATGAGTCCGTCAGCCTCGCCGCCGCCGGCTGGTGCCGTGCACCTGGGTCTCCGCGAAAACCTCGGTCAGTTCGCCCTGCTCGTCGTCGTGAATGCCTTTGTCGGCGCCATGGTCGGCCTGGAGCGCAGCATCCTGCCGGCGATGGCCGAGCACGAGTTCCAACTCGTCGCACGTACCGCGGTGCTCTCGTTCATCGTGGTGTTTGGTGTGGCGAAGGCGCTCACCAATTACGGCGCCGGTCGCCTGTCAGACCGTCTCGGCCGCAAGCACGTGCTGGTCGCCGGATGGCTGGCCGCCGCGCCGGTGCCGTTCCTCCTGATGTGGGCGCCGAGTTGGAACTGGGTGCTGTTTGCGAATCTCCTCCTTGGCATCAGCCAAGGGCTGACCTGGTCGACGACCGTCATCATGAAGATCGACCTCGTCGGTCCGAGGCAGCGCGGACTGGCGATGGGCTTGAACGAGTTCGCTGGGTACGTGGCGGTCGCCGCCAGTGCGCTTGCGACTGGCTGGATTGCCGCACGCTACGGCCTCCGCCCGCAGCCGTTCTATCTCGGCGTGGTCTTCGTCGCCGTGGGACTCGTGCTCTCCGCTCTGCTCGTCCGCGAAACGCGCCATCACGTGTCGCACGAATCCGCTCTCCTCGGGGCTGTGTCGCCCGACGGCGTCCCAACGTCTCGCGAAGTGTTCTGGCGCACCACGTTGCTCGACCGCAACCTGTCGAGCGTCAGCCAGGCGGGACTCGTCAACAACCTCAACGACGGGATGGCCTGGGGTCTTTTCCCACTGGTGTTCGCCGCAGCCGGGATGGACCTGGCGCAAGTGGGACTGCTCGCGGCCATTTATCCGGCCACCTGGGGTCTTGCCCAGCTGGCGACCGGCGCGCTGTCGGACCGAACAGGCCGGAAACCGCTCATCGTCTGGGGCATGTGGATCCAGGCAACTGGTATTGGCGTGGTGACCGTGGCGCATGCGTTTGCCGGGTTTGTCACTGGTGCGGTGTTGCTCGGGATTGGCACGGCGATGGTGTACCCCACGCTGCTCGCCGCTATCGGGGATGTCGCCCACCCATCGTGGCGAGCCTCCGCGGTCGGCGTCTATCGCCTCTGGCGTGACCTCGGGTATGCGATCGGCGCGCTGCTCGCGGGGTTCACGGCAGACGCGTTCGGGCTGAACGTCGCCATGTGGGTCATTGCAGCGCTGACGTGTGTGTCTGGGGTCGTGTCGGCGACGCGAATGGCGGAAACGCTACCCGCAAGGGCGCGTACGACTCCGCGTGCTGATCGCGACTCAATCATGACGATGCGCCGCTCGCAGCAACCCCTCGCCGAGATGCGCAGACCCGAGTGACCGTATGCCGAAGACACTCTTCATCCTGAACGATCCACCCTATGGCACCGAGCGCAGCTACAACGCGCTTCGCCTCGCCGGTTCGTTATCCAAGCGCGAAGGCGAAGAGGTCAAGGTGTTCCTGATTGGGGATGCTGCGGCCTGCGCAAAGAAGGACCAGAAGGTCCCGCAAGGGTACTACAACACGGAACTCATGCTGCGAAGCGTCGGCCGCCGCGGTGGCGAGATCGGCGTCTGCACGACGTGCATGGATGCAAGGGGGATCATCGACGCGGAGCTGACAGACACCACGCACCGAAGCACACTCGAGGATCTCACCACTTGGGTGCAGTGGGCGGATCGTACGCTGGTGTTCTAGCGAAGGGCCAGAAGCTCATGGCTGACTCGAAGACTATTCTCATTCTGGGCGGCGGCGTCGGCGGAGTCTCGACCGCACGGGCGCTTCGGAAGCGCCTGCCGAAGGTGCACCGTGTCGTGCTGGTGGATCGCGAGCGTGATCACGTGTTCGCACCGTCATTGCTGTGGCTCATGGTCGGCCAGCGCACGGCTGGCACGATCACCCGTCCGCTGGCATCCTTGGCGCGCAAAGGCATCGACGTCCGCATCGGTACTGTCGAGCACATCGATCCTGATCGACGACTGGTGACCGTTGGAGGCACCGAACTCACTGCCGACTATCTCGTCATCACGCTCGGCGCCGAGCTGTCCCCCGAATCGATTCCTGGCCTCGCCCAGGCGGGCCACAACTTCTACACCTGCAACGGTGCCCAGTCGCTCCACACCGCTCTCGAGAATCTGCGGTCCGGTCGCATCGTCGTGCTCACGGCCGCGCCGGCCTACAAGTGTCCGGCGGCGCCGTACGAGGGCGCGATGCTCGTCGACGACTGGTACCGCAAGCAAGGCCTTCGCGATCGTGTGCAGATCGAGGTCTATGCCGCCGAGCCGGCGCCCATGGGCGTGGCGGGTCCCCACGTCTCGAGAGCCGTGACGCAGTTGCTCGCCGCGAAGGGCATCCCGTATCACCCGGAGCATCAGGTGGCCACCGTGGATGCCGGCCGGAAGCAACTCACGTTTGCGAACGGTGCGCAGGTCGACTTCGACCTGCTTGCGTACGTGCCGCCTCACCGCGCACCAGCGGTGATTCGCGACAGCGGCTTGACGGATGAGAGCGGATGGATGTCGGTGGATCGCCACACGCTCGGGACACGGTGGGCCAACGTCTTCGCCATCGGCGATGTCGTCTCGATTCCGTTGGCGCTTGGGAAGCCACTGCCGAAGGCCGGCGTGTTTGCCCACAGACAAGCTGAGGTCGTCGCCGAGAACATCGCCCATGCCATTGCGGGTCGGGCGCAGGCCGCACGTTTCGATGGCCATGGCAGTTGCTTCATTGAGATCGGCGGCGGGAAAGCCGGCTTCGGCGGCGGAGACTTCTACGCTGAACCGAAGCCGGCGGTCACCTTGCGTCAACCCGGCTGGCGCTGGCATCTCGGCAAGGTGTGGGTCGAGAAGACGTGGCTCTACACCACGCTGTGACCGGACGCTGGAGGGCGTGATGACGAAGCAGATTGAGGCGGAGACCTTGCGCGAGTGGCTCGACGCGCAGCAACCGGTCACGGTGCTGGACATCCGAACCGACGAAGACCGCGCCCAATGGGCTATCCCCGGAAGCCTGCACCTCAACGCCTACGAGGCGTTGTGCGTTGGGCAGCCGGGCGCGCTCGCCGACGCAGCGTTCCCGCTCGATCAACCTGTCGTGACGGTGTGCAACGCCGGCCGCGTCAGCCAGACGGCCGCCGCGATGCTCGCCGAGCGGGGCTTCGACGCACGGTCGCTCGCCGGCGGCATGAAGGCGTGGAGTCTGGCGTGGAATGCCGCAGAGGTGTCCCTCCCGGACTTGTCAATGCGTGTCATCCAGGTGCGCCGGACCGGCAAGGGATGCCTCTCGTACGTTGTGGGCTCCGCTGGCGAGGCCGCCGTGATCGATCCGTCGGTGTCGCCCGATGTGTACCTCCAGATCGCCAATCGCCACGGCTGGTCGATTCGCTACGTGCTCGAAACCCATGTCCATGCTGACCACCTGTCGCGCGCGCGTGAACTGGTCGGGCAGACGGGCGCGGCGCTCCTGTTGCCCGCACAGCAACGCGTCACCTTTGCGTTCACCGCGATTGCCGATGGGGCACGCATTCGGTTCGGCAGCGCCAGCCTCACGGCGATGCGCACGCCCGGCCACACCGACGAGAGTACGTCGTACGTCTTGAACGAGTCCGCCGTGTTCACCGGCGACACGCTGTTCACGAGCGGAGTGGGGCGCCCGGACTTGAAGGCCGAGCTCGACGGCGCGCGCCACCGAGCGCGCCTGCTCTTCGCGTCACTCAACCGATTGCGCAACCTGCGGCCCGACATGATCGTGTTGCCCGCACATGCCAGCGAGCCGATCGCGTTCGACGGACGGGCCATTGCCGCGCAGATGGACGAGATTGCGACGTGGTTGTCCGGATGGCTCATGTCGGAGGCCGCCTTCGTGGAACGGGTGACCTCACAGCTGCCACCGACGCCGCCGAACTTCGCCCGCATCGTGGATCTGAATGAGGCGGGCGAGTTCCCGACAAGCGACCCCACGGACCTCGAAGCAGGTGCCAACCGATGCGCCGTGAGGTAGTCGCTCGCCCCGATCACCGGAGGTGACGAATGTGGCCGTACATGGGATTGATGGGCTGGTGGATGGCGCTGTGGTGGGTGGTTGCCCTCGTCGTCCTGGTGCTGCTCGTTCGGCTCGTGGCGGGAACTGCCAGCGGCGGAGTCGCGCCCCGAGGCGACGAGACACCTGAGCAGATCCTCAAGCGGCGCTATGCCAAGGGCGAGATCGAGCGCGAGGAGTACCAGCGGCGATTGGAAGACCTGCGACGTTGACGCGCCGGCAGATCAGTCGGCGGTCAGTTCGATACCGGCGGGCATGCGTTCCGCGTGGGCGTCCTTGCCGCGGTGGCCCGGGCCGCACAGGCGTATATCCGGCCGTCCCAGGATGGCAGTCCCACGGGCATCGTCAAAGGAACGAGTCCGGCATAATGGGAGCGGCGTGCAGTTACTTGCGGTGTACGCGCGATCAAGCGGTCGTGGCCACGTTGTTGCTCTTTCACAGCTGGAGGTTCCAATGATGAGACGTCTTACCCTCGGCGCGTCGATCGCGCTGATCCTCTCGTCCACGTTGCCAACGAGATCATTCACTCTGGCGACCGATGTCGCAGCACAAGCTCAGTCGTCACAGGGCTCGCAGCCGCGGGAACAGGCTGCGTCGAACATGCAGGACATGATGAAGATGCACGAGCAAATGATGGCCGACATGAAGGCCGCTGACAGCCGGCTCGATGCACTCGTCAAAGACATGAACGCGGCGAATGGAGAAGCCAGAGTCACCGCCGTTGCGGCGGTTGTCACCGAGCTCGTGCGTCAGCAGAGGTCCATGCACGAGCGGATGGGCCAGATGCATCAGCAGATGATGGGCGGCGGCGGCATGATGATGAAGAAGTGATCTTCCCGCAGAGCCATGGCAGGACGTACGGCCCGGTGCCGCGGCGAGTGGATTCGGGCGGCGGGCGTGGGTTGCTGACGACGTGTGGCGCGGCCTTCATCGCAGTCGTTGGCGCGAAGTCCGCGCTCCTGGTCCGCGTGCGGGGCGCTACTTCGTCGCCGCGGCTGCCGCGCCGACCTCAATCGTCTTCGCCTTCATCTGGTCCTTCTCCAGAACGGCGGTGACCACGACACGCGTGCCGGGCTTGATGTCCTCAACCTTCAGCGACTGCTTGCCTTTGACTTTAGTGTCCTTCGTCACCAGAATCGTGACGTCCTTTCCGTCCTTGTCCTTCAGCATCAGGTGGTCGGCTGCGGCCATCGTGACGGTGCCCATGACCTTGTGGTCATGTCCTTCGTGCGCGAACAATCGCGTGTTGGACCCGAGTGCCAGCACGCCCAGGGCAACGAGTACCGCAGTGAATCGTCTTGTCATGTTCTCCTCCAATAGATGAACGAACGTCAGAACCACAGCCGTAGACCTGCCACGAACCGAGCGCCGCCGGTGTCTTCGCCGGCGGCCTCGGCGAAGTCGGCGGTCTGTCCCCACCGTCGATCCCATGTCACGCCCATGTACGGCGCGAATTCTCGGTGCCACTCGTAACGAACACGGAACCCAGTATCCGTGGTGCTGAGGCCGGCGCCAATGCCTCGCTCCGGATCGGCCTTGCCGTAGATCTCAACCTCCACAAGCGGTTGCAGGACGAGACGGTTCGTCACGAGCAACTCGTACTCAGTCTCGAACCGAAAATGTGTCCGTCCAGACGCGCCGACATACGCCGTCGCTTCCACCTCGAACCAGTAGGGCGCCAACCCCTGAACGCCAAAGGCGGCCCATGTCTGCGCGGAGCCTGGTTCAAAGTCCTGGCGTATACCGGCGACGAGGTCCCACCAGCGGGAGAACTGACGCCCATATATCACGTGCGCCTGCGCCTCGCCGACGCGTCCCCCTTCGCCCTCGGCCTCGGCGCGAAACCACAGCCGGTCGCGATCCCGCCCGATCCATCCCCGGCTGTCGAGATTGGCGCCGTTGGCCCCTTTGCCGGCCTGCCATTCCAGCTGGTCGAAGAGCACGAAGTAGTTCACCGCGTTGCCACGCATGCTGTGGCCTTCGACATCCGGAAACGCAGCCTTCCGGTCGTCGTCTGTCAGGCGCGGAATGAACGGCGGCAGATCCCGCGTGCCGTCGGTCTTGGCGTGATCGTGCGTGCCTTCACTCGACGGTCTGGCAGATGCTGCCGGCGCGGGTTTCTCCTGGCCATGACCAGCGTGCGGGTCTCCCTGAGCGAGTGCCGGAGCACTCGTGGCGAGCATCAGCCCCGCAATCGAGACGAGGCGAACGACTGGGGACCGCGTCATTCGTCGACTCGCACTTCCCGGAACATTCCCGCTTCCATGTGGAACAGCAGATGGCAGTGATACGCCCATCGACCAAGCGCGTCCGCCGTCACGCGGTAGGACCGCTTCGTGCCGGGCGGCATATCGATGGTGTGTTTGCGGACGTGGAACTGTCCATCGTCGCCCTCGAGGTCGCTCCACATCCCGTGGAGGTGGAGCGGGTGCGTCATCATGGTGTCGTTGACGAGGACGATGCGCAAGCGTTCGCCGTAGGTGAGGCGCAGGGGCGCGGCGTCAGCGAACCTGACACCGTCGAACGACCACGCGAAGCGCTCCATGTGACCGGTCAGATGCAACTCGATTGTACGGCCGGGTTCGCGGCCATCGGGATCCGCAAACGTGCTCTTCAGGTCGGCGTAGGTCAGGACTCGGCGGCCGTTGCTGCGCAAGCCGATGCCTGGATCGTCGAGGCGGGACGTTGGCGCCATCGCCTGCATGTCGACGAGAGGATTGCCATCCTCGCTCGCGGGATGCTGTTGCGTCGTTCCACCCATCGCGGACATGTCGTGTCCCGCGTGCGGATCGGGAGTCGGTTGCTGGACAGGCGTCTGATGGCCGGCGTGCCGATCTGCCACCGCGGGCTGAGCGCCGGCGTCGTGGCCGGCATCCGGGTCTGACGCCCTCTGTGTCACTCCCGCCATCTCGTGGCCCATGCCGCCGTGGCCGATGTCCGCCATCGTCAGCATGGGCCGTGGGTCCAGATCTGGCACCGCGGCCCGTAGACCTGGTCGTACGGCAAGCGTCCCCGCCGCGTACCCGGTGCGGTCGTTCGACTGGGCGAAGATCGTAAACGCCTCCTGCCCAGACGGTTCCACCACGACGTCAAACGTTTCCGCAGTGGCGATGCGGAACTCGTCGACGGTCACGGGATGGACGTACTGACCGTCTGCGGCGACCACCGTCATCTTGAGGCCGGGAATCCTGACGTCGAAGTACGACATCGCCGAGCCGTTGATGAAGCGCAGCCGCACCCGCTCCCCAGGCTTGAACAGCGCCGTCCAGTTGCCGGCCGGCGCCGTGCCGTTCATCAGGTACGTATAGGTATGGCCTGAGACGTCCGCGAGATCGGTCGGGGACATGCGCATCTCGCCCCACATCGTCCGGTCGGCCAGCGTGCCCTTGAGGCCCTGGGTGCGAACGTCGCGGAAGAAGTCTCCAACCGTCCGCTGATGAAAGTTGTAGTAGTCGGACTGCTTCTTGAGTTTCGCGAAGACGCGCGCTGGGCTCTCGTCCGTCCAGTCGCTGAGCATCACGACGTGCTCCCGGTCGTAGGCAAAGGGCTCAGGCTCGCGCGGCTCGATGACCAGCGGACCGTAGAGTCCTTGCTGTTCCTGAAACCCGGAATGACTGTGGTACCAGTATGTGCCGGCCTGGCGCACCCTGAACCGGTACGCGTAGGTCTGGCCCGGGCGAATCCCGTGGAAACTGAGACCCGGGACGCCATCCATGTTGGCTGGCAGCAGAACCCCGTGCCAGTGAATCGAGGCATCCTCGGTCAACGTGTTCGCGACTCGCAGCGTGACCGTGTCGCCTTCCTTCCACCGCAGCGTCGGCGCGGGCACGGAGCCGTTCACTGTAACGGCCACTCGTGGACGCCCTGTGAAATTCATCGGCGTCTCGCCGATGCGTAGATCGAAATCCGTTCCTGAGAGCGTTGTCCAGGTCGTGGACGGAATGGCCTGCGCCAACGCTGGTGTGCGCCACAGGCCCAGCCCCGCGGCGACGCCTCCGACCGCGAGACCCTTGACGAACGTGCGTCGAGCGACGTGTCGACCCATAACCCCCTCAGTGCCGTGCCTTGTCAAGGGCTGGCGTTCTCGAGTCCCCCTCAAGGAAGCGCCGAATCTCTTCCTCTTCCTTCAACTGCGCCGGGGTCTTCGGGTTGAGCGCTTCCATCCGCTCGACATCGTCCGAGGACAGCGTCGGCAGCCGCCTGACGAAGTGCACCAGGCCCCAGCTTGCGCGCTCGCCTTCGGGCGTCCCCGTCCCCCACGCCGGCATGCCAGTGAGGCGGATGCCGTGTTCGATAATCGAGAACAGCTCTCCGTCAGATAGCGATTGCGTCACTGCACCGCGCATGTCCGGAGCCTTCGGATAGAGCCCTGCGCCAATTTCGGTTTCGCCGCTCCCGTCGTTGGCATGGCAAACGGCACAGTGGTCGGCGTAGTGCCCCAGGGCTTCCTGGAGAACGGCCTCGGTCGGCTCGACTGGATTCTGGCGTGTCCGCATCGCCTGAGGGGTAGCCAGCCGTCGCATGGCGCGCGCGAGCACTTCTTCAACACGACTCGGCTCCTCGTGCGCGCTGAGCCCGCGACGTACGACCGTGTAGGCGAGCACACTGGCAATGACCCCCGCGCCGCCGACCAGCACTAGGAGCGCACGAACGGTGGCCTTCATCCCGCTGCCTTTTCCGGACACTGATGAATTTCTGAACGGCATCCGCCGACCGGGGCGACGTCGATTGCCTTTCATGAGCGATCCCTTCCACAGCACGCAGACACGGTCGTGGCACACAGTGCTCAAGACCACGATCTACGGCGACAACTGGAGCGCTGCGAAGCGCTTATCGAAACGAGATCAGACGCGCAGGACGAAAGGCGTCGTCGTGGGAGGCGCAGTACCCGGTGGGGCCCTGTATTCGAAATGCGGTCCAGAGTCGGTGAGAGCGTTGAGGGTCGCTGGTACGCTGGTGGCCGCGAGGGAAATCGAGGTGACGCCCCATGCTGCTCTGTCGGCGGCGGCTGTCGACGCCTGCAGAAGGGCGGCGTCGTAGCTGCTGCAGTCGTGCCCTGAAACGCCGCTGATCTGAGCTTCAACGGAAGGACGGGCAGCTGCCTCGGCGTTGTGGCTGGAGCCATGATGATGCCCGGACGCCATGGCCGTGCGGCTCGTAGCGGACTTGCACAAAACCGCGCACACAGCCCCTGAAACCGGCAGAGCGGTCAGGCTGGCGAGGACGACGACACTGACGGGACGCTTCCAACTCACGTTCCGAGTATACCGCGACCGGGTCCAGCCGCCGGCCAAGCCGACTCCATCCGTTCCCAAGCCTGAGCCGTCGGTCTACAGGTGAATCCTCGCTCGTTGGAATCTGCGCACAGAGTCAAACCCCAAGCATGATCAAGGGCACGACAATGGCAAGTAGCGAGGCGACTCTCTTTATGGTCGTTGTATACAGCAGGCTCACTACCAGCCTATCCAGGCGCTCTGGATAATTGGCCAAGAGAGCCAGAACCACCGAATTGTCCAGGAGATCGAAGATGACGTAGACGAGTGGCACCGGTTGCTGACTATTGAAGCTTCGTAACCGCCGCCGGCCGACGATCACCAGAAGGCCCAACCCAATCCGCGACACTGCCGTCGGCGAAGTGCTGGTGCGCCTTCCACGCCAGTTGGGACCCACTCGACGGATTGCGCGCCCGGAACGAGAATTCGGCGGCTTCCTTCGGCCTGATCTCCTTCGTCCACGTGATGGCCACGATTCGGTCCCCTCGCGTCTCGGTTTCGAACGTCGCCCCCTCTGCCTTCTCGACCTCCAGCACCGTGACCCCTTCGGGCACCTCGAGGCGAACCGACGTCGTGGTCACTGCACCTTCCGTTGGAACGCGCACGACATAACGCTCCTCAGCGCCCGACTGCGACTCGCCAGGCCGGACGCTGACGTGCGCCATCGCCAGGGATGGTGCAGTGAGTACGAGCGTTGCCAGGATGAGACATCTCGTCATGGACTGTGCTCCTTGCGCAGACAGCCGCTACTTGGTTGCCGCGGTGCCAACCTCAATCGTCTTTGCCATCATCTGGTCCTTCTCCATCTCGGCCGTGATCACGACGCGCGTGCCCGGCTTGATGTCCGCGACCTTGATCGACGGCTTGGCTTTGACCTTCGTGTCCTTCGTGACATGGACCATGACATCCTTGCCGTCCTTGTCCTTCAGCATCACATGATCGGCCGCAGCCATGGTGACGGTTCCCATCACTTTGTGGTCGTGGCCTTCATGCGCAAGCACCTGCATACCAGAGCCGAACGCCAGCACTGTGAGCACGAGGAATGTCGCTGCAAATCGTCTCGTCATGTCGTCCTCCATCGATGAATGTTCAAAACCACAGCCGCAGAGGTCACGAACCGCGCGCCGTCACGGTCTTCGCAGGCGGCCTCGGCGAAGTCAGCGGTCTCTCCCCACATGAGACAATACTGCCGTAACGTACGAACAGTGACACCGGAATGCGGCACCTGCAGCGCCGCTAGTCCCCTGGATCCGTGATGTCTCACATAATTCCCGGACGGGGCATCCCGTCTGGCGGCGTTGCTCATCGCTTGCATATGCCCAATATGCGCGCTCTTCGCGCCTTGCCAGCCGGGCGCCGCGATCCGGGACTCATGCAAGACATCATGGACGACGCCGTAGCCGCCTGCGATGAGAGTGTTTTGGCTCGGGCATAGCGTCCGTCCATCGGCTCAAACAGCTTTCTGAGGTTTTTGCGGCCGGCGGCCATCGAACGTGATCTCTTGCGGCCCGGTCAGGCAGCACGGCGCCTCGTGTGTGCACCCCGGGTGCTCGCAGAAGAAGCGAAATGTCAGCCGGTGGACCCGTGCCGGAAAAGGGCCGAGCGTGATCTGGAAACGCCTCGCGCCGGCCATCACGCCTCCGACCGGGACGAGGGTGGCAGCCTGTTCGGTTGCCTGGTCAACCCGGTACGTCAGGCGGCCTGGGCAGTTCGTTCGGATTGACAGCTGATCCCGACGACGAATCCTGTACACCGGATGCGTGAACGTCCACACGACCGGATGCGCGACAACAAAGTCGTCGAGGGATTCTGGTGCCTCGAGCTCAAGAGCCTGGTAGGCCCCGCGGAGATGGGCCCGGAACAATTCGTCGAACGCGGCGTCATTCCGCGAGTCCTGATCGCTCCCGAACCACCAGAACCAATCGGAACCCTCGGCCGCCAGGAGCGACTGGTGAGCGCGCTCGACCTCTGATGGACGTGCGGTCGAGCGCGCGAGGGCAGCGCGCGCCGCGCCGAGCAGATTCCAGGCGGCGTTCTCTTCGGGTTCGCCGATCCAGGTGCCGAGGTCGACGCCTGGCGCCGAGCCGGGCTCGTCGATCCATGACCCGGTCGCGAGGTTATGCACACGCGTGAGCTGGCTGACCGGATGTGGCGCTATCCTGCGAGCCGCATTCCCCAAGAGATATTCGGAGAACGTGACGGTCTTCAGTCGGGGGTCAACCGCGAACCGGCCATACAGCGCGTGCAGGAACGGCCGGCCGTCGTCTGGGTAGCCGCCCCACGCGTTCTCGCCGTCCAGCACGATCGTGAGCACCCGGTCTTCGTCGTCGCGGAACCCATCGAGGAATCTGGTCTCGAGGGTACGCACGAAGTCTTGCACCGCCACCTCAGCATCCGTGTATCCTCCGTACCGGAATCCGATCCCATCGGACAGGTCGGTGTCCCGGAAGAACAGCGCCACTGCGGTGGCATCATCTGACGCGCGGTACGGCTGGCACAGGACGCCGGGATCGGAGGCGCGGTACCCCCATTGCCCCGATCGCGCGAGCACGCCAGCATCCGTCGCGCTCCAGGTGATCCCGTGGTGCCCCATCGTCTCGACGGCCTCTACCGAGACCGCGCCCTCCGCCGGCCACATGCCGGCCGGGGTCCCGCCGAACCGGGCCAGGTAGTCAGTGCATGCCGACGCAACCTGTGCCGATGCGTCCTCGGGGTACGCGTACTGTGACGGGAGCGAGCTGCCCGGGCGATCGACGTAGGCGTGGTCTGTGTCGATCAGGAGCGGCAGTATTGGGTGAAACGCCGGGGTGGTGCTGATCTCGATGCGACCGGCCTTTTGTAACTCGCGATGCATCGGGACGATTGCTCGCAGGATCTTGTACTGCTCGTCGACCATGGCCAGCACGTCGTCGTGTGAGAACCCCCGCTGTTGATCGACGAATCGATGGACGCTGACCGTGTCGCGGGTAATCAACCTGACGTCGCCGGCGCGGAACTCGTGTCCGAACCACGCCAGGTTGAACCACATCTGCAGGTCTCTGATGTCCTGGCGTGAAAACCGAGCGCCCGTCGTCCGCTGCTCGAACAGTTCCCGGTAGCGCGGGTTGATGTAGACCTGGTGGTGCCAGTCGGCGTCAAAGAACGTGGACAGGACCTCCTCCACCTGTGCCTTGGTCAGCTCCTCGGCCGGCTGCCGGGTGAGATCGAGCGCACCGTCCGTGGCACCGCCCTGGAGGTAGTCGTCGATCTGGCGCAGCAGGACCGGTGTGAGATTGAACGTGACGTGTACGTCGTGTTCGGCTGCAAGCGCGGCCATGGAGTAGTAGTCACGGATCGCGTGAAGCCGGACCCACGGATACTGGTAGCTGCCGGATGCGTCCGGAACCGCGGGGTCGCGATAGAGGGGCTGGTGCTGGTGCCACAGCCACGCGATATACAACGCGGGCCTGATCCGTACCCCGAACGCATCCGTCTGGACCACTCCGTCCTCGGACGACCCATGGACGGCGTACGTCAACTGGTCGCCGTCCGCGAATGGCCCGAGGCGCGCCGTCCAATAGCTGTTCACATCGGTGTTGCGCTGCCATTGCGCCGCCGTCGTGCCCTCCGTGCGGTTCCCGTCCAGAGAGATGGCGTGCCACGTGACGCAGACCGACTGCCTGGCCCCGATGGGCCACGTGCCGACGGCCACCTCTACCTGCTGTGCAGGGCTCACCCGTCGCGGCGTGCGCGGAGCGTCCTCGGTGTTGTGCCAGATATTCATCACAGCCTCGTCGCCGTTCTAAGTTGAACGGACATCGATCCGATCGTCAGATACGACCACGGTGCACCTCGGTCAAGCCTCACAGCGCCCCTCGTGCATTCCAGCGGTGGACAAGCTTCGATATTTCAATCACCGTGACAGGTCCGAGCGCCACTAGCAGCGTCAGGAGACAGTCGGCAGCAGAGAGCGGCCCGATTTCAAACACCGCTTGCGCGGTTGGGGTGTGGTGGATCCCGAGCTGCATCAGGACCGAGGCCAGAACCACGCCGAGTAGCCGCAGGTTCGTGAAGGCACCGACTTCCCAGAACACCCGTGTCGTGCTGCGCGCGGCGAACGCCCGGAACAGCTCGCCGAAGACGAGCACTGAGAACGCGAGATTACGCGCCTCGGAGAGATCGCGCGCGTTCAGCGCCCAGACGAAAATGCCCAGGGTCGCAGCAGCCTGAAGCACACCAGTCGTGATGATGAAGCGCCACTGCGCGCGGCCCAGCATCGGCTCGTCTGGATGACGCGGCTGTCGCTGGAGGACATCCTCTTCCGGGGGATCGATGACGAGCGCCAGCGCGGGCAGCCCATCGGTCACGACGTTGATCCAGAGCAGGTGCAGCGGCAGCAGGGGCAACGGCAGTCCGCCGAGCGCCGCCACCAGCATCACCGTGAGCTCCGCCGTGTTGCCTGACAGCAGGTAGACGAGGGTCTTTCGGATGTTGTCAAAGATCCCGCGCCCCTCGCGGATGGCCGCAACGATGCTGGCGAAGTTGTCGTCGGCCAACACCATATCGGATGCCTCGCGTGTGACCTCCGTGCCCGTCAGGCCCATGGCGATCCCGATATGGGCCTCACGGAGTGCAGGGGCATCGTTCACGCCGTCACCGGTCATTGCCACAACGGCGCCCCGCGTTTTCCACGCACGCACGATCCCGATCTTGTCCTCGGGCGTGGCTCGCGCGTGGACGAGGGTCTCGGCGACGTCGGCGCTCGACAGGATTCCGAGCTCGCGCGCGATCGCGCGAGCGGTCACAGGATGGTCGCCCGTGATCATGACCGTCGTGATGCCGGCGGCACGCGCGGCAGCCACCGCCTCGATGGCCTCCGTGCGTGGCGGGTCGGCAATGCCAATCAGTCCGAGCAGCGTGGCTCGGATCTCCGGGCCAGCGGGCGCGACTGCGACCGCGAGGATGCGCAGACCGCGCTCCGCCATTTGGGCGTTGGCCTCCGAGGCGTCCTCCACGCCTGCCACGCATACTGGCAGGACGCTTTCCACGGCGCCCTTGATATACACGCGGCCGTCGGCGCGCTCGATGGACATCCACTTCCGCACCGAGTCAAACGGGACCTGCGCAACTCGAGCAATGGTGGGTTCAATGTCGTCACGGTGAATTCCGCGGTCGGCGGCGGCCACGAGGATTGCCAGCTCGGTGGGATCGCCGACGCCGCCCTGGCCATCGCGCCCGATCTCGGCATCGCAGCACGCTGCCGCGGCGAACACCAGATTGGTGTGGTCACGGCCCCAGAGCTCGCGCACGCGCATGACGCCGGTGGTCAGCGTGCCCGTCTTGTCTGTGCAGATCACGGTCGCGCAACCGAGGGTCTCGACAGCCGGCAACCGTCGGATGAGGACATTGCGCGCCGCCATGCGTTGCACACCAACCGCGAGGGCGACGGTGACCACCGCAGGCAGACCCTCGGGAACCGCCGCAACCGCGAGAGACACGGCCGCCATGAACACCTGCATGAGCGGCCAGCCACGCAGCCACCCCGCGAGGGCGACCACCGCCACGATTCCGCCGCAGATGTATAGGAGGGTCTGACTCACGCGCGCCAGACGCCGCTGCAGCGGCGTCACACTCTCTTCCGTTGTCGCCAGCAGGTGGGCGATTCTGCCGAGTTCTGTCTGCATCCCGGTCGCGACGACCTCGGCGAGGCCGGTGCCGGTCGCGATGGACGTGCCCATGAACACGACGTCATGACGTTCGGCGAGCGGTGTGTTCAGTGCCGTCGGCACCGCCCCCTTCTCGACCGGTGTGCTTTCGCCCGTCAGGGCGGCTTCATTCGTCGTCAGGGCGTGAGACGAGTGAATGCGGGCGTCAGCCGCAGCGACGTCGCCCGCCTCGAGCACGAGCAGATCGCCTGGAACGATGGTGGCGGCTGACACCATGACGCTGTGGCCGTCACGCATGACTCTCGCACGCGGCGCCGTCATCGAGCGCAACGCCATCACCGCGCGCTCCGCCCGGTGTTCCTGGAGGAACCCAATCACGGCGTTGACGATCACGATGGCCCCGATTGCGATTGCGTCGAGCAGTTCGCCGAGCGCCGTGGACATGATGCTCGCGCCCACCAGCAGCCAGATGACAGGGCTTGCAAACTGGCGGGCCAGCAGCGTCAGAGGACTGATCGCCCGCCCGCGCCGGATTTCGTTCGGGCCGAACTCTGTCAGTCGGCGCTGCGCTTCGGTCGAGGAAAGGCCGTGCGCTATTCCAGCCGCACGATCACGGTTCGCCTCGGCTGCCGACGGCGGTGAGATCGGAGGCGAGGTGACTGCAGCCATGTCATCCCCGTCACATACGCGCGAACAGCCCACCTAGGTGTACGCCCATCACGAGGGCTCCGGGCCCCGAGGCCAGCTCAGCGAGCTTCAGTCGATTCACGCGGCACTCTCCGATGGCGTGGTGGCCTCGTGCGGCAGTGGTACAGCCGTGGCGACGCGTACCTGGTGCCGGCGCCACATGGCGTACGCCGCCGGGAGCACGAGCAAGGTCAGCAGCATGCACGACCACAGGCCACCGACCACCGGTGCAGCCGTTCTCGCCGACACGTCCGCCCCCACGCCCGCCTCCCACAGGAGCGGCAACAGGCCAAGCACCGTCGTGGCGACGGTCATGACCAGCGGGCGAACGCGGGCAGCGGCACCCTCAACGACGGCCGCATCCACGTCCTCTGGTTTCTGGATCCGGCCCTCACGCATATAGCGTGCGAAGGCTTCGTCGAGGTAGACGACCATCACGATGCCGGTTTCCGCTGCGACCCCTGCAACCGCGATGAGTCCGACCCAAACGGCCGTGGACAGGTTGTAGTCCATGAATGCCAACAGCCAGATACTTCCCGCCACCGCGAAGGGCAGGCTCGACAACACAAGAAACGTCTGTGGCCATCCGCGCATGGAGAGATAGAGCAGCGCGACCACGAGGGCGAGGGTGAGCGGGATGACGTAACGGAGCCTGGCCTCCATCTCCGCGAGGAACTCGTACTGGCCGGTCCATTGCAGGTGGTATCCCGTTGGTAGTGTGAGCTGAGACGCCACGACCGCCTTCGCGTCGTCCACCCAGCCACCGAGGTCGCGTTGGGTCTGGTCGATGTCGGCGAACACGTACCCAACGAGAACACCGTTCTCGTCTTTGATCATCGGCGGGCCGGTCGTCACGCGCACGTCGGCGAGTTGGCCGAGCGTGACTGCTGCACCCGGCTGGCGCCATTGCTCCATCAAATCCGGAGACGCGGAGAGGTCGCCCATCCGCGGCGCAGCGAGACTCGCGGATGTGCCGCCTGACCCCCGCATGCCCGACTGCCCGCCGCCGCCCCCCATCGATCCCATGCCGCCGCCCGTGCCGCTCGCACCGGACGCGACCATGCTGCCACCCTCGGCGCTGCTTCCAGTACCCGTATTCCCGCCGCCGTAGTCCGTCACGTTCCCTGTCGACTGAACGGGCACGAGAATGCGGCGGAGCGCTTGTGGGTCCGAGCGCCGATCGGCCGCGTACCGTAGGTTGATCGAGAATCGCGCGCGTCCGGCAATTGCCGTCGACACCGGCATGCCGCCAACCGCGGCCTCGACGATGTCCTGAACGTCTCGGACCGTCAGGCCGTAGCGCGCGATCGCTTCGCGGTTCGGGACGATATCGACATACTCACGACCGGTCTGGCGCTCCGCGAACGTGCTGCGTGTGCCCGGCACCTGACGCAGCATGCCCTCGAGCGCCACGCTGAGGCGCTCGATCTCGTTCAGATCATCACCAAACACCTTGAGCCCCACCGGCGTGCGGACGCCCGTCGTCAACATGTCGATGCGCGTGCGGATCGGCGGGGAGATCGCCATCTGGTAGCCGGGCATACGGAGAGCCGCATCCAGGTCGCGCGACAGCTCCGCCAACGTGCGCGTCTGCTGCTCCGGCCAGACGCGGCGCAACGCGCGCTTCGCCCAATCGGGCGCGCGCGTGCTATACCACCGGGGTGTGTAGCGCGTGGGCCACGAGGCCCTGGGGCGCAGTGTAATGACCGACTCGATCATGTCCAGCTGGGCGGGGTCGGTGGCCGTCTCCGCGCGACCCGCTTTCCCGTGCACCGACGCGACCTCGCGGAACCGCATGACGATGCGGTCCTGCGCCATCAACGCTCGCCGCGCCTCTTCGATCGCGATACCGGGAAACGTTGTCGGCATCACGAGCAGCGAGCCCTCATTCAGCGGTGGCATGAACTCCGAACCGAGCCCCTGAAACACGGGTACGGTCGCGAGCATGAGGATCGCCGCTGTCGCAACAACGAGGACTCGGAATCGCACCACCAGGACGGCGATCGGGCGGTAGACCGCACTGAGCATTCGGCTGACGGGATTGGTCGCCTCCGTCCGGAAGCGTCCCCTCAGCAGGAGGACCATCAGCGGCGGCGCGAGCGTGATGGAGAGGATCGCGGCGGCGAACATCGCGAAGGTCTTCGTGTACGCGAGTGGCATGAACAGCCGCCCGGCCTGGCCGGCCAGCGTGAAGATAGGCAGGAAGCTGATGGTGATCAGCATGAGCGAGAAGAAGATCGGCCGGCCCACCTCTTTGCAGGCCTCGACGATGACTCGTTTCCGATCCGCCTCCGCGGGCGCCGCCGCGAGCCGCACGTGCGCGTTCTCGATCAGCACGATGACCGCGTCGGCCAGCTCGCCGATGGCGATGGCAATCCCGCCGAGCGACATGATGTTCGACGACAGACCCAGGTATCGAATGGCGATGAACGAGAACAGGACCGACAGCGGCAGCACGATCATCACCACCAGCGCGGACCGTGCGTGGAACAGGAAGACCAGACAGATCATCGTGACGATGATCGCCTGCTGGATGAGCGTGTTCGTCAACGTGTTGACGGACCCAAGGATCAGCTCCGAGCGGTCGTAGGTCGGGATGAGGCGGACACCGTCCGGAAGGCGCAACGTGGTGATCTCGGCCTCGAGCGCCCGAATCACCCGCAACGCATTCTAGCCGATGCGCATCACGACGATCCCGCCCACGGCCTCGCCGGTGCCGTTCCAATCCGCGGCGCCCCGACGAATCTCCGGCCCATAGCGAACGCTCGCAACGTCGCCGAGCCGGATTGGCGTGCCGCCCGCGCCGACCGTCACCACGCTTTGTTCGAGGTCCGCCAGTGCCGTGACGTAGCCGCGCCCGCGCAGGACGTACTCGCGACCGGCCAGCTCGAGTACACGGGCGCCCACTTCCGCGTTCGCATCGCGCACCGATCGGGTGACATCCGCAAACGTGAGCCCGAAGCCCACCAGCCGGTCGGGGTCGATCACGATCTGGTACTGGCGTTCGAACCCGCCGAGGGAGGCGACTTCGGCCACGCCGGCCACCGCCTGCAGCGCCGGACGGACCGTGAAATCCTGGAGGGCCCGAAGCTCCGCGAGATCGAGGCGTCCGGTGCTGTCCTTCAAGACGTACTGGTAAACCCACCCCACACCACTCGCGTCGGGCCCGAGCGTCGGGGACACGTTGGGCGGCAGCAGTTGCTGTACACGCCCGAGCTGCTCGAGGACGCGCGTCCGCGCCCAGTAGATGTCGGTGCCTTCGTTGAAGAGGGCGTAGGTGAAGCTCATGCCGAACATCGAGTAGCCACGCACGGTCGCAATGCCAGGCGTGCTCTGCAGAGCGCGGACGAGCGGATACGTGACCTGATCCTCGACGAGATCGGGACTGCGCCCCATCCACTCGGTGTAGATGATGACCTGCGGATCGGAGAGGTCCGGCAGGGCATCGAGTGGTGTCTTCCGGACCGAATCGACGGCCCAGAAAGCGAGCACCAAGACCGCGCCAAAGACGAGCCACTTGTGTCGAACCGACAGCTCGATAATGCGTTCGACCATGGCCGTTATTCTCGATGGCCTGCGTGTGGGTCTACTGGCGCGGCCGGCGGTGTCTCCTGGGAACTCGGCGTCGCGGCGTGGCCGTGCGCACCGCCTCCACCGGTGGCGCGCAGACGGCTTTCTGAATCCAGCAGGAACACGCCCGCCGCCACGATCCGTTCGCCCTCCGTCAGGCCGGCGCGGACCTCGACGCGATCCGCTAACTGCACGCCGAGCGTCACCGCCCGCGGCTCGAACCGGTCACCGGTGGCGACGAAGACGTGCTGCTGCAGGCCCGTGTCCACGATGGCATCACGCGGCACCGTGATCGTCGGTTGCCCGGCCGATTCGAAGGTGGCGGTGCCATAGAGTCCCGGTCTCAGGCCGCCAGTGGGATTCGCCGCGGACAGCCGGACACGCAGCGTGCGCGTGCGCTCGGTGAGCGTCGGATAGACGAAGTCGATGCGGGCGGCGAACGGCGCGCGGCCGGAGGCGGGAAAGTCGAGCTGCGCGCGCGTGCCGGCGCGCACCGCCGGAATGTTCGTCTCCGGCACCTCGGCGAGAATCCACACGCGCGACAGGTCCGCAATCGTTAGCAGCGTCGTCGACGGATCCACGGACGTGCCCAGCGTGACTCCGCGGTTCACGACCACGCCACTTCTGGGGGCGACCACCGTGACCAGGCGCGTCGGCTCACCGGTCCGTTCAATCGCATCGATTTCCGCCGGCGTCATCCCGAGGACCGTCAGCCGCGTGCGACCGCTTGCCACCACCACGCTGGTGATCCCCGAGGCCGACGTCGCCTTGCGGGCGGCCAGGTACTCGGTTTGGGACGACAGCAGTTCCTGCGAGAAGATGCGGGCGAGCGGTTGACCTGCCTGCACGATCTCTCCTGTGGTCTTGACATCGAGCTCGTCGACCCACCCTGCCACCCGGGTGTGCACGTGCGAAATCCTCGATTCGTCTGGCACGATGGTGGCCACCGCGCGCACGGACTCTGTCAGCGATTCGCGTCGCACCACCTCGAGTCGGATGTCCAGTGCCTGGAGCGTCGAGGCCGTCACATCGACCGGAACCCGATCGTGGGTGGATCCCGAGCCGGTGGCTGGTGCGACGCTCGGGGCCTCCAGCACGATAGGCGCGTGCTCACGGGGTTCGAACGGCCACGCCTGACGTCCGTGCTGCACCCACAGGGCGCCGGTGAACAGCGCAGCCGTCGCGATGGCGGACGCGATGGGAGCGCCGATTCGGCGAAGTCGGGAACCGGTGAACAGTGCGGCCGTCGTGACGACGGACGCGATCGAACCGCCGATGCGCCGAAGCCGGGAGAAGCGTGTCATTGGGTAATCGCCTCGTACGAGCCGATGGCGCGCCCGAGGCGCGCCCACGCAAGACCAAGCTCCGTGTCCGCGGCAATCAGGTCCGACTGCACGGACCAGAGCGCCTGCACGGCTTCGATGACGCTGACGAGCGGCAACTGGCCCGATGCGTAGCCCGCCACGGCCGGTTCGATCGCGATCCGCGCGCGCGGCAGCACATCGCTGGTGAGCGCCGCCTGCCGATCGCGGGCGGCCTGGAGTCGGTTCACGGCGACCGCGGCGTCACCCTCGATCATCCGGGTCATCGCCCGCAGGTCGGCCTCGGACATCGCCCGCATCGCCTCCGCTTCGGCCACCCCTGCGCGCAGCTTCCCGCGCCAGATCGGCAGGCTGAGGCCGACCATCGCCATCCAGCCCCGCCCTTCGGCCATCGTGTAGGCCGGTCCAGTGCGGATCGTCGCCATCGGGCGGAACATGTCGCGCATTACCTGCACGTCCGCCTCGGCGCGTCCGACCTCGGCCCGCCCGGCCGTCAGCTCGGGGCGGGACGTCAGCGCCGTCTTGATGGCGGACCAGGAGGGCAGCGGTTGGGCGAAGGCGACGGGCGCGAGCGGCGGCACGAGCAGGTCGGCATCGAGCGCGAGGCTCGTGTTGAGCATCGCTTCTGCGCCGCGCACCTCGCTGACAAGCGCGCGCGCGAACGCTTCGAGCCGTGCGACCTCGACCTCTGCGCGCAGCACGTCGGACTGAGGAGCCGTTCCGCTGGCGTATCTGGCATTTGCCGCGTTGACGACATCGCGCGCGAACGCAACCTGCTCCGAGACCAGCGCCTCGGTGCGGCGGCGCTCTTGCACCATCAGAAAGGCACTGGCGGCGTGAATGCCCACATCCAACGTGGTCCGGTTCGCCTCCGCTCGCAGCCGATCGACGTCCGCAAGGGCGGATGCGCGACGGTTGCGGCGAATCCCGGACAGCGGGATCTGTTGCTCAATCGTGACGCTGACATCCGCGCCGCCCAGCATGAACGGCAGGTGATCGAGGGAAGGCGAGATCATCGGATCCTCGAGCGCCGACACGATGGTCGGCCGCGCCTCGCCGGCGCGCGTGCGCGCCCGCGCCGCCTGAATCTCGTCCCTCCGCTCGCTGGCGATTTCAATGACGTCAGCGAGCCCGAGCGGCGACGGCAGCGCCTCGGTCGTCTGGCCCGCGGCCGGGGCCGACGAGGTCGTTCCCCACACCGTGAAGAGAAGAACGAATCGAAGGCCTGTGAGGCGTTTCATGTCGATCACCGCATGTGTCCTGCACTCCGGCAGGGCCGGCCGCCGCTCGCCGGCCCGGACGATCGATGCCGATGCTTACCGGGCGATGCCGGCAAGCTGTTTGTGCATCGCCGCCGCCTCGGTGGCTTCTTTGGCCGCGTCCCGCGACAGCGTCGCCAGGCGATCGCAATGCGCCGCCGCCTGGGCGACTCGCGTGCCCCGGTAGGCTTGTGCCATCGCAACGTGATCATTGGCGTCCGCGGTATACCGCTTTGCCGATGTCAGGAAGTACTCCTCGAGCGCGCGGTGATCGGCAGGCGTGCTCGCCTTGGCTGCCAGCGCGGTGAGCTCTTCTGCGGTGGGTGCGGAGGCGCCGGCACCACCTTCGAAACGGGCCGCTCCACGTGGTGCTGCGGACGTCTTGCCTGCCGCCAGCCCTTCGTGATGCGCCGCGAGCTCACGGAGCGTTGCGGCGGACTGCAGGTTCAGTTGCTCGAGGCGCCTGCAATGGTCGGCCGCTGAGTTTGCCGCAGTCCGCCGAACGGGACTTGCGATGAACGCCCGCGCCATGGCGCTGTGGCGTCTGGCGTCGGCCGCATACTGCTCGGCAAGCACGGCGAAGTGCACTTCGAGCCGCGCATGGTCGGCAGGTTGCGCACGTTTGATGAGCTCCTGTAGCTCGAGGGAATTCAGAACGGCCGATGATGTTGTCTGTGCGGCGGCGCCTCCCACGAATGTGACAAATGCCAGCGCGCCTACCCACAATGCGCCGAGACGGATCGTTCTCATGACGGACCAACCTTTCTCGTGACCTCAGTCATAGCGCTCACCGCATGTGTCCTGCACTCCGGCAGGGCCGGCAGCACGGCGCCGGCCCGGACGGATACGTCGCTGCTCACCGGGCAATGCCGGCAAGCTGCTTGTGCATCTCCGCACCCGCGGTTGCTTCCTTCGCCGAGTCGCGCGCCAGCCCGGCCAGGCGGTCGTGGTGCACGGCGGCTTGCGCGATGCGCGTGCCGCGATAGGCCTGCGCCAACGCGACGTGCTCGTTGGCTTCGGCGGTGTCCCGCTTGGCCAGCGTCAGGAAGTACTCTTCGAGGGTGTGGTGATCCGCGGGCGTGCTCGCCTTGGCCGCCAGCGCCGTGAGATCCCGATCGGTCGGCCTCGGCGCACCGGCGCCACCCTCGAAGCGGCTCCCGGCCGCTGGCGGCGTCGCTACCGCACCAGCCGCCAGTCCCCGGTGGTAGGTGGCCAGCTCACGCAGGGTCGTCGCCGACTGCGTGTTGAGCTCTGCGAGCTGCGTGCAGTGCGCGCTCATGCCTGTCCCCAGACTGCGGCGTGGGTTGCCAGCGAAGCTCTGCGACATCGACGTGTGTCGCTTCGCTTCGGACACGTACCTCTCCGCGAGAGCGGTGAAGTGTGCCGCGAGGCGCGTGTTATCGCCCGGCTCTGCTCGCTTGACGAGCTGCTGCACTTCGAGCGTGTTCAGGAGTGCCGGGGATTTGTCTTGTGCTGCGGCGTTCCCTGCAAAAACCAGAAGGGCCAGCGCAGCAACCGAAAGGAAACGGATCTGAATCGTTCTCATAATGGACCAGCCTTTCTTCGTGACCGAAGTCACATCTGTGAAGACGTTCGAGCACTCGGCCGTGAAGTGGGCCGAGCCGTGGCAGAGGGAGTTAGACTCGGAGAGCGGTTGCGAGAGGTCGTTTCGCGAGCGGCCACTTGCGGCCAGGTTCCTGGCCGGGTCGGGCGCTAGTCGTCAGCTGGGCGAGCTGATACCGGAGGACCACAATAGCGTGAGCCGCGTTCGGAGCGGCCACGCCGCGGCCTCCCTCCTCTCGAAGGAATGCGCCGACGCTGAGCACTACATGGTCGCAGCTGCTGTCGCCAGCCACGCTCGGGGAGTTGGTCGCTCCCCCGTGGTGGCAGCCGCTCGCGGCGGCCGCCTGCAGGTCACACCATACTCTGCACAGCAGCGTGGCGTTCTGCCCAACTGCCAGTGCCAGTACGATCGAAAGAACTGCTGCTCGGAACACGCGTAATGCTCACTGTTGTAGTTGGCAAGAAGGACGCCAACCGCGAGCTTACCTGAAAAGAGCCGGCTTACCAGCACATTCAACCCCACGGGTGAGCCAGGCGTGCGGGATATTCCCACGTGGTGCCGAAAATCCCACAGGCCCACGGTTGGCGCGACTCTCCGATGTCCGCGTACGATGGGCACGGCGATCGATACCGCTGTCTGGAGTTACCGCATGGAGCACGCCTCACACCATTCGCTGATGCTCAAACGCATCGGCATCGACACGTACCAAGAGCCGATCGTCTACATGCGAGCCGACTGCCACGTGTGTCGCTCCGAAGGATTCTCGGCACAGTCACGGGTCCGTGTGACGACCGACCGAGCCTCCGTCATCGCGACGCTCAACGTGGTGCGTGACGGATTCTTCGGACCGGGGGAAGCAGGGCTCTCTGAAGCGGCCTGGCGGCTGCTCGACGCGACGCCCGGACAGCAGGCGACTTTCTCGCACCCTCGGACCGTGGAGTCGCTCAGCTCGGTCAGAGCCAAGATCTTCGGGCATGCGTTCCAGGAGGCGCAGTTGGTGGCCGTCCTTCAAGACATCGTGGCGGGCCGATATGCCGACATCGACCTGTCCGCCTTTCTGACCGCGTGCGCCGCGGGAGGCATGAGCCTCGACGAGGTCGTGGGTTTGACGCGTGGCATGGTGCAGGTCGGTCAGCGTCTGACTTGGGATCGCGTGCTGGTCGCTGACAAACACTGCGTCGGCGGTCTGCCGGGCAATCGCACGAGCCCTATCGTCGTGTCGATCGTCGCCGCTGCGGGCGTGTGCATCCCGAAGACCTCGTCTCGAGCGATTACCTCTCCCGCTGGAACGGCTGATGCCATGGAAACGCTGGCACCCGTGGACCTCGATCTGGTCTCCATGCGTCGGGTGGTGGAGCGCGAGGGAGGATGCGTGGTGTGGGGCGGAGCGGTTCGTCTCAGCCCGGTTGACGACGTCCTCATTCGGGTCGAACGCGCGCTCGATCTCGACAGTGATGCGCAACTCGTCGCGTCGGTCCTGTCCAAGAAAGTCGCTGCCGGCTCGTCGCACGTCGTCATCGACATTCCCGTTGGGCCGACCGCTAAGATCCGCACTCCCCAGACAGGCGAGATGCTCGCGCGCCTGCTCGAACGCGTCGGGCGCGAGGTCGGGCTCCATGTCCGCACGGTCGTGACGGACGGTTGCCAGCCAGTGGGACGGGGGATCGGTCCCGCGCTCGAGGCGCGGGATGTCGTGGCGGTCACGAGAGGCGACCGGGATGCGCCCGGCGACCTGCGGGAGCGAGCGCTTCTCCTCGCCGGCGAAACCCTCGAGCTCGCTGGTGCCTGTGCGGTCGGCGAAGGGTCAGCGAGTGCCCGGACTATTCTGGATGACGGCCGGGCCTGGCGGAAGTTGCAGGCGATTTGCGAGGCCCAGGGCGGCATGCGGACACCACCGGCTGCCTCGCAGCGGGTCGAGGTGACCGCTCGCGAGAGCGGCGTGGTCACCGGCGTCGACAACCGGCGGCTCGCGCGCGCGGCCAAGCTGGCCGGAGCCCCGGCCGCCGCTGCGGCGGGCATCGACCTCCACGTCCGCATCGGTACGAAGGTTGACGCCGGGCAGCCGCTGTTTGCGCTGCACGCGGAAACGCCCGGTGAACTGGCGTACGCCCAAGAGTATCTCGCGGCGCATCCCGAAATCGTGGTGGTCGGAGAGACGCTGTGAACGCGATCGTCCTGGCGCTTCCGGAGAGCGAGCCTCTCGGCAGGCGGGTCGGCGAGCTGGCGCAGATTCCGTTGGGCGTTGTCGAGTCGCGGCGTTTCCCAGACCGTGAAACGTACCTGCGCATTGACGCTCCGTGCGAGCAGAAGAGCGTTGTCCTCGTCTGTACACTCGATCGGCCGGACGATAAGCTGCTTCCGCTCGTCTTTCTGGCCGACGCGGCGCGCGAGCTGGGGGCCTCGCGAGTTGGCCTCGTTGCGCCGTACCTCGCCTACATGCGTCAGGACCGGCGGTTTCAGCGCGGCGAAGCGGTTACGTCTCAGACCTTTGCTGGGCTGCTGTCGCGGTACGTGGATTGGCTGGTCACCGTCGATCCGCACCTGCACCGCTACCGCTCGTTGACCGACATTTACGCCGTGCCGAACCGAATCGTGCACGCTGCGCCCGCGCTGGCGGCATGGATCGCCACCCACGTGGACCGTCCGGTGCTGGTGGGTCCCGACGAGGAGAGCGAGCAGTGGGTGAAGGACGTGGCGAGCCGGGCGGGAGCGCCCTACATTGTGTTGCGGAAGAGTCGGCGTGGCGATCGCCTCGTCGATGTGTCCGCGCCCGATGTCGATGGCCACCGGACGCATACGCCCGTTGTGGTGGACGACATCATGTCCTCCGCGCAGACCATGGTCGAGACGGTGAAGCACCTCGTGGCAGTGGGTCTGCGCGCGCCGATCTGTGTGGGG